>Ga0073928_10001981_pt1 | contig 37277 bp, 30 predicted proteins | sample PaiPotPPA55metaG_FD_76969 | JGI IMG/M metagenome (GOLD analysis project Ga0073928, IMG submission 76969) | Iron sulfur acid spring bacterial and archeal communities from Banff, Canada, to study Microbial Dark Matter (Phase II) - Paint Pots PPA... ... | reverse complement strand
TTTCGGGGCTCCGCGCGCTCGATATTTCTGCCTTACAGCAGCGTCTGGCCGGGGCCGAGATCGTCGTGGCCTGCGACGTGGACAACCCGTTGCTCGGCCCGAACGGCGCCGCCGCCGTGTACGGCCCGCAGAAGGGAGCCTCGCCGGACGACGTGCGTGTGCTGGAGGGCGCGCTGGCCAACTGGTCCGCGCTCGTCACCGAGACCGTCGGTTCGGCCGAGTTCACGATGCGGCCCGGCGCGGGGGCGGCCGGCGGCATCGGTTTCGCGGCGCTCGCCTTGCTGCGAGCACAGCTGCTACCCGGCATCGAGCTGATGCTCGATCTTGCGGGGTTCGCGGGAAAGACGCACGGCAGCAGTCTCGTCGTCACCGGCGAGGGCTCCCTGGACGGTCAGTCGCTGCGGGGGAAGGCACCGGCCGGAGTCGCCAAGGCGGCGAACGAACTGGGTGTTCCGGTCGTCGCCGTGTCAGGCATCTGTGAACTCGACGCTGACCAGCTACGCAGCGCCGGATTCGTCGCGGCATATCAACTGACCGACATCGAGCCAGACGTCGAGAAGTGCATCGCGCACGCCGGACCGCTGCTCGAACTTGTCGGCGAACGGATCGGGCGAGAGCATTTGGTGACCGCGAGGAGTTATGTTGATGTCTCATCGTGACGACCTGGTCCTGCGCTCGCGCCGCACGGTGTTCCCCGATGGGGAACGCGCCGCGGCGGTCGTGGTGAACGAGGGCGTAATCACCGCGATCGCGCCCTACGACGCCGAACTCGTCGCGACCGAAGACCGTGACCTGGGCGAACACACACTGCTGCCGGGACTCGTCGACACCCACGTCCACGTGAACGAGCCGGGGCGGACCGAGTGGGAGGGCTTCGCCTCCGCGACGAGGGCGGCGGCGCTCGGCGGCGTCACCACGCTCATCGACATGCCACTCAATTCGCTGCCGCCGACGCTCGATCCAGATGCCCTGGCGGTTAAGCGGAAGAGCGCGCAGGATCAGTGCTTCGTCGACGTCGGGTTCTGGGGCGGCGTCGTCCCCGGCAACATGGATCAGTTGCCGCCGCTGCACGCCAAGGGCGTCTTCGGATTCAAGTGCTTCCTCGCGGACTCGGGAGTGCCGGAGTTCCCACCGGTGAACAGGGCCGAGATGGAAGAAGCGATGCGCGTGCTCGCTGATCTCGGCAGCCTGCTGATCGTGCACGCCGAGGATGCCGACACCCTCGAGCACGCGCCCGGTCACGCCGGCCCGGGCTACGCCGACTTCGTCGCCTCACGTCCGCCCGAAGCCGAGACCACGGCGGTCGCCGCCGTCATCGAGGCCGCCAGACGCACCGGCGCGCGGGCACACATCCTGCACCTGGCCTCGTCGGCGGCACTGCCGCTGATCGCGCGGGCGAAGGCGGAAGGGGTGCGGATCACGGCCGAGACCTGCCCGCACTACCTGACGTTCAGCGCGGAGACGATCGGCGACGGCGCCACGGATCACAAGTGCTGCCCGCCGATCCGTGGACGCGAGGACCGTGAGCGGCTGTGGGCGGCACTCGGCGAAGGCCTGATCGACTGCGTCGTCTCCGACCACTCGCCGTGTACCGCGGAGCTCAAGCGGCTGGACAGCGGGGACTTTGCGCAGGCCTGGGGCGGCATCGCGTCGCTCCAGCTCGGCCTGTCGGCGGTGTGGACCGGAGCACGCGAGCGCGGATTCACCTTGGCCGACGTCGTCGACTGGATGGCGCGTCGCACCGCTGACCTGGCCGGTCTGCCACGCAAGGGACGGATCGCCGTGGGCTGCGATGCGGACTTCGTGGTCTTCGACCCGGATGGCCGGATGACCGTCGACCCGCACAAGCTCGCGCACAAGAATCCGGTGACCCCGTATGCGGGCATGGCCTTGCACGGGGTGGCGGTGGAGACGTACTTGGCGGGCGCACTCGTCGCGGTGGACGAGCGTCCCGCAGGCAGGTTGTTGACGATGACGAAGGGGTCTGCACGATGACACAGCACACGGATATCGACCTCGCCTCGCGGGCTCTCGGCGGATCGGTGGTCTGGGCGAACGACGAGTTCTTCGGCATGAAGGAGAATCTGGTCACCGTCGAGCCGCCGACCTTCAGCGCGCACACGTTCGACCTCAAGGGCCAGATTGTCGATGGCTGGGAGACGCGGCGCAGGCGTCCCGGCGGCCCAGGCGTGGACGGCACCGACTACGATTCCGCGATCATCCGGCTCGGCGCGCCCGGGATCATCAGGAGCGTCACGGTGGACACTGCGTTCTTCGTCGGCAACTTCCCGCCGGCGTGCTCGGTGGAAGCAGCGTTCGTCAGCGGATTCCCCAGCCCGCAGGAGCTTTTCGGGGCGGAATGGATGACGATCGTCCCCGAGCACAAGCTCGAAGGCGACACGAAGAACCACTTCGAGGTCACGAACGCGGAAGCGAGCGGCAGGCGTTTCACGCACGTGCGCCTCAACAGCATCCCCGACGGTGGAATCGCCAGGCTGCACGTGTACGGCGAGGTGCTGGCGGACCCGGAGTTCACCGTGGGCGTGCAGTGCGACCTCGCCGCGGCCCGAAACGGAGCGCGAATCGAGGAGAGCAGCAACGCCTTCTTCTCCCCCGCGACCACCGCGCTCATGCCGGGCGAGTCGCGGGTGATGGGTGAGGGCTGGGAGACCGCTCGCCGGCGGGACGACGGCAATGATTGGATATCGGTGCGGCTGGTGGCCGAGGGCAGCGTGAAGATCATCGAAGTCGACACGGCGAACTACAAGGGCAACGCCCCGGACCGGATAACGTTGCGCGGGCGGGCCGACGACGGCGACTGGTTCGAGCTGATCCCGGAGACGCGAGTCCAGCCGGACACGCTGCACCGATTCCGCTTCGAGACCGCGACCCCCACGACCCACCTGCGCCTCGACACGTTCCCGGACGGCGGCGTAGCGCGCATCAGGGCCCACGGCGAGCTGACCGAGCGTGGCGCGGCCGAGGTGATCCGCCGCTGGCAGCGGTAGTAGTCACGGCCCGCTGAATTCCGCGGAGAAATCGGGAATTCACCGGGAACCGGCTCGCCGCCGCGGACATAGGGAGGGTATGAGCTTGCCCCGAGAAGGTCCCGGCGAAGAGGCGTTGTGGAACGCCGCGCTTGCCGGTTCCGTGGATGCCTGGAGCGAACTTTTCGTCCGCCACCATCGGGCGATCTACAACTTCTGCTTCCGCCGCACCGGCTCATGGCCGGTGGCCGAGGACCTGTCGTCAGCGGTGTTCATGGAGGCCTGGCGACGGCGTGCCGAGGTTCGGCCCGAGGTGCAGACCGCGCTGCCGTGGCTCTACGGGATCGCCACCATGCTGGCCCGCAACCATCAGCGTGCCTCGCGACGGTACCGGGAGGCATTGGCCAGGATCCCTCCGCCTGAACCGGATCGAGACCCGGCTGAGCTGGTGGCGGCGCGGGTGGATGCGCAGAAACGGGTGCGCGCGCTCGATTCCGCGCTCGGCCGGCTCTCCCGGTCGGACCGCGAAGTACTCGACCTCGCGGCAACCGGGCAGCTCAGCCACGCCGAGATCGGCGCGGCGCTCGGTCTTCCGGTGGGCACGGTCAAATCCCGGCTTTCCCGCGCCAGACGCCGGTTGGGCGAGCATCTGGACCTCGAGTCCGCACGCCCCGCCGACCCGGTCGGCGAACGGTCCGCACGCGTCACAGGCATCACAAGCATCCCGAACATCTCAAGCATCACAAGCGTCGAAGGAGGAAGCGATGGACACCGAGATGTGGTCTCTGCCAGATCTGCCGATGCCGCCCGGGCGGTTCGAGGCGCGTCGCCAGGCCCTGACGCGTGAGCTCACGCGTGATGTGCAGGCCGCTGCTTCGGAGGCCGCTTCGGCGGCGGTGCGGACGCCGCGCATCCGATCGCGGTGGGCGTGGCCGGCACTGGGTGCGGCCGTGACGGCCGGCGTGATCACCGTGGCTTTCCTGCCTGGGCGGGGACAGGCGTCACCGGCTGCCTCCTGGACCCCGATCCCGACTCCGCTGAGCGCGACGGCAGCCGCCTCCGCTGAACGGCAGTGCCAGGCGAAGCTGCTTACCCAGCATTGGCCGATGTCGATCACCGGGCTAGCGGCAGTGCTGGCCGAACAGCGCGGCGTGCTCACTGCCGTGTTGTTCAGCGGTACCGGCCGATACGGCATGTGCGTCGGCGACCCGGCCGACCCGATCTTCCTCGGCATCGGCGAGATGGGGGCGTTCTCCGCGCCGCAAGATCTCCTGCTCGACGGGGATCCGGGGCAGCTCAACGGATCCACTGCGTTCCGGCTGGCCTACGGACAGGTCGCGCCCTCCGTCCGCACCGTCGAGATCGAGACCGCGGACGGTCGGCAGGTACAGGCCACGGTGGCGGACGGGCGTTTCTTCGCCTGGTGGCCGTCCGGCGCCGATCCCGTCACCATCACGGCGTACGGCGCGAACGGCCTCGCCATCAAGACCCTGCATCCCACGCCGACGGAGGTCGCACCGACATCCAGCCGCGAGCCGGGCTCGTGAGCGCAAGCGAATGGCTTGTGTGTTCCGGAACGCCGCGGCGTTCCGGAACACACAAGCCGGAATCTCAACTCACGATGAGATCAGGAACCGCCGTTGCGCAGCACCGCGCCACTGCCGAGGAACTGGTACTGCTCCCAGGGGTAGTCCTCGCCCACACAGCTTCCCCAGATCGGGACCCATGCGTAGCAGAGCGACCATTGCGTCTTGACCTGGTAGAGGTTCCAGCCTGCCCCGTAATTCGGGTAGTTGCTGCAACCGAGGTATTGATATGTCGGGTAGTTCTGATAGCCGTAGCAGTTCGACGTGGCATAAGTGACCCACGTCCCGCCGCCACACCAGGTGACGTCGGTCTTGCCCCACAACTGAAGGCCGGAGAACGTGCCGTAGCCGAACCAGTAGGACCAGCAGCCGGACGCGTTCGGGCTGACCGAGCCCGCCGGGCGCCGCACCGCGGTATCGGTCCCGGCGGTGGTCGTACCGGCGGCCTTGTCGATCAGCTGGGGAGCGGCGACGGACAGGTTGTTCATGTCGACGTACTTGGTCAGGCCCTCGGCCTTGATCTGCGCGGCGGTCAGCGCCTGGGCGTGGTAGACCACGCCGGCCTGGCTGGTCCAGGTGACGGTCTGCGGCGCGGGCGACGCGCTGGTCGTCGCCGCGTTCGCCGGGGCGGCGAGCGTCAGCCCGAGCAGCACCGCTGCCAGGGTGGCGAGCAGGCCGACCGCGCGGCGTATCCGTGTAGTGGGCGGATTCATCTCAGAGTACCTCCGGTTGGACATACATCATCGAGCGTTACCGGGCCGAGCCACGAGCACGGCTGCACAGGACTTGTCCTGCTGCTACCGTGTGCAAGTCAGACATCTCATAGTTGATGATGAAAAGTACTGATCTTCAACTAAATCGCAACCCTTATGCTTATACATGCGGTGGGGCACGGGAAACGCTGCACCGCCGGTGATGATTTCGACCCGGGGCTTGGGCCCGGGTCGCCAGGGGGAGTCGACATGGAAGACGACACAGACCAGGGGACGAAAGACGACGGGTTCGCACGGTTCGTTTCGGCCACCCGGCCGAGCCTGCGAAGACACGCCTATCTGCTGTGCGGCGACTGGCACGAGGCCGAAGATCTCGCACAGAGCACACTGTTGGCGGTGCTGCTGCAATGGGGGCGGCTGTACCACCCGGAGGCGGCGTGCGGCTACGCACGCACGACCTTGTACCGGATATTCCTCAACGACCGGCGGCACGCGCGCTGGAGGGCGGAGGTGAGTCGGGCCGAAGTGCCCGAACGGGTCGCGGAGCCGGAGAGCGAGGGCGTCGCCGACCACCTGGACCTGGCCGCCGTACTGCGCGAGCTCCCGCCGCGGCAGCGGGCGGCCGTGCTGCTGCGCTACATCGAGGACCTCGATATCAAACGCACCGCCGAGATCCTCGAGTGCGAAGCCTCGACCGTACGGAGCCAAACAGCCCGTGCACTTGCAACAATGCGGATAGCCCTTAGCAAACACGGCTAGATCTGGATCACGATGGCCGACGAAGAATCAGAGACCGTATGTGAGCTGCGAAGGCTCTACCGCGCCTTCGCCGAGAGCGAGCCCCCGACTCCGCCACTAGCGGATGACGAGCTCGTAGCGCTGCTGCGCGCCGAGATACAGGCAGAAGGGCCGGTACCGGCGACGCAGAACCAGCCCGATGCAGAGCAGAAAGGGGACACCAGTTGAACGCCAGGAGACTTCGCCCGATCGCCGTCCTGGCCGGACTGACTCTGGCGACGGGGGCAGCCGGCGGGTGCACGTCGCCGGGCGGCAGCGGCGGCCCGGTGGGGCAACCCGGTTCCATCGCACCGAGCAGCACCGCTCGGGCGGGGGCGGTTCCGACGCCGTCGCCGGACCAGAATCTCAAGACTCTGCTGCAACGGGACGCGACCGCGGGCAGCGCGGAGGTCGGCAGCTTCGTCGCGGCCGACGGTCGGGTCTGGATCGACTTCAGCTGCCTGGGCACCGGAACCGCGAAGATCTCCTACCAGCCGGTCGGCTCGGTCGACATCCCGTGCGGAGGTGCCGCCGTCAACGCCACCCGCAACCAGGTCGACTTTCCAGCGGGCCAGGTTCGCCTCAACGTGACCGCTCCCGACTCCGCGAGCTGGTCCCTGCTCGTACAGCAGTGAACCTTCGGCTGACGCTGCGGGCCGCACCCGAATGTCAGTGGCGGCGGCTAACGTCCGTGACCGTGGTCATGGTCCCTGAGCTGCGCGAGTCCATCGCCGAAGTCGTGTCGGCAGTCTCCCCCCTCGACGAGGTCGAGCGCGTGCACCGCGGTGCTGTGCTCGACTGGATCGGCTCCGACGCCGGGCTGTACCGTCTCGTGCCACCTGACCAGCCGCCGATGCACCTGGTCTCCTATTTCGTTCCGTTCGATCCGGCGACCGGCTCCGTGCTGTTGACGGCCCACCGAAAGTCGGGCCTCGAACTGCCGCCCGGCGGCCACTGCGAGCCCGGCGAACTGCCGTGGCAGACAGTGGAACGCGAGTGCGTGGAGGAGCTCGGTGTCCCGGCCGTGCCGAATCCGATAATCGGCCCGAAACCGCTCTTCGTCACGGTGACGGACACTCGTGCGATGACCGGCCGGCACACTGACGTGAGCCTCTGGTTCGTGATCGCGGTCGACGCGGCGGATCCGCTCCTGCGCCCAGACCACCGCGAGTTCGCCGGCGTTCGCTGGCTCGAGCCGGACGAGTTGCTCGCCGAGCCGATCGAACGCTTCGACCCGCACACGCACCGCTTCGCCAGGAAGCTACGGGCTGCACTGAACGCTTGAACCAGCTGACTGAGCCAAACTTGCGCGCCCTGCCCTTACGCGATTCGGCCCGCCGGATGTAGTCGGGCCGGACCGGCGCTCGGCAGCATCCTGCGTCGGCCGACGAGCTCGCCGACGGCCTCCTGCCACTCGCAGTATTCGAACTCGAAGCCCGCGTCGAGCAGGCGTTCCGGAATGACGCGGCGGCTCTTGAGCAGCAACTCCGTGTCCGAGCGGAGCAGGAATGCGCCGATCTCGGCCATCCATGCGGTCGCGGGCAGGCCGACGGGCACGCGCCACGCGCGTCGCAATGCCCGCATGAGGTCACGCTGCGGGAGCGGGACCGGAGCGGTGAGGTTGACCGGGCCGCTCAGATCGTCCCTGGAGATCAGAAGCTCCACGGCGCGCACGAAGTCGTGTTCGTGAATCCACGACACGTACTGGCCCCCGCCCGCCACCGGGCCGCCGAGCCCAAGCCGGGCCAGCCAGGACAGGTAGTCGAAGACTCCGCCGCGATCCGGGCTCATCACCATGGCCGAGCGCAGCGCGACCTTCCGGGTGCCGGTGGGCGTCTCTGCCTCCGCTTGCGCGCGCTCCCACTCACGCGCGATCCGCACGCTGAACTCCCAGTAACCCGGCACCCCGGGCTCGGCGCCGCCGATCTGACCGTGTGCCTCGTCGTTCGGCGCGTCGAAGCGGTGGGCGTAAATGGTCGCGGTGCTCATCTGCAGCCACGCTTTCGGCGGCCGCTCGCACTGCGCGATCGCGCGTCCCACGAGCGAGGCGGTGCGTACTCGCGAGTCCATCATCTCCCGCAGGTTGGCCTCGTTGTAGCGGCAGCTGACGCCGCGCCCGGCCAGGTTGATGACTGCGTCACAGTCCTCGAACTCCTCGACCCAGGCTCCGAGCGTCCGGCCGTCCCACTGCACCTCGAATTCCTGAGTGGGCTTGCGGCTGAGCACCACCACTTGGTGGCCCCGCGCCGCGAGCGCCCGCCGCAGCATGCCGCCGACCTGCCCGGTACCGCCGGGAATCACCAGCTTCATCACGCACCCCCTCCGGTGTACGACGAGCGTAGCACCGATGTTGAACGCGTTCAAAAACTTTGTCGGCTGCCTGCTACCGGATGCTCACCTGCGAGATCTGGACGGACTCGTTGGGCGCGCCGTCCCCGGCGCTGTTCGCGTTGTTCGTGCCCGCCGCGGCGATCCGGGTGAGCACGCTCAGGCCCTGCGTGATGGTGCCGAACGGCGTGTAGTCGTCGCCGATCGTCGAGTCCCGGTAGACGAGGAAGAACTGGCTGCCGTTGGTGTCGGGTCCGGCGTTCGCCATCGCCACCGTCCCGGCCCGGCCCGGTAGGTGACCGTGGCGCCTGAGGTCGACGCGCCGAGCGAGGAGAGGTTCTCGTCCTGGAAGGCATAGCCGGGCCCACCCGAACCGCTACCGGTCGGATCGCCGCGCTGGAGTACGTAGAGCCCGGTGACGGTGTAAGTCTTGTGCGTGGCGACCGAGTCGAAGGTCGGGACGCCCACGTCCTTCGCGGCGGTGCCGCACGCGTGATAGCCGACGGGCTCGTCGGTGATGCTCGAGGCCGGGACGCAGTCCGGGAGCGGGGTGGACGTCGCGGCTTCAGTGGCGACGGGGGCAGTGGAGGAGGAGGCAGCGGCGGACGAAGCCCCCGACGAGCGGGCGAACAGCACCACGCTGATGATCAACGCCATGACCAGCGCCGCACCCACGCCGGCCAGGATGGGGCCGCGCGCACTCGACTTACGCGGCGGAGGACCCTGCTGGTACGGGTATCCCTGCCATTGGCCCTGTACTTGCCACTGGCCCTGTCCCTGACCCGGCCCCGGCCCCTGCCCCGGCGCGCCCTGCCAACCCTGACCAGGACTCGCCCAGCCGTCCGGCCGCCTGTCCTCAGGTCCGTCGCTCATCTCCGCCGCCCCTTCCACACCCGAAATCCGCCGCGCCCGCGCCCAGCCTGCGCCGGACATGTGCACCGTACCCGGGACGTTACGCGACGCAGCGTGCTCAGATCAGGACGATTTCCAGCGGCGCAGACCGGGAACATCGACCAAGCCGGCCTTCACATTCGCTAGGCCTTGAGGCGTCGCCGAGTACATTGACTGCCATGGATGCCGTAGCCCTGGCCCGGGGCGTAGAGCTGGTCGAGAGCTGGCCGGGGATGGCACAACTCTGTGTCCTGCGACATGGGGAGACCGTGCTGGACCTCTCAGTACGCTGCGAGCCGGACACGCTGTTCCTGCTCTGGTCCACCGGCAAGCCGTTGACGGCCGTGGCGGTGCACCTGCTCGCGGAGCGCGGTCTGCTGGATCTGGACGAACCGGTCTGCCGGTACTGGCCGCAGTATGCGCGGGGCGGCAAGGAGAAGGTGACCGTGCGGCACGTGCTCCAGCACATGTCCGGCGCGCCCCTGTCGACCGGAAGCATCATCGGCGACGCTCTCGCGATGCCGAGCTGGCGGCTCTCGGTGCGCGCTGCCGCGTATGCCAAACAGAAGTCGCCGGCCGGGACGGTGAGCACCTACCACGTCCTGAGCTACGGCTTTATCCTCGGCGAGCTCGTACGCCGCGTGGACGGACGCCCCATCGGCGAGTTCTGCCGCACCGAGCTGTTCGAACCGGCCGGTCTGCACGATACGTATGTCGGACTGCCGGGCAATCTGTGGCCACGACGCGCGCCGCTCGAGAGTCCACCGAAGACCCGACCGCATAACGTCACAGGCGATCAGCTGAAGATGGCCATGTTCATGTTCGACCGCAAGCCGGTTCGCACAGCGGTGGTCCCGGCGGCCAACGTCCACGCCACCGCCCGAGACATCGCAAAGTTCTACCAACTGCTGCTCGACGACGGCGAAGCGGACGGCGGCGTGCGTGTCTTCGACCCGAAGACCATCGCCGAGGCGCGTCGTCCCGCGGTCTCGGACCGGGAGCCCACGCCGGACCCCATCATCGGCCACCCCGTCCGCTGGGCCCAGGGCTTCCAGCTCGGCTGGGGAGGCAGCGCCGTCACCACAGCTCAGCCCTTCGGCATCACGGCCGGCCGCGAGGTGTTCGGCCACAACGGCAGCAACTACTGCAACGCCTGGGCCGATCCGGACAACGGCCTCGTCTTCGTCTACCTCACCAACCTCGTAGCCCCACGCGAAGAGGCCCTGCGCCACCAGACCGAACTGAGCGACGCCATCCGCGCCGCCGCTGGAGATCTTGTCTGACGTCAGCGGCATCATTGAACGCATGGACAACTCACCGACTCTCGCTCGGACCCGTGAGCAATTGATCGCGGCCATGGACGCCGGCGCGTCGGCTAAGTGGCTGATGTTCTGGGGTCACCAGCCGGAGCCGGACGGATCGGTCGGAAAGGGCGCGCTGAGCCAGTGGTGGCCGTGCATATTCACGGTGGACGGCGTCGACTACGCGTCCGCAGAGCACTGGATGATGGCCGGGAAAGCGCGGCTGTTCGAGGACGAGCAAGCACTCGCGCAGATCCTCGCCGCGCGTACACCGGCTGAGGCGAAGGACCTCGGCCGCCTCGTGCGCGGCTACGACGACGATGCCTGGTGTGCAGCCCGATTCGAGATCGTGGTCTCGGGCAACGTCGAGAAGTTCGGCCAGGACCCGGCGCTGCGGGCGTACTTGCTCGGCACGGCGCACCGCGTGCTCGTGGAGGCGAGTCCGCGTGACCGGATCTGGGGTATCGGCCTTGGCGCAGGCAATGAGCGCGCTACCGACCCCAGGCAGTGGCGGGGTGGCAACCTGCTCGGATTCGCGCTGATGGAAGCCCGTTCGCGGCTCGAGGACGCCGGTCGCGGGTAACAGGATTCTGTCGCCCGCGACCGGCTGGGTTCGGCCGGGTACGGCTAGCCGGGGATTAGTTCACGTTCAGTGCGTTGTCGTCGTCCACGAAGGAGGTCTGGCCGGAGCCGACTTCCTTGCCGGTGAACTTGAGGGTGACTGTCTGGCCGACGTAGCTCGCCAGGCCGTAAGTGTGCTGGGTGTAGCCGCTGGCGGCGTTCAGGTTGGAGAACGTCGCGAGGGTGGCCAGCACGGTCCCGCTGCTGTTGAGCACCTGCACCTGGAGGGTGTCGGTCGCGGTGGACGAGGTCTTCGCCGTGTCGATGTGCAGCCAGAACGAGAAGTTCGCGCTGACGCAGGTCGACGGGATGGTCACGCTCTGGGCGAGGGTGTCGGTGTGGCTGCTGCCGTAGCCGTCCAGCCACGCGTCCCAACTGCCGGCGTGGGCCGGCTCGTCGGTCGTGTCGCTGTTGAGCACGCCGGCGGTCGACGTCCAGGGGCTGATCGCGCCGGATTCGAAGCCTGCGTTGCCGATCAGCTGCGCGGCGGTGCAGCCGCCTGCCGCCGACTTGACCGTCCAGCTGAAGGTCGCCGAGCCGGTCGCGCCGGTGGCGTCCTTCGCGGTGACCGTCACGCTGCTGCTGGCCGCCGTGGAGAGCGTGCCCGAGATCAGGCCGCTGCTGCTGCTGATGCTCAGCCCGGCGGGGAGGCCGGTGGCGCTGTAGGACAGCGTCTGGCCGGAGGCCGAGTCGGTGGCACTGACCTGAAGACTGACAGCCGTGCCGACGGTGGTGCTCTGGCTACCCGGGTTCGTCACGCTGATCGAGTTCGAGCCGCTGCTGCTGCCTGACTGGAACGCCGCCGTGCCGTCCGGCGTGCCGAGGCCGGTCGGGCCGTCGTATCCAGACTCCGCGGTGCACAGGTACGCCGGGGTGCAGGTCGAGGTCGAGCCACTGGTGACGTCATACAGGTTGCTCTGATGCTCATACGGGTACTGCGCCGGGTTGCTGCCCGAGGCCGCCGGTCCGGCCAACGCGTAGGTGGCCGCGATGATCGGGGATGCCGCGGACGTGCCGCCGTATACGTTCCAGCCGCCGTTGCTGTTGGCGGTGTCGTAGACCGCGACGCCCGTGTTGGGGTCGGCCACGGCCGAGACGTCCGCCACGATCCGCTTGCTGCAGCCCGAGGGCAGGTTCAGCGCGGACTGCCACGACGGCTGCGGCTCGTACGCGGAGCAGCCGGAACCGGTGCCTTCGGTGGACGAGGTGCTCCACACTGACTCGGTCCAGCCACGCGAGTTCGAGGCCGTGCTCAGGCTGGTGCCGCCGACCGAGGTCACGTACGGCGACGCGGCCGGGTATTCGACCCCGTAACTGCTGTCTCCGGCCGACGCGGTGACGACCACGCCGGGGTGGTCGTAGCAGGAGTTGTCCTCACTGGTCTCCGAGGACGCCTCGGAACCGCCGTAGCTGTTGGAGACGAACTTGGCGCCGAGGGCGACCGCCTCGTTCACCGCGGTGCCGAGGTCCGAGTCGTTGTCCGAGTTCGCCTCGACCAGGTCGATGTGGCACAGCGGGCAGACCGCCGAGACCATGTCGAGGTCCAGCGACTCCTCACCGGTCCAGTCATCGCTCGTCGACGCGTTGGGCGGCAAAGCGGTGGTGCTGCCGGTCTGGCTCGCCACCGTGAAGCAGCCGTTGGCCTCGGTGCAGGCGGGCAGACCGAACTGGCTGCGGTAGACCGCGAGGTCGCTGTTGGCGTTCGGGTCGTTGAAGGCGTCGACGACGGCCACCGTCTGCCCGCTGCCACCCGCGGCGGCGGCGCTCGCGAGGTTATAGGCGGACTGCAGGTTGGCCGGGCCGTAGCCGGATACCGAGGACGAGGCCGCCGGCGTCGCACTGGCAGCCGCGGTGTGCCGGTGCACGTCGGTCCGCGCGAGCGCGTCGCAGTGCATGCGGCCGACGGAGGCGTTCGCGCAGACGGCTTTGTAGTCGGGCGCCGACGAGGGGTTGGCGCCGACGCCGGTCATCGCACTCGCCGGGGCGGCCACACCGCCGAGTGCCAGGGTGCCGCCGAAGGCCAGCGCCGTGACCAGGTGCACGGGTCGGCGTATCCGATCTCTGAGTCTCACGTGTGTCTCGATTCCTTCTCGCTGAGCGCAGGCCTGCGTGGGTACGCGCCTGACGCGTGGGTGCCGGGGATCGCCCGGGCGTGCGGGATCGCCGCGGGGAGCCGGGCGGACCGGCGGACCGTCTTGATTGCCAGTGAGCCTCGGCATGGCGAACCAGCAGGTAATGGCAATAGCTAAAGCTATTGATCATCGACTGCGAGTGGTCCGCCAGATGGTGCTGAGTGCGCGTGAATACGGTGGTGGGTATGGCGCCGAGGATGGTGCGAGGGTGTGCGCAGTCACGCGTCAGGACGGGCCGGGCCCGATCCGGCGCGAAACTGTCGGCAAAGTTACCGGCGGGTTCTGTGGCGGTCAATGTCCTGCGGCGCGGAAGTGGCCGCCTATATCGATTCTTTACCCGCCATTGCCTTTGTGGCCGTTGGGACTCAAGTCAATACGGCTAATGCCGAACTCGAGTTCAGCTTTTACGAACGGCGCCTTTGGGAACAGTGCCGTCTGCTCGATTTTCGCAGGTGGCATCGGGCTTTTCACCGGAATAGACGAAGCGCGCGAGCGGAAATCTCCGGTGCCCCTGAAGGAAAATCCGCGCAGGTCGGGCCGGATATCGCCGGGCGCCGGCCGGCAGTCGCGGGGCAGTTCCGATTTGCCCGGAGATGCGCGGTATGTCGGGCCGTGTGATGTTGGTGGAGCCCCAGTCAGACCACTTCTCAAGGAGGAGACATGGGCAAGAAGGGAAAGGCCACGCGCAAGCCCAAGCAGCGGGCTGAGCAGCAGGCCCCCCGTCCCGGCCAGGATGCCTTCGGCGAGTCGAGCGAGCGCTCGGCCTACCAGGGCCAGGCCTCGCGAGCCGATGCATTCGGTGAGGCGAGTGAGCGTTCCGCACAGCCGGGACGTGCCCAGCAGGCGAACCGCGGACAGCAGCAGCAGCCGAAGCCCAAGCGTTCGGCCCAGCAGCCGCAGCAGCCGCAGTCGCACATGGACGTCTGAGTAGGCTGAGACGCCCTGGCTGAACTGAGTGCGGGGCACGTCCGAGTGACGTGCCCCGCACTCACGCGTGTGCGGTGACTTTCGCGTTGACGGCGTTGACGGCGTTGACGGCGTTGACCGAGGAAACCGCGACAGCGACGCCGTAAATGACAGTTCAGCGCACCGTTCTGGGTGGGAGCGGGGGGCGGCGGCGATCCGGCCGCGGGGTGGACATCGGCGGTTCCGCGGCGGCGGGATTGCGCCCGAGCAGTTCGAGGGCAAGCCGAACGGCCGCCTGCAATTGGGTGTTTCGGCCCTCGGCCCAATCCAGCGGCCCGCGCACGACTTCGAGATCCGGCTCGACCCCGTGGTTCTCGATCGAGAAGCCGAGGCCGCCGGGGAACCACGCGGCGTTCTTGGGCACGGTGATCTGCGTGCCGTCCACGAGAGTGTGCCGTCCGGTCATGCCGACGACTCCGCCCCAGGTCCGCTGACCCACCACCGGGCCGAGCCCGAGCGCGCGGAACGCCGCGACGATGACGTCGCCGTCTGAGCTGGTGGCCTCGTCCGCGATGGCCACGACCGGGCCGCGTACCGAGTCGCGCGGGTACCGGGCGGGCCGCCGGTCCCGGATGAAGTCCCAGGCGAGCACCCGCCGGTTGAGCTTGTCGAGGACGAGCTGGGAGACGTTGCCACCGCCGTTGCCGCGCACGTCGAGCACCAGCGCGGGGTAGTTGAACTCGCGGCGCAGGTCCCGGTTGAACTGCGCCCAGCCGGAGCCGCCGAGGTCCGGGATGTGCAGGTAACCGCAGCGTCCTTCACTCAGTTGGCGTACTTGGGCCCGCCGGCCGAGGACCGTGTCTTGATAGCGCACGGGCCGTTCGTCAGTGAGCGGGGTCACCGCGATCCGCCGCAGCCGACCGTCCGCACCCGAACGCAGTACCAACTCGATCGTCGTGCCGCCGGTGCCGCCGAGCAGCGGCAGCGGGCCGCGCACCGGATCGGGGACTCGGCCGGCGATCTCGAGGATCTCGTCCCCGGGCTTCACCCCGTGCGCGGCGAGCGGTGCGCGGGCCCTGGGGTCCGAGCTCTCACCCGTAAGGACGCGGTCGATCACCCATTTGCCAGACTCGCTTCGATGCACGTCCATCGCGAGCAGCCCCAGCGGCTGCTCCGCCCGAGTGGGCCCTTCGCCGAGACGGGCCGGCACCACGTACGCGTGCGAGGTGCCGAGCTCACCGAGCAGCTCGAGCACCACGTCGCCGAAGTCGTCGGGGCTGGCCACGCGCTCGATCAGGGGGGCGTACTGCTCGGTCAGCGCGGTCCAGTCGAGGCCGCACATGTTCGGGTCCCAGTACTGGTCGCGCACCACCCGCGCGGCCTCGCGGTAGGCCTGGCGCCATTCCGCACCCGGGTCCACGGTGTGCGTGATCCGGCGCAGGTCGACGGCGAAGTCCCGGTCCGGGTCGGCGACGCTCAGCAGCCTGAGCTCCCCGTCGGCGAGCAGCACGATCGTGGTCCCGTCGCCGGAGACCGCGTAGCCCGACACGTCCTCGGCCAGTACCTCGGACTCGCAGAGGTCGAGGTTGAAGTACTCGAGCGAGGGCTGGCCGGAGAGGTCTTCGGGGTTCGCGAACGTTTGGCCGAGCGCGCCGGAGATCGGCCAGCGCAGCCAGACCACGCCGCCCTCGACCGCCGCCGGGTCCGAGTACTTCGAGGCGATGACCGGGAAGGGCACCAGGCGTTCGGCCATGTCCTGCGGGTCTACGCGTACGGTGTCGTCGCCGGGCGGCTCGTAGTAGGCGGTGCCGTCGGGCGCGCGCCCCTCGACGGGGGTGGAGAAGGGGGCGAGGACGTCGGCGGCGAGCGGGACCAGGTAGGGGCGGCAGCCGAGCGGGAAGGACATGTCGCCGGTGTGCACGTCGTGAACCGGGTCGAAGCCGCGCCAGGACAGGAAGACCAGGAAGCGTCCGTCCCGGGTGAAGCAGGGGCCTTCGTCCTCGAAGCGGCCGGTGGAGACGTCGTAGATCAACTCTGGCTCGGCGCACTCGACCAGGCGGATGCGGCGCAGGGACTTGTTCGCGACGGCTTGGGACCAGGCCAGCCACGCCGAGTCCGGGGAGAACGCGAGGCCGCTGAGCGGTCCGTAGCTCGAGCGAACGAGCTCGCGCACGGCGCCGGTGTCGGCGGCGACGAGCAGCAGCCGGCCGTCGCTGGTGGCGACGGCGAGCCGGCTGCCGTCCGGCGCGGCGGCGAGGACGGCGACGCGGCCGATCCGTCCGGCGGCGAGCTCGCGCACGACCGGGGCATGGGGGTGGGAGTTGGCGACGGAATGTGCGGCAGAGTGCGCGGCAGAGTGGGCGGCGGATTTAGCTGACGATGGGGTGGTCGCGGCGGTCGGCGCGGTCGCAGCTGTCGGCGCGGTGGCAGTCGCAGCGCGGGAGTCGGCAGCCTGTGGCGCGGCCAGGGCACCAGGTGCGGCCGACGACGCGCCGGAATCGGGGGCGGCCGGGAACGTGCCGGGCAGTGGAGCGATCACGATCTCGTCGTCCCCTGCCGCGTCGCTGACCCAGGCGACGTGGTCGGCGCCGAGCATCACCGGCATACGCACCCGTACACCCGGCGTGTCGGCGAGCACCCTGGCCGGGCCGTCGTGGTGGGTCAGCCAGTAGAGGCTGCCGCGCACGAGGACGGCGCCGGCCCGGCCGTCCTCGTCGCAGGCGAAGGCGTTGAGGCTGTACGCCGCAGGGATCTGATAGCAGCGGCGGCCCGCCCTTGCTCCGCCGAGCGGCACGTCGAGCTTGCGCGGCTCGGGCGCGTCCAGGCCTTCGAGCAGCCAGAGGTCCCCCGCGTGCTGGTAGACGACTCGGTGGCCGTCGGTCGAGGCGTTGCGCGCGTAGAAGGTGTCGTGGTCGGTGTGCCGCCGCAGGTCCTGGCCGTCGACGCGGCAGGAGTAGACGTTGCCGATGCCCTCGTGGTCGGAGAGGAACGCGACCCGCTCGTGCGGTCCCGCGCCCACGAGCATCGGCGCGGCCAGGTGGCCGCCGATCCCCTCGAGCAGGCGCTCACCGTCGAGCCAGAGCCGGCCGACCGCGCCGCCCCGATAGCGCTTCCAACCCGCCGGCTCGTGCGGCGCGGTGCCGGTGAGCAGCAACGTGTGCCGGGCGGTGATCGCCGCGTCGGAGACCGGGCCCCAGGGCTGCCGTCGGCCGAGGGAGCCGTCCAGCGGGAGCGCATACGCCCACGTATAGCGGCTGAAAGGCTGGTGGAACGAGGACACTGCGAGCACCTCGCCGCTCGGCAGCCAGCCGAGCACCCGGGTGTCCTCGCTGCCGGACCAGGTCAGCCGAGCCGCCGGGCCGCCGTCGACCGGCGCGGTCCACACCTCGGGCGTGGGCGAGAGCCAGCTGGTCCACGCGAGCGTGCGGCCGTCCGGCGAGAGGCGCGGATTACTGACCCTGATCCGGTCGCAGCTGACCCGCCACGCGCGCCCGACCGAGCCGTCCTCCAGCAGCGGGGCGAGCCAGACGTCGTCCTCGGCGGCGAAGGTCAGCAGCGATCCACGCAGATGCGGATAGCGCAGGTAGCCCGGGACGTCGTCGGCCATGGCTCCATGCTTGGGCCGCCGGGCGCGCCGGGCAACCGGCCAGGCCCGATCGGCCGATCAGGTGTCGTATCCACATGCATCCTCGGGCTCGGGGACGGTGCCTGCGCGAGGCTGTCGGGGCGTCAGCTTTCGGGCTTGCGGCCGACGGCCACGTAGCCGGAGTAGCGGGCCACGTCGCCGCCGAGCGGATCCGGGCGGTCGGTGAGCTCGGGGCGCCAGTTGATGATGTCGACGAGGCCGGGCGGTTCGAGCTCGTATCCCGTCAGCAGCTCGGCCACCTGCTCCTTGCTGCGGAAGGTGAGGCGGTGGCTGGCCCTGGTATAAACGCTCTCGGCCTTCCGCGCGCGCTCCGGCCGGTAGTCGTCGGTGCCGTGGCTGATCACCAGGAAGGAGCCGGGGCTGGTGGCCTCGCGGTACGCGGCGACGACTCCGGGGGCGTCGTCCTCGGGAGTGAGGAAGTGCAGCACCGCCAGCATGATCACGCCGATCGGCCGATCGAGGTCGAGGAAGGCCGGCACCTCGGAGCGCTGCAGGATCGCCTCCGGGTCGCGCAGGTCGGCGTGCACGACGGTGGCGTGCGGGACGTCCTGCAGGATCACCGTGCTGTGGGCGACTGCCACCGGGTCCACATCCACGTACACGGTGCGCGCGTCGGGGTTGAGCGCACAGGCGATGTCATGCGTGTTGCCGCCGGCCGGGATGCCCGAGCCGAGGTCCAGGAACTGGTCCACGCCCTGGCTGTGCAGGTGGGTGACGGCGCGGTGCAGGAAGTCGCGGTTGGCCCGTGCGATGTGCGGCATGTCCGGCCAGTTCTTGAGGTTCTCCTCGGCCAGCGCACGGTCCGCCGCGAAGTTATACGAGCCTCCGAGATAGAAGTCGTACATCCGTGCGGCGGACGGGCGTTCGATGTCCACTTCGTCGGGAGCCCAGGCGGGGCGGTGGTTCGACACGCTTCAACTATCCCACTGGTTAGACGTCTGCGACGGCACTCGGGATGACGGGCACCGCTGCTAGCAAAGCCTGCGTGTACGGATCCTGTGCCTCGTGCAGGGACCGCGCTGGCAGCGTCTCGACGATACGACCCTGGTTCATCACCGCGATCCGGTCGCTGACCTGCCGGACCACGGCCAAGTCGTGCGCGATGAAGACGAGCGTGAGGTCGAATTCCTCGCGCAGTTCCCGAAGCAGTTTGACGACCTGAGCCTGCGTGGTGACGTCCAGAGCAGAGACCGGCTCGTCGCAGACCACGAGCTTGGGCCGGAGAATCAGTGCCCTGGCGATGGCTGCGCGCTGCCGCTGCCCGCCGGAGAGCTGGTGCGGGTATCGGTGATAGAGCGCGGTGTCCAGGTCTACTCGTTCGAGAAGTTCGTTCACCGCGGTGCGGAGCTTGGCGCGGTCCCTCTCACCGTGCACGATCAGCGGATCCGCGATCGACTCGCCGATAGTGCGACGCGGGTTGAGGGACGAGGCCGGATCCTGGAAGATCAGCTGCAGGTCTCTGCGATGCTGACGCAGAGCCTTGCCACGCCAGGAGTCCAGGTCACGCCCGGCGAACTCGATCATCCCGGCGGTCGGCTTCTGTAGACGCACCAGCGAGCGGCCGAGCGTGGTCTTGCCGCTCCCGCTCTCCCCCACGATGCCCAGAGATTCGCCCTCCGCCAGATCGAGGTCGATGCCGTCCACCGCGCGCGTAGCTGCCGCGCCGCGCTTCCCGGGGAACGTCACCTGCAGGCCGCGTACGCGCACGAGCGGAACGGCGGATTCGTCAGCGGCAGCACCCATACCGTGCGCGCGTTCGGGCAGTTCGGCGTCCAGGCGCGGGATCGCGGACAGCAGCGCGGTGGTGTATTCGTGCTTCGGCGCGGTCAGCACCTGGCTCACCGGCCCGCGCTCGACTTCCCGTCCCCGGCGCAGCACGAGGACGTCGTCCACGTTCCCGCCGACCACGGCCAGGTCGTGGCTGATGAGGATCAGGCTCAGCCCGATCTCCTCACGCAACCTGCCGAGCAGTTCGAGGATCTGCGCCTGCACGGTGACGTCGAGGGCTGTGGTCGGCTCGTCGGCGACCAGAACACGCGGCTCGAGCACCAGCGCCATGGCGATCAGTGCACGCTGACGCATGCCGCCGGAGAACTCGTGCGGGTACGCCCGGTACTTGGCCGCCGCATTGATGCCGACCTGGTCGAGCGCTTCGGCGGCACGGCGCCGCGCCTCGTCGTGCCCCGAGCCGAAGTGCAGCCGGTGCACGGCAGCGATCTGCTCGCCGACCCGGCGATACGGGTCGAGGCTGGTCAGCGGCTCCTGGAAGATCATGGCCAGCTCGCGGCCGCGGATTCGGCGCAGCGTCTGCGGATCCGTCGCGTTGATGTCGACTGGCGTCCCCAAGGGCTCGGCTGCCGACTCAACCGATGACTCGCCGGATGCCTCACCGGCTCGCGGCTGTAGCAGGATCCTGCCACCCACCTGAGCCTGGGTGCCCCGGTGCAGGCCGAGCAGCGCGAGCGCGGCGGCAGACTTCCCGGAGCCCGACTCGCCGACGACGCCGAGCGCCCGGCCGGCCTCGAGCTCGAAGCTCAGGCCTTCGAGGGCGGTGACGGTCGCACGTCCTTGGCCGTCGGGGAACTCGATGCGCAAGTCCTCGACGGAGAGGATGGGGGCAGTGGTCGTCATCGGATCCTCACTCGCGGGTCGAGCACGGCGTAGAGCAGGTCGGCGACCGTGTTGGCCACGACGATCACGAAGGCGGCCAGCAGCGTGACGCCGGTGATCACGGGCAGGTCGATGGTGCCCGCCGCGTCCACGGCGAGCTTGCCGAGCCCTGGCAGACCGAACATGCTCTCGGTGAACACGGCCCCGCCGAGCACCGAGCCGATGTCCATGGCGGCCAGCGTGACGATCGTCGGCAGGGCGCCGCGCACGGCGTGCCGGGTCACCACGCGCCGCTCCGCGTAGCCGTACGCACGCAGAGTCCTGATGTGGTCCTGACTCAGCGCCTCGAGTACGCCGGCCCTGGTCAGCCGCAGGTAGCCGCCCGCCATCACGAGGGCGATGGCGAACCAGGGCAGCAACAGGTTCTCCGCCCACTGGCCCGGGTTCTGCTGCAACGGCACGTACGTCGGGAAGGGCAGGATCTGCCACCACTCGCAGAACACCAAGAGCAGCAGCAGGGCCATGATGAACACCGGCACCGAGCCGAGTGTGAGCCCGATGAACGTGGTCGCCTTGTCCCGCAGTCCGTTCGGGCGCAGCGCGGAGAACAGCCCGAAGCCGATGCCGAGCGCGAGCCAGAGCACTGCGGCGCCGAGCGTGAGCGACGCGTCCACCGGCAGGCGCTGCATAAGTAGCTGCGTCACCGGCTCGTAGCTCTGGAACGAGTAGCCGAGGCAGGGGGCCGAGCACCAGGTCGTGCCCACCCCGGTGTTGTAGGAGTGGCCCGTGAACAGGGAGCTGAGGAACGTCCAGAACTGGGCGTAGACGGGCCGATTGAGGCCCATGGCCTGCCGAACCTGGGCCAGGGTCGCCGCGTCGCAGCGCTTGCCGCAGGCGAGGGCGGCCGGATCGCCCGGCATCAGGTAGAACAGGAAGTAGACGACGGCGGCCACGACGAGCAGGACCACTGCCGCGGACAGGAGTCGGCGCACCAGGAAGGCGGTCATCGGCCCAGTCCCCTCGGATCCACGGCTCGGCGTACTTCCTCGCCGAGCGCGGTGAACGCGAAGACGCACAGCAGCAGCGTCAACGCGGGCACCAGCACGTATTCGGGGTCTGTCTGGAACCAGGTCGTCGCGGTGGAAAGCATCTGTCCCCATGACGGGGTCGGCGGCTGCACACCGAGACCGAGGAAGGACAGTCCCGCCTCAGCGACCATGTTCGACGGAATCGCCAATGCCGCATACGTGGCGACCGGGGCGGCCAGGCCGGGCAGCACCTCACGGCGGGCGATCCGCCACCTGCTCGCGCCGTAGAGCCGGGCCGCGGAGACGAAGTCCCGCTCGCGCAACACCAGCGTTTCGGCGCGCACGATACGCGCCGTGGACGCCCAGGCGAAGCCGGCCAGGATCAGGCACAGCAGCAGCGGGCGCGGGAAGCTCTGCGGCACGATGGCCAGCAGCGCGATGGAGAAGAACACGTAGGGGAAGGACAGCGCGAGGTCGGTGAACCGGCTGAGCAGCCCGTCCACCCAGCGGTTGCCGAGGCCAGCGGCGAGCCCCACGAGCAGCCCGATGAGCAGCTGGCCGAACGTGGCCCCGGCGGCGACCAGAAGCGAGACGCGGGATCCGTAGACCAGTCGGGCGAACACGTCGCGGCCGGTGGACGGCTCGACTCCGAGCCAGTGCGCGGTGCTGATGCCGCCGAAAGCGCCGCTGGGGCCGCCGCCGGTCGCCGAGTCGAGCAGCGAGTCGTGGTAGGTGTTCGGGTCCTGACCTTCCAGCGCGCACAGCACCGGGGCGAGAATCGCCACCAGCACGAGGATGGCGACGAGGATGAGCGCGGCCTTGCCGCCCGGGCGCGCCCAAAGGCGCGCCCGGATGGTCGAGGGCCGCTGGTCGTCCGCCAACGGACGCAGGTCCGGCGACGGGGCAGTGGCGATGGCCATGGTCAGTGGGAATCCTTACTCTTACTTCGCTCGCATTGCGTACGTCGGTTACCGCGGCCGCGCTTAGCGCACTTGCCGCGCTTACCGCGCTTACTTCACGGAGACCGACGAGATGTCGTACCAGCCGCGCCACTGGTCGACGTACGTGTTCTTCACATCAGTGCCGTGCAGTACGACGTCGTTCGTGGTGTACAGCGGCACCGTCAGGGCGAGCTTGCCGAGCTGGGCGTCCAGGTTGCCCCAAGCCTGCTGCTCCTGGGTGTAGTCGGTGATCTGGTTGATCTTGTCGATCTGCGCCTCGACCGCCGCGTCGTCGTACTGGGCGAAGTTGAAGTTGCCGCCGCCCTGCACGATGTCCCGGCCGTCGAAGATCGGAGTGAGGAACGGCGCGCCGCTCGGCCAGTCCGCGCCCCAGCTGAACAGGGTCAGCGCGGGCTCGGTGCTGATGTTGGTGACGACGCTGTCGAAGTTGGAGTCGTCGATCGGGTCCAGCTTCAGCGTGATCCCGGCCTGGCCGAGGGCCTGCTGCAGGGCCGAGGCGTTCGCCGAGCCGTCGTAGCTCGAGCCGTTGTTGTCGTACGCAAGGGTAACGGTCAGGCCATTGGCATACCCTGCCTGGGCCAGCAGCTGCTTGGCCTTCGCCGCGTTCCCGGTCGCGCCGGCCGGGAAGTAGTCGTACGGGTGGTACGCGTCACCGAGGCTCGGCGGGATGTACGTGGTGAGCGCCGTGGCCAGCTGGCTGCCACCCTGCGCGTTGACCAGGGCGGTGCGGTCGACGGCGTAGGAGAAGGCCTCACGTACCAGGAGGTTGTTGAACGGCGCCGTCTTGGTGTCGAACGCCAGGTACGTGGTGTCCGGGAAGTTGCCGCTGGTGAGCCTGGACTTGAGGCTCGGCTGCGCGGCGGACTTGGCCAGCGTCGCGGTGTCCACGTCGGTGTCCGTGGTGATCGCGTCCGCGTCCTGGCCGACCGAGGCGGCCAGCCGCTGGTCGATCACCGTCTCGGACAGGCCGAGGCTGATGTCGATCGTGTCGGGGCAGGCCAGCCGCTGGCTGTCGGTGCTGCTGCTCCAGTACTTGTTGCGGACCAGGTCGAGGTCCTTGCCCTTCGTGAAGTTCTGGATCGTGTACGGGCCCGAGGAGACCGGGTCGGCGTTGTAGTTCTTGCCGGTGTCGTCGGCCTTGGGCACGGGCGCGAACTGGGTCTCGGCGGCCAGGTAGGGGAAGTCGCTCTCGGACTTGCGTAGGTGGAAGACGATCGTGCTCGAGTCCGGCGTGGTGATGGACGCGAGATCCGGGTTCGAGCCGTACGGCCCCTGATACGTCGAGCCGCCGATCAGCCAGTCGCGCAGGTAGGGCGGCCCGCCCGCGAGCTCGGAGGAGAAGGAGCGCTCGACGCCGTACTTGATGTCCGCGGACGTGATGGCCTGGCCGTTGGCGTATTTGAGCCCGGACTTGAGATGGTAGGTCCACACGGTGGCGTTGTCGCTGGCCTCGCCGGTGTCGGTGGCCAGGTCGGGCACGACGGTGCGGCCGTTCGCGCCGGCGGTGGTGTCGCGCGTGGTCAGGGTGCGGAAGAGCAGGCGCGGGATGGCGCCGCCGCCAGAGGTGTAGAGCACGGCCGGGTCGAGGCCGGGATCCTCGGTGGTCTGGTCGAGCACGTCGAGCGTGCCGCCCTTGCAGGTGGCCGCGGAGAACGCGGCGTCACTGGAGGAGGTGGTGCCCCCGCCGCACGCGGCGGCGAGCGAACCGATCAGAGCGATACTCGCGGAGAACGAAACGATTTTTATTCGCCTACGGGACATCAGAATTTCCGTTTCAGGGCAGAGCGGGGCAGGGCTGAGCACAACTGGGCGCACACATAGATGTGCTTGTGGGAATAGCGCGAAGGGGGTGCGTCACGGAAACTCACGTAGATCACGCCGTGACGAACGACAACGTGGGACGGCGGAGGATGCCGTCCCACGTGCAGCTGGAAGCCGGGGGTACTAGGCGAACATCAACACAGGATGTCGGCGACGCTGTGCGCGCTCAAACCAAGCAGGACGACCTCGAAGGTCGAAGTGCGGGGCGCGGACAGGTTCATGTTGAAGATTCTAAGAGCGTCCTGAAGACAGGGTCAAACCCGGCCCCCGCTTGCTACATCACGGTTTCATCACTCCTTATTCAGGGACCTCCTTCCGGTCGGCGGGCGCGGGCCACTTGACAACCTCCACCCGCTCCAACACCCTTTAACTATGACGATAGATAAGCAGGCTAGCGGGGGCGCCGAGGCGTCGCCGATCGTCTTCCGGCTGGACCCGGGCTCCGGGGTGCCGACGTATCTGCAGCTCGTCCAGCAGGTGGAGCATGCGCTGCGGCTGGGTTATCTGGACGTCGGCGACCGGCTGCCGAAGGTCAAGGAGGTAGTGGAAGCCCTGGCCATCAACCCGAACACCGTGCTCAAGGCCTACCGGGATCTGGAGCACAAAGGCCTGGCTGTCGGCCGGCCAGGTCAGGGCACGTTCATCGCCGGGACGCTCGGCGGGCAGTCCTCAGAACAGGCCTCCCTGCACCGAGGTCTGATCTCCTGGATGCGCACCGCCGATGCCGCGGGCCTGGACGACGAGAGCATGGTGGCCCTGTTCACCAGTGCCCTGCACGAATTCCGCGCCGGTAGCGCAACGGGGGCGGTCGCGCGATGAACCTGATGCCGGGAGGGGAGCCGGCCCTGGTCGCAACGAGCCTGGGCAAGCGTTACGGCAACAAGTGGGCGCTGCGCGACTGTTCCTTGTCGATTCCGCAGGGGCGCGTGGTGGCATTGGTCGGGCCCAACGGAGCGGGCAAGACCACGCTGCTGCACCTCGCCGTCGGCCTGATCACTCCGAGCATCGGGGAGATATCCGTGCACGGCGGGCTCACCGCCGGAGGCCCGCGGGCGCGCGAGTGCGTCGGGTTCCTCGCCCAGGATTCGGCGCTGTATCCGAACCTGTCGATCGCCGACACGATCCGCCTGGCCGGACACCTCAACACCGGCTTCGACAATGCCTACGCCAAGGCCCGGATCACGCAACTGGAGCTGCTGCCGGCCCGGAAGGTCGGCAAGCTCTCCGGCGGACAGCGGGCTCAGGTCGGGCTGACGCTGGCGCTGGCCAAGCGGCCGCGACTGCTCATCCTCGACGAGCCGCTCTCCAGCCTGGATCCGTTGGCCCGCCATGAATTCATGGCCGGACTGATGGCCGCCGTCGCCGAGGACGGCATCTCGATCCTGTTCTCCTCGCACGTGGTCGCCGAACTCGAACGGGTCGCCGACTACCTGGTCCTCCTCGCCGACGGACGCGTGCAGGTCGCCGGCGACGTCGACGACCTCCTTACCGCGCACCGGCTCTACACCGGTCCCGCCGCCGAGGCCGACCGGCTCACCGCCGAGCTACCCGTGGTCCGCGAGCGGCGCGCCGAAGCCCAGGCGCACCTGTTGGTACGCACCGAAGGAGCTCACGCCGAGCCGCCCGAGGGCTGGGAAGCGCATCAGGTCGGCCTGGAGGAACTGGTCCTCGCCTACCTCCGCAAGCCCACCGCCTCGGCTTTCCCCGAACCGCGCGAACTGACCGGAAGGAGCAGCGCGGCATGACCGCCACTTTCGCCGAGGCCCCGGCCCGTCCCGTCCGGCCACCGCATCCCTCCTTCGCCGGACTGTGCTGGGTGACCTGGCGTCAACACCGCACCGCCCTGCTCGCAACGCTCGCGACGATCGTCTTCGCCGCGCTGGCGCTGGCCTACTACGGCCTGCAGATGCACCGCGACTTCGCCTCGCTCAACCTGGCGGCCTGCGTGCAGGGGTCCGGGTCCGTGGCCGGGGTCACGAGCCTGGCCGCGCAGCACTGCTCCACCAAGGTCGAGACCTTCCATAGTGACCAGGACCGCGTCAACCAGCTGATGGCCCTTTCCCTGCCGCTGCCGGTCATTTTCGGCCTGTTCATCGGTGCCCCGCTGCTCGCGCGCGAATACGAGTCGGGGACCTTTCGCTTCGCCTTCACCCAGGGCGCCGGGCGGACCCGGTGGCTAGTCACGAAGATCGGCGTGCTCACGGCCTTCACCCTCGCGGCGACCACCGCGTTCACGGCGGTCGTCATGTGGTGGTACGCGCCGCTGGTCGCGCTGAACGGACGCCTCGGCACCGGCGTCCAGGAGATCTACGGCGCAGTCTTCGTCGCCCGCGCAGTGTTCGCATTCGCCTTCGGCATCCTGGCCGGAGCGGTCCTGCGCCGCGTCGTCCCGGCGATCGGCGTGACCCTGGTGGCGTGGATCGCGGTGGTCATCCCGTCCATCACGGTCCTACGACAGCACCTGCTGGCACCGCTGACTGTCGTCGACCCGCTGAACACCCCGAGCGGCCTGATCATCAGCGACGTCTGGAGATCACCGAGCGGAGCCGTCCTGAACTCTTCGCAGATGGCCGATGACACGTACAACGCCGCAACAGCCGGCCACAAACTCGACCTCGCCCAGTACCTATATCAGCAGGGTTACGTCCACACCGTGGTCTTGCAGCCGACCAGCCGGTTCTGGACCCTGCAGTTCATCGAGGCCGGAGGGTTGGCCGTCCTCTCGGCGGGGCTTCTTATCGCAGCGATCTGGCTCGTGCGTCGCCGCGCCGCCTGAATATCCGAGGCTGAATTTCCGAAGCTGACAGGCCGGGCGAGCGCTTGACGGGTGCGAACCCGCCAAGCGCCCCTCCCCCGGGCTCAGATCAGACGGTTAGAACCACCGAACCACTAGCTCGTCGTGATCTTCCATTGCTGACATGTGTTGTCGAGTTGCGCCCACTGCCGAACGATCGTGCCGTTGGCGGTGCCGCAGTTCTCTGCGTCGAGGACCATGCCGTTTCCGACATTGCTGATCGTGTACTCGCCACCGTTGTCGGTGACGTTCCACTCTTGACACAGATTGCTCAGCGAGGACCACAGGTCGGTGAGGGTGCCGTCCGTCGTCCCGCAGTTCACCGAGTCGAGAACCTTGCCGCCGTTCTCGTTGGTGATGGTGTACCGGCCGTTGCCGAGGCTGGTGAACGCCCAGCGCTGGCAGGTGTTGCCGAGTGACGTCCAGGTGTCGACGGTCGCGCCGTTGGAGGTGCTGCAGTTGAGGTCGTCCATCACCTTGCCGTTGTTGACGTTGGTGATCACGTACTCGGTGCCGCTGGCCGGGAAGCTCTGGCTCACCGTCGTGTAGCCGACCGAGACGATGTTCGCCTGCACTGCGTTGTCCGCCGCGTCGGTCGGCTCGCCGGTGGTCATCACGCCCTCGAAGAAGGAGCCGTCAGAGCCGTTGCTGTCATCTCCACCGGTGCCGAGGACGATCGCGCCTTCCAGGTGCATCGGCGTGTATCCGCTGGTCGTCGGCAGTGCGCCGGAGTACCAGGTGCTGAGGCTGCCGGACTGCGCGTTGCCGCCCTTGATCGCGTACGTCGTGGTGTTGTTGCTCTTCAGCAGCGCGGTGACGAAAGCGCTGGAGTTGCCGTCGTTGGCCGTGTTCGAGCCATTGCCGCCGGCGAACAATCCGTTCTCCAGGTCCGCCTGGACCCAGGGGCCTGATCCGGTACACGGAGAGAACCAGCACTCGGTGCCGAAGTTGATGGACTCCATGTGCCCGTTGCCGGTGTCGTCATTACTCGTCTCGGCGTTGCCGTAGTCGAAGCAGCAGAGGCCGTCCACGTGGGTGCCGCTGGCAACCATGTAAGCACCCTGTGCTGTGCTGCCGGTCGGGACGCCCGAGGTGCTGTCGTTGCGGTAGCCGACGCCGGCCTGGACAGAAAGGCCGTATACCGTGTGCCCGCCCGCGACGACCGGGAGCGCGTTGGCGATGGCCCCGTGGTCGGCCGCGCCGTTGCCGCCGGAGCCCTCAACCGTCAGGTTGTTGCCCTTGCCGCTCTGGTCGTAGATCTCGGTTATGTAGCAGGTGGTGCCGGCACAGAACGACGTCTGGGTCGCGGCGTTCGCGTAGCCGCCGGTTGCCAAGGGGTAGATTTCCGTGGAGGTGGAGTCCGAGGCCCGCTCGACCTTGTAGAGCGGACCGTCGTACGCCGCGTAGAGCGCGCGCACGGTGCTGTGCGCGGCGACACACGGAGTGCTGTTCGAGGCGTAGATGTCGCAGGGCAGTTGCGTCGCGGCCTGTGCGGTGGCCGCACTCGCGATCACCACGCCGAAGCCGAGGCCGATCGCGGCGAGCAGCGCCAGCGGCGCCCTACGCAGTCTCTTGAGTCGCATCCGGGGGGTCATGGTGGACGACTCTGTCCTTCCAGTAGGTATGACCAGGACGAATGGAACGGGGCATATGCGGTTGTGACGGGCCTGGTCAGCGCAGGCCACAAAATGTGAGCGTTAACATTTCTCGATGCAAGACCCTCGGGATGGGTTCCCGCGGGTTTGGTAGCTCACTATGACGGCGAACCCCGATTGCGTCAACGTTTCGGACTTCGCCCGTCGACGCACTAGATCGTGGATCTTTCCGACGATCTGACTGCCGATCTCGCTAGCGATCTTTCCGCCGCTCTCGCCGCCTCTCTTTCGTCTGTGCGGGACGCGGGTAGGGTGGCTCGCATGGAGCTGCTTTCCGGACTCGCCGAACCCGACGCCGACCAGCCCGAATGCCTTTCGGTCGCGGGTCGTTCGCTGAGCCGGGCCGAGGTGCTGGCCGCCGCGTGGGCCGTCTCGGCACGGATCGCGGGCGCGCCCGCCGTGGCAGTGCGGGCCACGGCCACGCTCGAGACGGCGGTGGCCGTGCTCGGCGGGCTGCTCGCCGGGGTGCCGGTCGTGCCGATCGCCCCCGACTCCGGCGGCATCGAGCTCACGCACGTGCTCACGGACAGCGGCGCCGCGCTGCTGCTCGTCGATGCCGACGATCCGGGCGCGCGGGGCACGCCGTGGTCCGACTGCGGAGTGCCGATACTGCCGGTGTCGGCGGACGAGCGCGGCCAGTCGCCCTGCGGCCCGATGCCGGGACTCGACGGCACGGCGCTGGTGCTCTACACGTCGGGCACGACAGGCGTGCCGAAGGGTGTGCCGGTCACCGGCCGCGCGATCGCCGCCGATCTCGACGCGCTGGCCGAGGCCTGGGCGTGGACCGAGGAGGACACGCTCGTCCACGGACTTCCGCTGTTCCACGTGCACGGTCTGGTGCTCGGCCTGCTCGGCGCGCTCCGAGTCGGATCAAAGCTCGTGCACACCGGCCGGCCGACGCCCGAGGCCTACGCGAAAGCGGGCGGCAGCCTGTACTTCGGCGTGCCGACGGTGTGGTCTCGAGTGTGCGCGGACCCGTCCTGCGCGACGGCGTTGTCCGGCGCGCGGCTGCTGGTCTCGGGCTCGGCGGCGTTGCCCGCGCCGGTGTTCGAGCGCCTCGAGGGTCTCACGGGGCTGCGACCGGCCGAGCGCTACGGCATGACGGAGACGCTGATCACGGTCGCGGCCCGGGCCGACGATCGGAACCGGCGGCCCGGCGTCGTCGGCCGACCGCTGAGCGGGATCGAGACACGGCTGGTCGGCGAGAAGGGCGAGCCCATCCCGTACGACGGTGCCACCGTGGGCGAACTCCAGGTGCGCGGCGCGACCGTCTTCGACGGCTATCTGCGCAGGCCGGAGGCCAACGCCGGCTCGTTCACCGCCGATGGCTGGTTCCGTACCGGGGACATGGCGGTGGTGGAGCCGGATGGCGCGCATCGGATCGTCGGGCGCGCATCCACCGATCTGATCAAGTCCGGCGGCTACCGGATCGGTGCCGGTGAGGTGGAGAACGCGCTCCTGTCCCACCCCGCAGTGCTCGAGGCCGCGGTGGTGGGCGTGGCGGACGAGGATCTCGGCCAGCGGATCGTGGCGTACGTGGTGTGCCCGGACGCGGCGGGCGGTGCCATCACGGAGAAGGACCTCATCGACGCCGTCGCCCGGGAATTGTCTGTGCACAAGCGTCCGAGGACCGTCGTGTTCCTCGATACTCTGCCGCGCAACGCCATGGGGAAGGTCCGTAAAGACCAGCTTGGCCAGTCCGGCTAGCTCGTCTAGTTTGCTGAATGGGTGTACTTATTCACGCACAGCACGTAGGACGGCGGCGAGCTCCAGTAGTACGAGTAATTGTAGTTGCCGAACTTCGAACACTCTGTGGTGTTCGTCGTGCCATTGAGGCGTCCGATGACGATCCACGCAGCCCGGGAGCTCGTGCAGTCGACCTCGTAAGACGCCGTGGAGTCGAGGCAGTTGTTCACCCCGGCGCGGCGAGGGCTGTAGCTTCCGGTCAGTGAGTTCATGCAGTAGAGCGTGTAGGTCCCGGAGGCGTCTACGTTCTCGAACTGACTGTCGTCACCGTTGACCGTGTAGCACCGCGACATGTCGGAATCATAGTTACCCGACACGTTCTGATAGGCATAGATGATTTTGTAGTCGGCGCTGGAACAGCTAGCCGGCTTTGCGCTGAAGGAACTGTTGGCGCCAGACGCCTCGACACATTCGCCGACGTAGAACGCGGGCGTGGACTGCGGATCGCCGCCACCGGTGGTGGCGGTGTTCGAAGCGATGTCGGTCGGAATGGTCGTGGTCGACGTCGTGGTGCCCGCGCCTGTCGTCGCAGAGGTCGATGGTGCCGCCGAGGGCGTGTGCCCGGGGGTCTGCGAACTCGTGGTGACGCCGGGCTGGGCGGACAGCGGCTTCAGATCGGCGGACTTGCCCGGCCCGATCGTGAACACGGCGACAAGTCCGAGCGCCAACACGCCGACCAAGATCCCGACTGCGGCGCGGACGGACACTCCGGCCGCTCTCCGGGGCTCGGGCTCCGGGGGCGGGTAGTCGCCTGTTGCCGACACGAGCCGAGCCTCCCGAATGACCTTGCCTGCCGAGCCGTCGTCCAGCCGTGGGGTGGTTGCGCAATCACTGTAGCGAGCGCCCATCACGCCGGGAAATCAACCTCGTGCCCCGGCTGCGCGGCACGCAACACGAGCGCGGAGCCGTTTTGCGCAAGCTTGGCCAAGTCGCACAGCACAGGACCTTGACTTGGTTACCGGCCGGTAGGAAATTCTGGTCACTTGCTACTTACTCATCAGTAACCCGGAGGTCACCGATGCCCTTCCGAGTGCCTATGCGGAGCAGAGCCCGCACGAGGCGTTCCCGTCCGCTCGCCAGGTCCTTGGCCCTCGTCGTCACAGCGATGGCGCTGCTGACGGCACTCTCCTCGGGCCTGTTGGTCGGCGCCGCACCCGCCCAAGCCGCGAGCGTGTCGGTCAGCAACACCGACCTCACCCTGACCATGTCAGACGGCGTGGGCCTCAGCGCGATCCTCACCCAGCCGAGTACGCCGGGGCCGCACCCGGCCGTCGTATTCATCTCCAGTTGGGGCCTACCCGACTTCGAGTACTACGTCCAAGCGCAGCAGTACGCCGCCGACGGCTACATCGTGCTCGAATACGACCCACGCGGCTTCTACTCGTCGGGCGGCACGATCGACGTGGCCAGCCCGCAGGATGTCGCCGACGTGTCCACCGTCATCACCTGGCTGCTCGCCAACACACAGGCGAACCCGGACGAGATCGGCGTGGGCGGCGTGTCATACGGAGCGGGCATGAGCCTGCTGGCTGCGGCGAAGGACCCGCGGATCAAGGCTGTGGCCTCGCTCAGCACGTGGACCGACCTGGACTACTCGCTCTATCCCAACGGCACCCGGCACCAGGAGTCCACGGACCTGCTCGTCGCGGCGGGCCAACTGACCGGCAGGCTGAGCTCCGACTTCCAGAACATCGTGTCGGACTTCTATGCCGACAAGAACATCTCGCAGGTGCTCCAGTGGGGTGCCGTGCGGTCGCCACAGACGTACATCGACCAGATCAACGCGAACAAGACAGCGGTCTTCATCTCGAATGGCCTGCAGGACAGCATCTTCGCGCCGAACCAGCTGACGCCGTTCTACAACGACCTGACGACGCCGAAGTACCTGATGCTGCAGCCCGGAGACCACGCGACCGCCGAAGCCAGCGGGCTGCTCGGGTTGAGCAACCCGATCTGGACTAACGTGCACGCCTGGTTCGATCACTACCTGACGGGCACTGACAACGGCATCGACCAGCAGCAGCCGGTGCAGATCGAGCCGGTCGGCGGAAGTTCCTACGAGGGCTACTCGGACCTGTCAGCGCTGAATGCGAGTTCGACGACGTTCCAACTGGGCGCGGAGAACTGGCTCGGCACCGGCAGTCTGAGCGCCGCTGCACCGGGCACGTGGAGCACGAAGATCAACGTCGGCACGGGGACGTGCGCCTCGGGCGGAACCCTGGAAGTCAGCGGATTGCTGACCCAGTTCGCCGACCTTCCGCCCTCCTGCTGGCTGCCGGTGATCGGCCGCAGCAACGCCGCAGTCTGGCAGAGCGGCGCGATGAGCCAGGCCGAGAAGCTGCGTGGAACCGCGGACTTGAACCTCACCTTCACCCCGAGCGCGAGCAGCGGCACCTTGTACGCATACTTGTACGACGTGAACTGGGCTGACGACGGATCACTGATCTCGTACGTCCCTTATTCGTACAGCGGCGCAACGCCGGGGCAGGCGATGACGGTCAGCGCGCAGTTCCTCACGGCGGCCTACAACATCCCGTCCGGAGACAGCGTCGCGGTCGTGATCGGCACGAAGGACCCGCTGTTCCTCGACACCGACCAGTCCGGCAGCACGGTCACGTTCAGCGGGCCGTCCAGCGTCAGCCTGCCGCTGAGCTGAGCACGTCCACTGATCCCCGCGAGGTCACCGCCTGAGCGTGACCTCGCGGGGCCCGTTGTATTGCGCCAGCGACAGGACCGTGGCGGGAGTACGCAAGCCCGCGTTCTCGGTGAACAGGGTCCGCGCCGCCTCGAAGACCACCTCGTCCTCGGCCACCTGGGAAGCCATGTCGTAGAGGTCGCGGATCTCGTCGGTCATGTCGCCGTCGCCGCCGGCCCCGAGGCCCCACACATCCCAGAGCAGCATCTCGACCTTGTTGACCGCCGCGAGGTCCAGCAGGACGTTGCCCGCCACGAACCACTCGCCGACCAATTCGAGGTCGGGCAGGAGCAGGCCGAAGGTCTTCGGGTCGGCCTCGCCGGCCCGGATCTGCTCCCACGCCTTGCCCGCCACCAGGAAACGGTCGCGGGGCACGTCCATCGGATCGAAGTCGACCTTGTGCCCCTCGAACAGCTGCGAGTCGGCGAACAGCCAGCCGCGCTGCTCGTCCCAGTACTCGGTGATGACGTGGTCCATGTGGAAGCGCGTGGTGCCGAAGTAGTCCGCGAACCCGGATCGGATCCGCGCCGGGATCCCCTTCGCGCGTAGGAACGAGCAGTGCAGCAACGAAAAGTCGCGGCAGATCCCGACGAAGCGGTCGTCGAAGTCTCGCGGAACGGTGAGCGGCTCGTCCCGCCGCTCCGTGATCAGCCTGAGGATCACGTCGACGTACCGGGCCTCGGCGTCGTTGTGCAGCCGATCCTGGGTGACGGCGAAGTCGAACAGGCCGCCCTCGACCCGGTGGATGATCAGGTGGCGCACGACGTCGGCGAGTGCGGCCGGGTCGTCCGGCAGGTCCTGGTAGAGCGGCGCGAACGCACCGGGATCACTGACTGTGCTCTGCGTGCTGTAGAACTCGCGCTCTTCCGGCGCGAGACGGGGCTGAGACATGGGAGACCCCCTGGCCTAATCGATCACTTGTTCGAACTTTCTCCGCTGTGGCCATCGTAGAAAAATTCGCAGCCGAATGTCGAGGCTTACCGCGGGCGAGTCTCGGCGAGTCCGGCGAAGTTCCGCGCGGCGCCGGTTGCTCGGAGGTCTTCGTCCACCCCCGTGAACCCCAGGGCGCGGATCTCGGTTACATTCCCCCCATGACGACCATGCCGACTTCGGACGAACTCGCGCGGCCCTGGAGCAGCCGCACCCTCCGGGTGAACAACGAGCGGGTGCTGCTGGAGCGGCTGCGGGCGACGGGCGCCGCGTCGCGGGCCGAACTCGCGCGCGTCACCGGCATCTCGAAGCCCACGGTCTCGGCCGCGCTGGGCAACCTCGAGAAGGCCGGACTGGTCCGGGAGACCGGCGAGATGGCCGTCACCTCCGGGCGCGGACGCAGCGCGGTGCTCTACGAAGTCAACCCGACCGCGGGATACGTGGTCGGCATCGACATCGGACGTTCCCGGATCCGGGTGGCCCTGGCCGATCTCGAGGGCGCGATCTGCGGGCGCCGTGAGGTGCGCAACCGGGTCGAGTCCGCGCCCGGTCCCGAGCCGATCGTCGCCACCGCGACGCAGCTGGCGCGGGAGGTCGTGGCCGAGGCAGGGCTCGAATGGTCGCAGGTGGTGCACACGGCGGTGGGCACCCCGGGCGTGTTCGATCCGGCGAGCGAAGAGGTGCGGTACGCCGGGAGCCTGCCGGGCTGGGGCCGCTCGGGTGTGATCGAGAGCCTGCGGCAGGAGCTTGGCACCGAGCTGTCCGTGCACAACGACGCGAACCTGGCCGCGTTCGGCGAGTACGTCTTCGGCGCCGGACAGGGCTGCCCGCTGCTCGTGTTCCTGATGGTGGGCACCGGAATCGGGGCCGGCATCGTGGTGGGCGGGAAGCTGTTCGCCGGAGCGAACGGCGCGGCCGGCGAGATCGGCTACCTGCCGTACCCGCCGGGGCATGAAGGCGGCGGCACTGTCTCCGACGATGACGAACCCGGCTCGCGATACCCGTCACAGGAGGCCTTCTACCAGCGCGGCATGCTGGACGCGGCGACCGGCGGCTCGGCCGTCACCGCGTTGGCCGTCGGGGCGGGCCTGCCTACGCCGCGAGGTCCGAAAGAGGTGTTCGACGCCGCGCGGGACGGCGACTCGGCCGCACTGGCCGCCGTACGCACCGAGGCGGCGCGGCTGGCGCACGCGATCGCCGGCATCGCCGCGATGATCGATCCGGCGCTGGTGATCCTCGGCGGCGGCGTCGGCGATAACACGGATCTTCTGCTCGGACCTCTCTCCGAGTCCTTGGCCAAGCTCACCCCGCTGCGGCCGCCGATCGTCGGGTCGGCCCTTGGCGGAGATGCCGTACTGATCGGCGCGATCGCGACCGCTCTTGGCACGGCGCGCGACCTCGTGTTCGAGGGACGGCTCTGAGGGAGGCCCGTGGTGCGGCACGGTCCTCCCTCAGAAGTCTCCAATCAGTATTCGCTCAGTCGTCGGTCCTTTTTCCGCTCCCTCAGCTAGCCGTCTGCACCGCGTTGTCGTCATCGACGAACGTGGTGGTGCCGCCGCTCGTATCGGTCTCGGAGCCGCTGAACTTCAGCGTGACCGTCTGACCCGCGTAGGCGGACACGTCGTAGCTGTGCTGGGTGTACCCGCTGGCAGCGTTGAGGTTGGAGAACGTCGCGAGCGTCGTCAGCACGGTTCCGCTGGAGTTGAGCAGCTGCACCGTGAACGTGTCCGGCTTGGCGGTCGTGGTGCTCTCCGTCGTATCGATGTGCAGCCAGAAGGAGAGCGTGGCCGTGCAGCCCGACGGAATCGACACGCTCTGGGCGATCGTGTCCGTGTCCTTCGATCCGTTGCCGTTGAACCAGGCCATCCACGAGCCGCTGTGCGGAGACTCGCCGCTGGCGTTGGTGATCGGCTCGTAGCCGAGGGTTGAGCTCTCGGTCCACGGGGTGATGGTCGAACCGTTCTCGAAGCCCGGATCACCGAGCAGCTGCGCCGCCGTGCACGTGCTGCTGCCCGAACCAACCGTCAGCGTGTACGTGGTCGAATGCGAGCCGGACGATGCGGTCCCGGTGACAGTGATCGAGTACGTCCCTGCCGCGGTAGCAGATGTCGTACTCACCGTCATGGTCGAGGTACCGCCAGAAGTGACGCTGGTCGGGCTGAAGGCGACCGTCACGCCGGACGGGGCACCGCTCGCCGTGAGCGCGACGCTTTCGGCGCTGCCGCTCGTCACCGCCGTGCTCACCGTCGCGGTCGTGCTGCCCCCGGCCGTCACGGTCGCGGAGCTCGGCGAGGCGCCGACGGAGAAGTCATTGCCCTGCGTTCCACCGCCGAGCAGCGACTCCTGCAGCGCGCCGGCCAGCACGAGGCTGCCGCTCATGTCGAGCGCGGGCTCGCTGCTCTGCCAGGACCGCACGTCGTCCACGTACTCTGAGCCGTGTCCGGTGAAGGTGGTGAAGGAGTCGTTCTCGCACTTGACCATGCCGGTCAGCAGGCTGCCGAGGCCGCCGCTGAAGTTCGACGTCCCGTTCGGTCCGTTGGCGACCGCGCCGACGTCGACGGCACTGTTGAGGTTCTGGAGCTGGCCGCCCATGCACTTCGGATAGGTGGTGCCCACCCCGGCGACGAAGGTGGTGCCCCACGCGTTGCCGCCGAGCAGCCAGTCGCGCTGCTCGCCCGCGAACGCCGCGTACTCGGTGTCGCCGCTGGCCTTCTGGTAGAGGGCCTCGGTGGCGATGAACCCGAAGGTGTGCGAGTCCACGTCGAAGTTCGTGTAGTCGCCACCCTCGTGGAAGATGTCCGAGCCCGCCTTGGTGACGGCGGCGGACAGCTGTGACTTCAGGTCCGCGATCAGGCCGGCCGAGGTCACCGCGAGGCCGGACGGACTGCCGGCGGCCTTGATCGCCGCGACCAGGTCGGCGTGGGCGATGGCGCTGATGTCGTACAGGTTCAGCGTGTCCTGGCCCGAGTCGGCCGAAATGTAGTCCGAGGCCCAGGTGGCGGCCTGCGTCAAGTACGACGAGTAGCTCGATTCGGCGTCACCCATGGCCTGCTCCGCGCGCACGATCTCGGTCGCGCCGAGCTCCATCGCATCGTGCCAGATTCCCTCGGGGTAGTAGGCCTCGGGCAGCGCGGAGGTCAGGTTGTCG
>Ga0073928_10001980_pt1 | contig 37304 bp, 38 predicted proteins | sample PaiPotPPA55metaG_FD_76969 | JGI IMG/M metagenome (GOLD analysis project Ga0073928, IMG submission 76969) | Iron sulfur acid spring bacterial and archeal communities from Banff, Canada, to study Microbial Dark Matter (Phase II) - Paint Pots PPA... ... | reverse complement strand
TACTCGGGATACTTGAGACGGCTCTCGCTGTGGATGAAGTCGATCAGGCCGGCTCCCTTCGGGCATAGCGTGCCGCGATTGACCGGATGATCGGGGTCTCCCTCGATATGGAAGATGCTCGGCTGCGCATTCTTGGCGGCGTCGCCGAGACCGTACATGAGGACACCGCAGGCAACCGAACAATAAGGACAGGTATTGCGCGTCTCGGTGGCGCGAGTAAGCTTGTATTCACGCACCTCCGCGAGTGCCGGCCCGGGTGAGAAACCCATCATTGCCAGGCTCGAACCCACCAGCGACATGCCGGTGACTTTCAAGAATTGGCGCCTAGTCAATTCGGACATGACCTTCTCCTTGCGACAACCGCCGTGAAACCGCAAGACAGCAAACCGCAAACAGGCACCCCATCGAGTTTAAGCCCGCAGCCCGGGCGCGACAAGACATGGCCTTAGGCTGTGTGGCAGTGCGTCCCGACGTGAGGTTTCCCGATGTCGATTTGTTCGGAGCTCATGTATCATCTTGTGGGACCCCACCCGACCACGCACAGTCGCGATTGCGATGGAGCGCATCACGCGCAGGCAGCATTGACAGTGGGCGCCACCGGATTTCTGATTACCGGCACGATACCCCTTGCGGCCACCGCCGAGTCACTCAATACGGGCACAAGACGCTCACATCACACCGGAGACATGAAGATGAGCACAATCACTACGAAGGACGGAGTCACAATATTCTATAAAGATTGGGGCAGCGGTCAGCCCATCGTATTTTCCCATGGCTGGCCTCTGTCAGCCGACGATTGGGACACGCAGATGATGTTCTTCCTGAATCGCGGCTTTCGCGTTATCGCCCATGATCGGCGGGGTCACGGGCGCTCGAGCCAGCCTGCCGACGGTCACGATATGGATCACTATGCCGATGACCTCGCGGCCGTGACCGCGCACTTAGACTTAAAAAACGCCATTCATGTCGGCCACTCAACCGGCGGTGGTGAGGTTGCCCACTATTTAGCGCGGCACGGTGAGAGTCGCGTGGCCAAGGCGGTGCTCATCAGCGCCGTGCCGCCCATCATGGTCAAGACGCCCGCCAATCCAGGAGGCCTGTCCAAGGAAGTATTCGACGGACTGCAGGCCCAGGTCGCCACTAATAGGGCGCAGTTCTATCGCGACTTGCCTGCGGGCCCCTTCTACGGTTTCAACCGGCCAGGCGCGAAAGTCTCGGAAGGCATCATCCAGAACTGGTGGCGCCAGGGCATGATGGGAGGGGCCAAGGCCCACTACGACGGCATCGTGGCCTTCTCCCAAACCGATTTCACCCCGGATCTGAAGAAAATCTCGGTGCCCACACTGGTGATGCATGGGGATGATGACCAGATCGTGCCCTACGCCGATTCTGGGCCGCTGAGTGCGAAGTTGGTGAAGAACTCGATCTTGAAAACTTACAAGGGCTTCCCGCACGGCATGCCTACCACTCAAGCCGATACGATCAACGCCGATCTTTTGGCGTTCATCAAGTCCTAACCGTCAAATACCTTTACATGCACCCGTCACGAGCGCAAGCGCGCGACGGGTGCTGTCGAGGGCGCTCTGTGGCCGCCGTCAATGCCCTGTCTTGTCGCCGCGCCTGCTGGATTCGAACAAGAACCACGTGCGGCGCTCGGTCTCGTCGATCCAGTTCTCGATCAAGCTCGCCGTCGCGATGTCGCGCAGCTCATCGACCATGTCGTGCACTTCCCGGAGGCGCGCGGCCAGAGTGATGTTGTCTTCGCGCAGCTCGGCGAGCATGTCCAGCGGATCGACGTAATCGGCGTCATTGTCCTTGATGCGTTGAATCCGCGCGATGTGCCCGATCGAGCGTAAGGTCGAACCGCCGGTCTTTCTGATGCGTTCGGCGATCGGATCGGTCATCGCGTACAGTTGATCGGCCTGCTCGTCCAGCAACAGATGATAGTCGCGGAAATGCGGCCCGCTCATGTGCCAATGAAAATTCTTGGTCTTGAGATAAAGCGCAAATACATCGGCAAGTATCCCGTTCATCCCGCCCGCGATATTTTTGGACGCTTTCGTGCCGAGATCGGTCGGCGTGATGAGAGAGGCTTCCCTGCGAAGTGCCAAGTCGTTCTGCTTGGTGGAGTCTTTCTTGGCCATGGGGGTGCTCGAGTTGGTTGATAGAAAAATCCGAATGAAAAATCTTTCGGTAGCCTACCGCTCATTCTCGGTGATGTGCAACTTTCGCCTGATGCGGCGCGTGCGCAAATCGAGTCGCACGATTATCCAAGAGACAGCAAGATGGCAGTTGACTTTTCGAGAACGAAGAGCACCGAACTAGCGCACTACTCTTCGCGTTTCACCGTTCCCCTCTTGACATCACTCCCGGCGACGCGCGCAGCGCGCCGTTCCTTGGCTTGGAGATACTTCTCGTTGCGAGGATTGACGTGCAGCCCGGTCTTCACTTGAAGCGCAACATCAATGCCCGCGTTGCGCAATTGGCGCACCTTGTCCGGATTCCTTGTCAGGAGTCGGATCCTGGGCACCTCCAGCACTCGCAGAATCTCGGCGGCAAGCCCGTAGGAACGCGCATCCTCCTGATGACCGAGCCGCACGTTCGCCTCGTAGGTATCGAATCCGGAATCCTGCAGTTTGTATGCTCTCAATTTCTCATCCAGGCCGATTCCCCTGCCCTCTTGCCGGAGGTAAATGAGAATTCCCCCCTCGAGAGAGAGGCGGGACAAGGCTTCCGCCAGCTGCTTCCCACAATCACAACGCAGCGAGCCAAGAACGTCCCCGGTGACGCATTCGGAGTGAATCCGGACCAGCGGGTCCTTCGGGTCGCCGTGTCGAGACGTGAAAATCAACGCAAAGTGATCCTTGTCGTCCCCGCCCGGGAGACCGCGAAAGGAAACGATCTCCGGTGAGCCGTAGTGCTCGAGCGGAAGGACCGTTCTGGTTATATCCATTTTCTTCACGTCAGCGCCCATAAGGCTCCAATCTGTTTCAGGCCGCCGCGCCCAGCCGCCCGTCGCGATAGTCAGCGACCGCCTGTTCGATTTCCTCGCGCGTGTTCATCACGAACGGACCGTACTGTACCACCGGCTCCCGCAGCGGCTTCGCTGCCAGCAGCAGGAAGCGTACACCTTCGGCGGCGGCCTGTACCCGAACGCCGTCGCCATCGGATAAGACGCCCGCCGCGCGATGCGGCAGCGCCTTGGCCGCGCCGGCCGGACCGATCTCTGCCCTGCCTTCATAGGTATAGAGGAAGGCATTGTAGCCTGCGGCGACCGGCGCACTGAATACCGCTCCGGCCGGCAGGCGAACGTCGAGGTACAAGGGATCAGTGCTGAGCTTCGTGCCGCTGCCGTTGACCGGCCCGCTGGTGGGGGCGCCGTCCAGCGTCAGCGTGCCGGCAATGACTTTCACTTCACCACCCTGCGGCAGCAATACCTGCGGGATCTCGCCCGCGGGAATGTCGCGATAACCGGCCGGCTTCATTTTTTCCTTCGACGGAAGATTGAGCCAAAGCTGGAAGCCACGCATGCGGCCTTCACTCTGCTGCGGCATCTCGGAATGGATGATGCCGCGCGCCGCTGTCATCCACTGCACGTCGCCGGGGCCGAGGTCGCCGCGGTTGCCGAGGTGATCCTCGTGGCGCATGTGGCCATCGAGCATGTAGGTGACGGTTTCAAAGCCGCGGTGCGGATGCGCCGGGAAGCCGGCGAGGTAATCGTCCGGGTTATCGGAATAGAACTCATCGAGCATCAAGAACGGATCCACGTGCAGGCCGCGCTGGCTGCCGAGGCTCCGGCGCAGCTTGACGCCGGCGCCGTCGGAGGTCGGCATCGACTCGATGACGTGGATCAGGGTTCGGGTGTTCATCTTGGGTCTCCTTGAACTCATTTTCTCTTGGGCGGCAACCTTAGGCGGCGAGACGCTCGATCTCGGCTATCGCTTTGGCCAGACCCGTTTCCTTGTGCTCCGGGCTGATGGCGAGGCCTTCAGCGTAGACGAATTCCACGTCGGCGATGCCGACGAAGCGCAGGAAATCGCGCACATAGCTGGTCTGAGTATCCATGGGCGTGCCGGCATACATTCCGCCGCGCGCTGCGAACACGTAGGCCTTCTTGCCGGTGAGCTGACCCACCGGACCCTTCTCGGTGTACTTGAATGTCACGCCGACTCGGGCGATGTGATCGAAGTAGGCTTTCAGCTGCGAGGGCACACCGAAGTTGTACATGGGCAAGCCCAGCACGATCACGTCGGCCTGCTTCAGTTCGTTGATCAGGATGTCGGAATACGCTACCACCGCCCGCTGCTCGGCGCTGCGCTCCTCCGGTTTGGTGATGAAGGCGCCAAAGCGCTCGGCGTTGAGGTGCGGCACGGGTTCGGACGCGGCAACGTCGCGCACGACAATTTTCGCCTCGGGACGGCGCTTGTGGAACGCGGCGACGAACTGGTTTGCGAGCTGGCTGGATTGGCCGTTGTCGCTGTTGATGCTGGCGTTGACTTGTAGAAGGGTGGTCATGGCTGAGTCTCCTCGATTAATGGTGACGATTTGCTTGGCGTGGGTGCATTTAAGTATTGATTGATTAGATAAAAAAGTAGAATATTCAGGGCATACCTATCTATTGATTAGATATATGACCGGTACCCCGCGAATCTCCCTGGAGCAATGGCGTTCCCTCTTGGCCGTGGTTGATGCCGGCGGCTATGCCCAGGCCGCCGAACTGCTGCACAAGAGCCAGTCGGCAGTCACATATGCCGTGCAGAAGATGGAAACCCTGCTCGGCGTGAAGGTATTCGAGGTGGTGGGACGCAAGGCGCATCTCACGCCCACCGGCGAGGTGCTGTACCGCCGGGCCAAGGCGCTGCTGGAAGAAGCCAGTGCGTTGGAGGGGGCTGCGGGCAGCCTGGCCGCCGGCTGGGAACCGGAACTGCGGCTGGCGGTGGAGATCATCTTTCCCACATGGCTGCTGCTGCGATGCTTCGCGCGCTTTGCCGAGGAACGGCCGCAGATCCGCATCGAGCTGTACGAGACCGTGCTCAGCGGCACTGAAGAGGCGCTGCTACAACGCAAGGTTGATTTGGCGATCTGCTCGCAGGTGCCGCAGGGCTTCGCGGGCGATCCACTGATTCGCCTGCGCTTCATCGCGGTGGCGCACCCCGAGCATCCGCTGCACCAGCTCGGGCGCGAGCTGACGCTGCAGGATTTGCGCAAGCATCGCCATCTCGTGATCCGCGATACGGGCAGCCAGCGCCGCGCCGGGAGTTGGCTGGGCGCGGAACAGAGTTGGACGGTGAGCCACAAGGCCACCTCGATCCACGCTGCCGGCATGGGCTTGGGGTTCGCCTGGTTCCCGGAAGAGATGGTGGTCGGCGAACTGGAGCGCGGCCTGCTCAAGGCGCTGCCCTTGCGCGAGGGCGGCGAGCGCTGGGTCGAACTCTACTTGGTGTTCGCCGACCGCGACTACGCCGGTCCCGGCGTACTGCGCTTGGCGGAGATCATCCGCGCGCTGGTGGCGGAGCAATGCCGCAAGCTCGGACACGAAGCGGTGCAGATTGCGGCGGGCACCGGCGGGCCGTCCCGGCAATAGGAGTTTAGGCCTCCGCTGGCGCCGCAGCCGAACCAGAGAGTGCCGTTGCGCTGGCCGAAGGCCGGTACTCCATCCGCGCTTCTATCTCCATCCAAAGAGCGGAATAGATCTGCGCAACCAGGCTGCGGGGCGAATAGGACGGCAGCGGCGCGCGGCGCAGGCTCATCCGTTCGATCTCGCTCGAATATGGCACCTCCGTAGCCAGAATCTCCGGGAACTGCCGGCGCGTGCTCGCGATCACGTCGTGGTGCAACGACTTGCGTCTGTCCACCATCGAGAAGAACGGCAACAACGCCAAGTCGACCCAACCGTTATCGACGACGAATTCCCGCAGTTGCGACAGCATGCGTACCGACAAGGGCGTCGGAAGCAGCGGAACGACCACCGCGTCCGCCGCGCGCAGCACGTTCTCGGAGAGCAGAGAGATTCCCGGAGGACAGTCGAGAAACAGCGCGTCATACGAGCCCCGCAGCGAACGGCTCATTTTCAACAGGCGTTCGGTTGGGCGCTTACGCTCGCTCAGATGCACGTCGAAATTGCGATAGGAAAAGTCTGCCGGAAGAACATCCAATTTGTCGTACCCGCTCGCTACCAGCAATTCAGGCAGCTCACGCTTTCCCGACACCAGCTTCTTGGCGGATGCATGCTCGTTCGGTTCGCACCGCAACATGTACGTTGCGGCTCCTTGTGGATCCAAGTCCCACAAGAGCGTGGCCCGCCCCCCGGCGGCACATAGAAAGGCGAGGTTGACGGCGGTCGTCGTCTTGCCTACTCCACCTTTGATATTCGTGACGGCGACAATTTTCATTGTTCCGGACCATACTGGCACAACTTCCAGCGTAAATCTGCCTTCGCCGCGGATTGTTTCGATTGAAATGCAGATGGCGGGAGTGTGCAACATGCGATCTACATAACGACGCCAGAATCGTCCGCGTATCAACTACTGAGACACGACGAGGAGGCAGAATGGGTTACCGAATACTGATTCTTATCGCAGCAATTCTGATCACAGGATGCGAAGCGCTGGTGTTCGTCGGCGCAACGGCCGGCTTGAATTGACCACGGAGTTCAATACGGGGACGGTTAGTTGAAAATGACGGCGAGGCTAGGACCGCATTGCTTGGGACCATGGGAACGTCCCCTCGTGCCTTGAATAACAGGAAACGGGTCCCAAAAAACAAGTGTAGGTCATTAATCGGATATCTATTTTGGTAAACTGCGCGAATAGTGCATCAATCTCCGCGACGAAGCCCTGAGCGAAGCCGCCCCGATATGAGCCGGATGCGGGAGTCTCGCGTTTGATGAGCTTATTAGAGGGAAAACTTCGGTCCTCTCACTTCGTCGTCACCACGGAATTAACCCCGCCCAAGGGCATTGACCTGTCCGAATTCTTCACGAAGGCTGACGCGCTCAAAAGCATCGTCGATGCGATCAACATCACCGAATCGCCGCGCGCTCGAATGGCTGTCGAACCCAAATCGGTGGCGCACCTGCTGCAGGATCGCGGCATCGAGGCCATCGTGCAGATCACTGCGCGGGACCGTAACCGGATCGCCGTTCAGGCCGACCTGCTCGGCGCCTGCCTGCTCGGCATCGGCAACTTCCTGTTCATGACGGGCGACGATCCGAAAAACGGCGACCATCCCGAAGCGAAAGGCGTATTCGATTTGACGACAATCGAGCTGCTGAGCGCCGCCCGTTCGCTGCGCAGCGGTCAAGATCTATCGGGCAACGATCTCCATGGCGCACCACATATGTATCTCGGCTCCACGATGAACCCAGGATCGCGGAATCTCGCACGCGAGGTCGAGAACACGCGTCGAAAAATCGACGCCGGCTCACAGTTCTTTCAAACGCAGGCCATTTACGACACCGACTCCCTGGCACGGTTCCTCGACGCGGCCAAGCTCGGAAACGTTCCTCTTCTAGCCGGAGTCATCCCGCTCAAATCGCTGAAGATGGGCATTTGGTTGAATACAAACGTGCCGGGTGTCCACGTCCCTTCCGCCGTGCTCGAAGAACTAGAGCGCGCTGGACCCGAAGGCGAAGCGGCGCTGGGCATCGAAATTGCCGCACGCACCATCCGCCGGCTACGAAATATCAGCAGCGGAGTCCATGTCATGGCGATCGGATGGGAACATCGGATTCCGGAGCTTCTACAGGCCGCCGGTGTGACTGCGAGTGAGCAAGCAGCCAGCGGTGCGGCGCCAACAGAGCTGATTTCCGTGGCAGAATGACTATGGCTTCGGCCGTTCGGTCACGCTGAGCACGAATCTCAATTTGTGCTGATCGACGCCTCCGTGGCGCCGGTAAAAACGCGATGCGTCGACGTTCCAATGCGGTGTCTGCCATTGAACCTCATGATGCCCCAGTGTGCGCGCCAGCCGGATGACCGAATGCAGCAGACTCGCCCCGACGCCGGCGCGACGCCGCGCCGAACGCACGAATAGGCAGTCCATGTGCAAGTACTCCCCCGCCCTCCAGGTTGAGTATTCGGTTGCAGCGGTCGCATAGCCGATGATCTCCCCTTCCCCGGCCACGGCAATCCATGCATATAGCCGCGGCGATGCAGAAAACAACGCATCGGCCAGCCGGTCGGCCTTGGCCGCAGTGTCGTAGGCAACGCGTTCGAAATGCGCGTGCTCCTTGCACAAGGCGACCAGTTCCGCAACATCCTGCGGGCGCGCGCATCGAATGGTGTACGCGCCCGCGTCTTGATCATGCACGGCGTTTATCCGGGCTGACTCGCCGCAACTTCTCGCGCGCTGATTGCACCGGCTTCCAAGGTGAAGCCGTCATCGAGCCATCCGGTAACGCCGCCCGCCATGAGCTTCACGGCGTACCCCAGACGTGCCAACCTCAGCGCAGCGCGCGCCGCACCGTTGCAATGAGGACCCGCGCAATAGGTGACGAAAAGCGTCGTGCGTGGATAGACGCTCATCCGGGAGGCGACAATTTTCCCGTGCGGAATATTGATTGCCCCGGGCACGTGGCCTTTCTCGAATAGGGCGGGACCGCGAACGTCGAGCAGAACGAACCCCGGATCGGCGCCGCGCATTGCTTCGTGGGTGTCCCAGCAATCTGTCTCGAACGTGAATTGAGATTCGAAATATTGGATTGCCGCTTCAGGTGCGGCGGCGGGTACGCTGGTGACGGCGTTGGGGTTGGGCATGGCGAAGCTCCGGATTGACGACGAGGTCCATTGTTGCCGGGGCTGCAGAAGGGCACAATTGGCAGAACTGCCACTTCTCGATCAAATCATGCCAAAGCCTCTGATCCGAACCCGCTCCTTCAATCCGCTGGTCGTGGCGCTGGCCTACGACGGCCTGTCTGCCTTCGAGTTCTCCTGTGCCGCGGAGGTCTTTGGCCTGCCTCGACCCGAATTCGGACCCGGCTGGTATCGTTTTGAAACGTGCGCCGCCAGGGGCCGCAGAGTCGGCGGGCAATACGGTATCAGCCTGCGCGTCGACGGCGGTTTGGACCGGCTCGCCGCAGCCGGCACGATCGTGGTTCCCGGCTGGCAAGGCATCCATGTGCCCGTACCTCAATCGGTCATCGACGCGCTGCGTGCCGCCCACGCCCGCGGCGCCCGCTTGCTTTCCATCTGCTCCGGTTCGTTCGTGCTTGCCGCGACGGGATTGCTCGATGGCAGGCGTGCGACCACGCATTGGCGCTACGCTGACGAACTGCGCCGGCGCTACCCGCAGATTCAGGTGGATCCGGATGTGCTTTACGTCGACGAAGGAGAGATTCTGACGTCGGCGGGGAGCGCCGCCGGTCTTGATCTGTGTTTGCATCTCGTGCGGCGGGATTATGGTCCGGGGGTCGCCAATCAGGTGGCCCGCAGGCTGGTGATTCCGCCGCATCGTGATGGCGGCCAGGCGCAATTTCTGCAGCGCCCCGTCGACGCGCTCGAGCGCGGATCGTTGTCCGCGTTGATGGACAAGATGAGGCGTCGGCTCGGCGAGCCTCTGCGGATCGCCGAGTTGGCGCAGCTGGCAGCGATGAGTGAGCGCACGTTCATGCGGCGCTTCCAAGCGGCCACCGGGATGAGCCCGGCGGACTGGATTACACGAATGCGTGTGGATCGCGCTCGCGAGTTGCTCGAGAGTACGGCACTCTCGGTTGATCTGATCGCGGCAAGGACGGGCCTCGGCACACCCACGACTCTGCGGCATCACTTCCGCAGGAAGGTGGGCGTGAGTCCGGTCGAATACCGGCGGCGATTTTCACAAGCCCTGCCACAGCGCCGCAGTTAGCAAGCTTCAACGCTCCCAGTGACCGCGCAGAAAGCGCCAATGCGTGTCCGACTGCTCCCATCGGTCGGGAACCCAGTGTCCCCGATGTTCGACGATCCAAGTGCCCGAAACCCACGCATAAGATCGGCCGCTCCACTCCCAATGTCCCGGTGCCCACGCGTTACCGGCTCGGGGCGGGGGCGGCGACTCGGCGCGATCAGGCGGCGGCGGTACGTCGGTTAGGATCTCGGCGCCGATACCAGGGAGCGCCGGCAGAGTGCCCGCTCCGGCCGACAGGCACACCATGACCAACAAACTCCGGCGATATTTCTTCTGACGCATAGTTCCTCCTACTGTTGTCAAATCGGCGCCGATGCCATGCCTATGCAGTTCTATGGCGCATCTGTTCCGCGGCATACAGAGCGTGCTCCTCCGACAAGGCACGCACGACGCTGGGCCGTAGCTTGAGACGCACGTAATAGTCTTTCACCGCCGGCCAGTTGCCGAGATTCACCGGGGTGGCAATATTCCAGTTGAGCACGGTCACGAGGTACGCATCTGCGACGCTGAATTGCTCGAGCAGGAAATTCCGCCCGGTTAGATGCTTGTTGAGCCAGGTAAGCCGGCTGCCGCCCTTCTCGAGCGTGCGCGTCTTCACGACCTCCGGCGTATTCGGATCGAATAGCGGCATGAATAGTGCCTTGTGCAATTCGGTGCCGACAAAGCTCAGCCATTGATGCAGGTAGGAACGGGCCATGCCATCGCGCGGCGCCAATTTCGCGCCGGGAAACTGATCGGCAATGTATTGCAAAATGGCGGCGTTTTCAGTGAGTACCTCGCCGTCGTCCGTACGGATGGTCGGAACGAGCCCAAGCGGATTGATGGCGAAAAAATCCTGCCCATCGGGCAAGCGCTTGGATTTGGAATCAACCTCAATGAAACGTGCCTGGGCATCGGCCTCGTAGAGCGCGATGCGGGAGGCCATCGAGCAGGCCAGAGGTGAGAAATAGAGTTCCATCTTCAATCTCCTCGGGGTTGATTTTTGTACCGTTTAGAATAAAATACATCGAGAAAAGCCCGGAGTCAAGAATTAATTGCGAAGCGGTACAAAATAAATGACGAATGCACCCAAGCGCCGAGGGCGGCCCCGCGCCTACGATCCGGAACGGGCTCTCAATCAGGTGATCGAGTGCTTCTGGAAGGCCGGCTATTCCGGTACGTCGCTGGATGCAATTTCTGAGGCAACCGGGATGAATCGACCCAGCCTTTATGCGGCATTCGGCGACAAGCAGGCGCTCTATCTGAAGGCGCTCCGCCACTATTGGAACATGAGTTATGTCGCGATGCGCGATGCGCTCGTCGACGACATTCCCCTGGACGAGGCATTGATGCGCGTCTACGAGAAAGCCCTGTCAATCTATTTCTCGGGCAACGGCCGGCCCCGAGGATGCTTCGCGATCGGAACGGCGACCACCGAAGCCGTCGAGAATGCGGAAATCCGCGATTCCCTCTCGAAAGGGCTCCAAGCGCTCGACAAGGGCTTTGAGGCGCGCATCCGCGCCGCGCACGCGAACGGTGAATTGGAGCCGAATGCCGATCCTGTTGCGCTCAGCCTGCTGGCGTCCGCCACTTTGCACACCATCGCGATTCGCGCGCGTGCGGGTAGTCCGCGCGCTGAACTCCGGAAGCTGGCTCGCAATGCCGTGGAAGTGATTTGCGCAAGCCGCGCCGGCAGGGGGTAGGGCCTGGACCCCGGCTCGCCTCCGGCCCGGGGCGAGCTACTGCGCCGCTATCCCCGGCCGCTTTCCGCGCAGGACATACTTTTGTATTTTTCCGGTCGCGGTCTTCGGCAACTCCCGCACGAAGCGAACGGTCTTCGGACACTTGAAGTGAGCCATGCGCTCCCGTGCAAACTCTCGAAGCTCCGCCTCCGTTGCCGAGCAGCCTGTACGCAGGACCACAAACGCGTGCGGCGCCTCGCCCCATTTCTCATCCGGCAAACCCACGATCGCAACCTCCTGGACGGCCGGATGCCGCAGGAGTGCGCCCTCCACCTCGACGCTGGAAATATTTTCGCCGCCGCTGATGATCACATCCTTGAGCCGATCGCGGATCTCCACGTATCCGTCCGGGTGAACGACGGCCGCGTCGCCGGAATGAAACCACCCGCCGCGAATGCTCCTCGCGGTCGCCGCCGGGTCATTGTAGTAGCCTTGCATCACGACGTTACCTCGAACGACGATCTCACCCACCGTCGCGCCGTCGGCAGGCACTTCGGCGCCGGACTCGTCCACGACCCGCAGCTCTCCCGACGTAATGAGCTCGACCCCCTGACGGGCCTTGATCTTGGCGCGCTCTTGGTCGGCCAGCGACGCATGTTCGGGCCGCGGCTCGCAAACCGTGATGAATGGGGCGGTCTCGGTGAGCCCATAGAACTGGGTTAATTCCCACCCTAACTCGCCCTCTACTCGCTCGATCGTGGCGGCAGCGGGCGGCGCACCCGCCGTCAGCACGCGTACCCCGCGAGGCACCCCCTGCCGAAGATCAGCGTCTGCATTGGCGATACCGATCAACACGGTCGGCGCCGCACACAGCATCGTTCCGCGCTCGCGTCGCAGCGTGTCAAAAATTCTTGCCGGTTCCACCCGTCGGATGCAGAGATGGGCCGCCCCGACCGCCGTTACGGTCCAGACGAACGTCCATCCATTGGCGTGAAACATGGGCAAAGTCCAGGCATAGCGGTCAGCGCAAGTCATGTGGTGATGGATGAGAGTCCCCACCGAGTTCAAGTACGCGTTGCGATGCGTGATCATGACTCCCTTCGGATTAGCGGTCGTACCACTCGTGTAATTGATGGTCAGTAAGTCGCCTTCTGCGATCTCGGGGCGGGTGAAAGCGGCCGTCGACTGAGCGAGGATCGATTCGTAATCCAGCCAACCCGGGCGATTTGCTCCGCCCTCCAGGGCAACGAAATTCTCGACGGCGCCCAACTGGCCGCGTACGCGGTCCAGCCCGTCGAGATAGTCCGAGTGAGCACACACGATCCGCGCGCCGCTGTGGTTGATCAGATAGACGAAGTCATCCGGTGTGAGCCGATAGTTGATCGGCACCAGCACGGCGCCGATCTGGGGTATCGCGTAGTACGCCTCGAGGTGCGCGTGTGTATTGGGCGCGATGTAGGCAATTCGGTCACCCTGCCTGATCCCCATGCTCTGAAGGGCCGACGACCAGAGATCGCATCGGTCGAAGAATTCAGAGTAGGTCCAGCGGCGATCCCCGTCGACCACGGCTTCGCGATCGGCATACAGGCGCCGCGCTCGCCGGGCGAATTCAAGCGGTGAGAGAGCGATTTCCATCGTTGTACTCCCCGGGGAGCTCCGAAACGGTGAGCCAGGGAAGAAGAGTAACCAGATCCGCGGAGTGAGTATAGGAAGCTCGGCCGTCGCTTGCATGCCGTCAATCAAACGCATTGAAGGGGCCCAATGATTGGCCACCACGGACCCACAGGATTCCTCTGAAATTATTTCTATTGGTCCGAATCCTTCGAGTATTCTCAGTTCTCCTTCTGATGCAGAGAGCGAGGCCGGGCGATCGCCCACGATGAACCGTTCCGCTTTTAACGTCCGCTACGCAATTCGAAGGAAATCGCCATATGAAACAGAGTGTTGTGCGCTACAAGGCGAAATCGGGACTTTCGCTGCGCAAACTACGTGATCGAGTGTGCGGAGTTGCAGAGATTGCAAGTGATCGGGTCGTCGTGAAACTAACCGAGCAAATCCGCTTTCAACGCTGCCCCTTGGCGGGAATCGACGCGATGGCCGCGGCCACCACGCGCACGTTCCCGCGACATACGCATGATCAGTACGGCATGGGGGTCATCGATTCCGGGGGGCATGCTTCATCCAGCGACCGAGGCCAGGTCGAAGCCGGGCCGGGCAGTCTCATCTTTGTGAATCCTGGGGAAGTGCACGATGGGCGTCCCATCGGCCGGAGAGCCCGGTCGTGGCGGATGCTTTACCTGGATCCAACCCTGATGGAGGAACTGCGGGCTGACGTTCTCGATGGCGCGAACCCGTCCTTCACGTTTGCCGCGCCGGTGTTCGTCGACGAGAATTTACACCGGCTCTTCGATGCTGCGTTTGCACATGCGGCCGCGAAGGAGGGGCTTGGCGATGCCATGGAGTGTGAGACGGCTCTGCTGCGCCTAGCCGCGCGGATGGAGGTCAACGGCACGGCGCGTTCGCGCAGATCGGTCGGCCCGGCACCATCCACCCGGCGAGTCCGGGACAGAATAGACGCCGACCCGTCGACGCGCCTGACGCTGGCCGGACTCGCCGGAGAGGTTGGCCTCAGCCGCTTTCAGTTGCTGCGAGGATTCGCGCGCGATCTGGGTCTGACGCCGCACGCATATATACTCCAGCGGCGGATCGCATTGGCGCGCCGGCTCATCCGGGCAGGTCGGGCGCCGGCGGAGGCCGCCGTGGCTGCCGGATTCTACGATCAGAGTCATCTCAACCGCTGCTTTACTCGGCAGTTCGGCGTCACACCGAGTCGCTACGCCTCGGGCGCGGGTTGAACTGCTGCAATTTTGTCCAAGATCGTCTCGTGGCAAGACGGCACACTCTCCGTCATGAGCAACATCCGCCTCTGTCGCGACAACGAACACGGGCCCATCCTCACCATCGTCAACGCCGCCGCCGAGGCCTACCGCGGCGCAATCTCTGCCGATTGCTGGCACGAACCTTACATGTCCTTGCAGGAGCTCGACGGCGAGATCGCCGCCGGAGTCGAATTCTGGGGCTATGAAGGCGAGGGCAAACTGATTGGTGTGATGGGCATCCAGCCGGTGCGCGACGTCGATTTGATCCGCCACGCCTACGTCCTGCCCGGCAGCCAGCGGGGAGGCGTCGGTGCCGCGCTGCTTCATCATCTACGGCGACTCAGCGCGCGGCAGATGCTGGTGGGCACCTGGGCCGCCGCGGCTTGGGCGATTCGTTTCTACAGCAATCACGGCTTCGAGCTGGTCGCGCCCGAACGCAAAGCCGAGCTGCTCAAAGCCTACTGGACCATCACGGAACGCCAGATCGAGACCTCGGTGGTGCTGGCCAATCCGCCGCTGCCGGATAAGTCACTAACGGACAGTTCTTCATCCAGCGGGACCGTGACGAAATGAGCCTCCGACCCCTGATGATCCAGTGAATTCGCCGCGCGGCTACAGGTGTCGAACCTCCGCCGGAGCCGAGAACCAGCTATTGTTGCGCCCATCCATGTAGGTCACCGGCGCGGACGCCAGCTCCGACGGCTCGATCGTGTCGAGACAGGCTAGATTGATCGTTACGTAATCTCCGCCCAACTCATCCAAATGGCCGCGTTCGAATGCACGAACTCCACAATCCCTGCAAAAGACGTGATGCACCGCTCCGCCCGGTTTGTAGTAGTCGCTCAACTGATCTTCGTAGCTCAGCAACCGGAATCTGTCAGGCTTGATGATCGCGCCCCACAGGCGGGCTTTGAGACAAAATGTGCAGTTGCATTTCGAGGTCCCCCCGCTTAGATCAATGTCGGCCTCGTAGCGAACTGCGCCGCAGTGGCAGCTTCCGGAGTAGGTCTTCAGCATTGCGTATCCCCTCGCTCGAATCGGCTCATTGCCTGACTCGAAGGATAACGGCTATTGCGGACATCTTCTGTCCGCAATTTTTTGTATGCTGCTCGCCATGCTCGATACCTCAACTCGCCTGCTCCGCCTGCTCGCCGTGCTCCAGTCCCGCAGATTTTGGACCGGTACCGCACTGGCCGAGCGTCTTGGGATCACTCCACGGACACTGCGGCGCGACATCGACAGGCTGCGCAGCTTGGGCTACACCGTATCCGCTGCCGCCGGGCCGGGCGGCGGCTATCAATTGGGCCAGGGCACGGCGCTGCCCCCACTGCTGCTGGATGACGACGAGGCCGTGGCCATCGTGGTTTCCCTACGCAGTGCCGTGGACACTTTCGCCGGCATGAGCCAGACGGCGGTGAGTGCGCTGGTCAAATTGAATCAACTGCTGCCCGCGCGTCTGCGCAAGCGCGTCGGCGCGCTTCATGCCGTTACGGTGTCGGTTGCCGGAACCACTGCAATCGTGAATCCAATCACCCTCACGACGCTGGCGGCCGCATGTCGGGATCATCAGCAAATCACTCTGCGTTATCAGGATCGCGGGGGCAGAGTCTCGACTCGCACCGTCGAGCCGCTGCGCCTGGCCCACACCGGAAATCGTCGCTGGTACCTGGTGGCGTGGGACCTCAGCCGTGAGGCGTGGCGCACCTTGCGGGTGGACCGGATCGACGAGAAGCTATCCCTGGGCGCACCCTTCGCGCCCCGGCCTCCGCCTCCCGATGTTGAACGATACGTGGCCGAATCGATCTCGCACGCACCGTACCGGCATCGCGCCAAGTTCAGGCTGGCGGCCTCCGCCGCGGCGATGGCCGAACGGGTTCCGCCTTGGATTGGCGTGCTCGAGCCGCAGGACGCCGAGCGCTGCGTGCTGAGCACCGGCGCGGAGACGCCCGAGGCGCTGGTTTTTCAGGCGATGCTGTGCGGAGTGGAGTTCGAATTGAAGGAGCCGGAAAGCCTTCGGCCCCACCTGCGGGAGATCGCGGCCCGGCTGCAACGGGCGGCACGTCTGCGCGCCGTCGGTTAGGATTCTCTTCGTTGGACAGTGACCACGCCGGCGCTGAGATACTCGCGTATCTGCTCGACTTCCAAGTCGGTCGCATCCCAATAGACATCATGGCAACTTGCGTGCAGACGGATTGACGACCCCATGATGAGTGCCTCGGCAATCAGAGCAACCGGCAACTCCGTCAGCAGCGCACGTGCGCATATGGGACAGGTCACTGGAAAGCGAACTCCAGGCTCCTTCCACGCGGCGTCATTCCCGTTATTGCTCTTCAACAGCGGTACCGGTGTCGACATTTCCGAATCTCAATCAAAAGGTTGTAACGCATGCGCACTTCCTATGCCGTGTGAAACGTCGTGGCACTTGCTTTAGGCGCCCGGCAATTCCGCCGAAAGCCCTTAGGCTCCGTGCACAAGCTTCGCATCGACAGCCCGTACTTCGTCAATTGTCGGTCATGACCGACAGTGCCGCATCCACATTGTGAACGTTCGGTCACGAACGTCCTTATTTCTTCGGTTGTGCGCGGCCTCCAGTGATTGTTTCACCCGCTCTGCACAACGGATTCGCAATCAAGCTCGGCGACCCTTAACGCGACGACGAGCAGCACCTAGGGGATCCCCCGAGGGCACCCAGGGCTTACCCGTGCGCTCCTCGATGTAATGCCGGATCAAGCGGCGCACGACCTGTGAAGGCGTCGTGTCCTCCTCCGCGCACAGCTGCTCAAACAGCTCCTTCTTGCGCGGATCGATCAGGACTGTAAGTCGGGCGGTGCGATCTTCGATGGCCAAGCAGAACTCACATCAAGTGACATGTCAATGTGCATAAGATTATAATAGAAGTCCCATGGGCGTAAATCGCTGTGTTCGGCATTTCCACGCAGTCAACGACTGTTCCCGACTGTTGGGGGTCGGCGCCGCGTGAGTCATGGTTTCAATTCGGCATTGATGCTGAGCCTGCTGCTGCTGACTGCCTGGGGCATGGTGGCGCTGACGGGATTGGTAAGACCGGCGAGCATCGCGTTCGTGGGGCGGACGCTCTTTCCATTGGGCGCCCTGTTCGGTGTTGCGTTGGCAGTCGTCGCCGCAGTGAGTCTCGATCGCCCGGCCGAACAGCTCGTTTTGCCCATCGGGCTGCCGGACTTACCCGTTCATCTGCGTCTGGACGGGCTCTCGAGCGTATTTTTGATTTTGCTTGGCGCGGCGTCGGCCGGCGTTTCGATCTTTGCGGCAGGCTACTTCCGGAAGGGTGAAGGCACGGCGCCGGGACTTCTCTGTCTGCAATATCATCTGTTTCTCGCCAGCATGGGCTTCGTTCTGCTCGCCGACGACGCCTACGCGTTCATGGTGGCGTGGGAGACCATGGCCCTGTCGTCTTACTTTCTGGTCACCACGCAGCATCAAATTCCGGAAATTCGCCGGGCGGGCTTTCTCTACCTGCTGATTGCCCATCTGGGTGCCATCGCCATTCTGTTGAGCTTTGGCATTCTTCAGGGCGGTAGCTGGCATTTCACGTTCGACGCCATGCGCAGCGCCCACTTGGGTTCTCATTGGGCGACGATTGCTTTCTGTCTCGCGCTGATCGGCTTCGGCGCCAAGGCAGGCCTCGTGCCGCTGCATGTATGGTTGCCCGAAGCGCATCCCGCCGCGCCTTCACCCGTTTCCGCGCTGATGAGCGGCGTCATGCTCAAGACAGCCCTGTATGGAATGATTCGCGTGAGTTTTGATCTATTGGGACAACCCGTGTGGTGGTGGGGTCTCGTGCCGCTGTCTCTCGGTCTCTTCAGCGCGCTGTACGGGGTCGTTTTCGCGGCTGCGCAGACCGACATGAAGCGTCTGCTGGCCTATTCCTCGATCGAAAACATCGGGATCCTGTTTACCGGCCTTGGATTGGCAATCGTATTCGCGGGCGTGGACATGCCGGCTGCCGCGGCACTCACGTTGATTGCCGTAATTTATCACGCGATCAACCATGCCTTCATGAAGAGCCTGTTATTCCTGGGTACGGGTGCGGTATTGCACGCAACCGGAGAACGCAACCTAGGGCATCTGGGTGGTCTCATCCATCGAATGCCCTGGGTGGCTTGGCTCACACTCATTGGTGTGCTGGCCATTGCCGGACTGCCGCCTTTGAATGGCTTCGTGTCGGAATGGTTATTGCTGCAGTCATTTCTATTTGCGCATAAAGTGCCGCACCCGTTCATCAATATGCTGCTGCCTCTGGGTGCTGCGTTGCTCGCGCTTGCCGCTGCCCTCGCCGGCTACGTCATGGTCAAATTCTTCGGCGTCATTTTTCTGGGGCAGCCGAGAGAGCCCACCCTGCGGCATGCTCACGACGCGGGGTTTGCCGAACGGCTTGGGCTGGCGTGGCTTGCGCTCGGTTGCGTACTGCTCGGCTTTCTTCCGTCGCATGTCATATCACTGCTCAGCGTCGTCACCCGGGAACTCCATCTGGGTGGACTGCCGGCGAGCGACGCGCCCTGGTGGCTGCTCGTGCCCATTCCCGAGCGACAGTCGTCCTACGCGCCGCTGATCTTCTTTGCAGTGATCGCGGTTGTCGTGGCGTTGGCCATCATCAACGTGCGCTTCTTCTATCATCAGCGCATTCGCAAGGGCGCCGCCTGGGATTGCGGATTTGGCGGGCTCACCAGCCGCATGCAGGACACGGCGGAGGGATTCGGTCAACCGATTCGACATCTATTTCAGCCCCTCTTCGCCATCGTTCGGGAACTCCCCAGCCCCTTCGACACCAAGCCCAAGTATCGCTTGGAAATAGGCGATCGGATCTGGCTCGTGCTGTATCAGCCATTGGGCACCTTCGTTCGGCAAGTTGCCGATAGAGTGGCTTGGCTGCAGCAGGGCCGCATCGCGACGTACCTGCTCTATAGCTTTGTCACGCTCGTCGTCCTGTTGGCGCTCATGCTATGAACGTATTCGACTGGATCGTGCAATTGATGGGAATCGCATTGGCCGTGGCCGCGGCGCCCGTGCTCGTCGGCTGGGTGAATCAGTGCCGAGCTTGGTTGCAGAACAAGTCCGCCCCCAGCATCCTGCTGCCGTACCGCGGAATAAGGAAACTTTTTCATAAGGATGCCGTGATTGCGGACAACGCGTCGCGACTCTTCCTTCTCGCCCCGTACGTGGTCTTTGGCACCATGGTGACGGCGGCCGCAGTCATTCCCTCGATTGCGACGCGTTTGCCGTTCACGCAAGCCGCGGATGCGATTGCCCTGGTCGGCCTGCTCGCGACCGCACGCGTGTTCCTGTCGCTGGCTGCGATGGACGTCGGCACTGCCTTCGGTACCTTGGGCGCTCGCCGGGAGATGATGATCGGTTTTCTCGCCGAGCCCGCGCTGCTGGTGGTGATCTTCGTCGTCTCGCTGACGTGCGCCACCACGGCGCTGCCGCTGATCGCCGAACGCCTGTCGGCGCAGTCCTTCACGCTCAACCCGAGTCTCGCCTTTACTGCCGTGGCGTTCACCATGGTGTTGCTGGCGGAGAATGCCCGTATCCCGGTCGACAACCCTGCCACGCATCTTGAATTGACCATGATTCACGAGGCCCTGCTGCTCGAATATTCGGCGCGCCACCTTGCGCTCATGGAATGGGCCGCAGCGTTGAAGCTCTTCAACTATGCCTGCATTGGGGTTGCAGTCTTTATTCCCTGGGGCATTGCGACCAGCCACGCTCCGTTGAGTTTGGCCGTGTCGATCGCGCTGCTGGGCGTAAAACTTCTATTCGCCGGGGCGGGGTTGGCGCTCATTGAGACTCTATCGGCGAAACTGCGCGTCTTTCGCGCGCCGGAGTTTCTGGCGACTGCCTTCCTGTTCGCGGTGCTCGGGCTGCTCGTGCGGCTGTTACTGGGAGGGTGAACATGGGTGCGTTGCCATGGGACCTGCAGCTTCTAAATACATTGGCGGCGCTATTGCTGTTGCTTTCCTTCGCGATGTTGGCGCAACGGCGCATCGTCAGCCTGGTCAACCTGCTCGCGATGCAGGGGGCTCTGCTATGTGTTGCGACTCTGTTGCTCGCATGGCGGACCGGCAGTCATCACTTGTACGTCTCTGCGGCGCTCACACTGGGGCTCAAGGTGATATTCCTGCCGTGGCTCTTGCATCGGCTCATTCGCCGACTGGGCGTCTACTGGGACACGGAGCCCTTGCTCAATATCACCGGAACGATGATGGTCGGAGTCCTTGTCGTGATATTTGCGTTTGGACTGGCGCAGCCGATCACGGCGCTGGCAAGCACAGCGACGCGCAATTCCATCGGCATCGCCGTGGCGGTGATCCTGATCGCCTTTCTCACCATGATCACGCGCCGCAAGGCGATGTCCCAAGTCGTCGGATTCTTGTCGATGGAGAACGGTCTCTTCTTCGGTGCGATGAGCGCCACCTACGGCATGCCGATGATCGTCGAAATGGGAATCGCTCTCGACGTACTGGTGGCGATGCTGGTTCTCGGTGTGTTCTTTTTCCAGATTCGCGAACAATTCGACAGTCTGGACCTGAAGCACTTCGAATCCCTCAAGGAGGACCAATAACATGGAGTTCGTCATTCTTTTGGGTACCCCGCTGCTCGGTGCGTTGACGCTGGGGGTATTGGGAGGGCGGCGTCGGGCGCCGGAAGCCAATATCGGCTTTTCGCTGGTCACGTTTCTCGCGGCATGTGCACTCACGTCGAAGATCGTGGCACACGGCAACCTGTCGGTCGCGCACGAGCAATTTTTCATCGACGCCTTCAACGTGTTTTTGGTGACGCTGACCGCGTTCGTCGGCTTGACCACCTCATTGTTTTCGCGTCCCTATATGCGCATCGAGGCCGAGCATGGGCGGGTTTCGGCCCGGCAGCTGCGCCTGTATCACAGCATGTACCAACTCTTCATGGCCACGATGCTCCTCGCCCTCACAACGAACAACATGGGGCTCTTGTGGGTGGCAATGGAGGCCGCGACATTGTCCACCGTGCTGCTCGTGACCCTGTACCGAACCCCAGCGAGTCTCGAGGCGGGCTGGAAGTACTTCATTCTCTGCGGCGTGGGCATCTCCCAAGCCCTGTTCGGCACCATTCTCATGTATTTTGCGGCGGAGAAAGTCTTGGGTTCCGAGGGCGTGAGCGCGCTGCTGTGGACCCATCTCAATGCGGTCAAGGGCCAGCTCGAGCCCGCCGTTCTCGGTCTGGCATTCGTGTTCTTGCTGGTGGGATACGGCACCAAGGTGGGTCTCGCGCCGCTGCACAATTGGCTGCCCGATGCGCACGCTGAGGGCCCCACCCCTATTTCGGCGGTGTTGTCAGGATTGCTGCTCAACGTGGCGATGTACGCCGTCGTGCGCTGCAAGGTGCTGGTCGAGGGCTCGCTTCAGTCGAGCCTGCCCGGCCGAATGTTGATGGGCTTTGGGCTGCTGTCGGTGGTGCTCGCCGCGTTTTTTCTGTGGCGGCAGCGCGATGTCAAACGGCTGTTCGCCTATTCCTCGATCGAGCATATGGGCATCATCGCATTCGCGTTCGGCATGGGGGGTCCGGTGGCCAACTTTGCCGCGCTGTTGCACATGACTGTGCATTCACTGACGAAATCATCGATTTTCTTTGCCGTGGGACACGCGGCGCAGAAAGCGGGTTCGCAGCTCATGGACAACATTCGCGGCCTCATCACCGTGAATCCCACTTTGGGTTGGGGATTGATGATGGGCACGTTGGCCATACTCGGCACGCCGCCATTCGGCGTATTTGCCAGCGAGTTTCTCATTCTGACAACCGCCATGAAACAACAGCCTTGGGCAATCCCTATCCTGCTGTTGGCGCTCGGTGTGGCGTTTGCGGCGATTTTTGGCCGCGTGCAATCGATGGTCTTTGGAGACACGTCGGCCAAGCGTTTGCCGCATCCACCGGCACTCGTGCCGGTATTTGCGCATCTGGGGTTGGTGCTGATGCTCGGCTTTTTCATTCCCCCCTACCTCGCCGACTGGTATCGCGCCGCGGCGCGCCTGATCGGGGGAGAGTGAGGTGGTTCTCCGGCGATGGTTCGATCAGGCGGCTCAAAGGGCCGAATTGATTGGGGAAGGAGCGATTGCGGGCGCACCCAACACATGGGGTCTTACCGTGGCGCGCGACGAATGGCGACAGGCCGCCGAAGACTTGGCGACCCACGAAGGCCGGTTGCTCACGCTGTGGGCGAGCCGGGACGACGCCGGCGGCGACATCGTCCGAGCGGCGTTTATCGCGGGGCCGGGAGTGCTCGTTCTGGGGTTGCCGCTGACGTTTGACACCGACTATCCCGGCATCGAGCAATGGTTTCCGAGTGCAAGCCGCATGCAACGCGCCGTGGCGGATCTTTCAGGATTGCGCACCACCGGCCCGGACAAGCGGCCGTGGTTGCGTCACGCCGCGTGGTCCGAAGGCTTTCACCCATTGGTTCACGTCAACACACCCCCGGCGCCCTCGGTTCCCGTGATCGACGGCTACACCTTCGTCACGGTGGAGGGCGACGGTGTGCACGAAATCCCCGTGGGTCCCGTCCACGCGGGGATCATCGAACCCGGCCATTTCCGTTTTTCGGTGGTCGGTGAGAAGGTTCTCAGACTCGAAGAGCGGCTGGGATACGTTCACAAGGGCATTGAACGGCGCTTTGCCGAGTTGCCGCTGCTCGATGGTCACCGGCTGGCGGCGCGAGTCTCCGGCGATTCTGCCGTCGCGTTTTCCTGGGCTTATTGCCAGGCGTTGGAGGGCATGGCTGCTGTGCACTTGTCCCCGCGAGCCGCTTGCTTGAGGGCGGTGGCGCTGGAATCGGAGCGTCTTGCCAACCATCTGGGTGATCTCGGTGCGCTTGGCAATGATGCCGGATTCGCGTTTGGACTTGCCCAGTTCTCCCGGCTCAAGGAACAGCTGCTGCGCGCGACCGAACAAGCTTTTGGGCAGCGCTACCTCATGGATTTCGTCGTGCCGGGGGGTACGCGCGTCGATCTCTCGTCGGCCGGAGCACGCTTGTTGATCGACACCGTCGAGTCGATCGTGAGCGAGGTCGAGACGCTCCGTACCATCTATGACGAACACGCGGGATTGCGCGACCGACTCGTGGGCGCCGGCGTCGTGACACCGGCCCTGGCGGCGAAACTGGGCCTGACGGGCCTTGCCGGGCGTGCGAGCGGCCAAGCGTTTGACCTGCGCAGCGACCTGCCGTGTGACCCATACGGCGCCTTCGCAGCCCAAAAGATGGTCCGCGCCGAGGGCGACGTCGCAGCGCGGGTCGCCGTGCGCTTTGATGAAGTCACTGAATCTACGCGTCTCATACAGCGGATATTGAGAGAGTTGCCGGCTGGATTGCATCAGGCGTCGGTTCCGGTTCCCACGCCCGATGCAGGCGCTTTTGGTGTCGGAATGATCGAGGGATGGCGCGGCCCGATATTTCTCGCGCTCGAAGCGGGTGGTGGCGGAATGATCCGGCGATGTCATCCGCACGATCCATCGTGGCAGAACTGGCCCGTGATCGAGCACGCCGTCATCGACAATATCGTGCCGGATTTCCCGCTGATCAATAAATCCTTCAACCTATCCTACAGTGGACACGACCTATAGCCATGTGGAAAACGTTACGCCAAATTGGCCGCACAGGGATCATCACGGAGCCGGCGCCGGCAAGTGACGACACGCTGCGCATTGCCGGCGCATTGCGGTCGCGCATTCTCGAAGTACTCGGCCGCGCGCTCTGTATTCGAGCCATTGACGCCGGGTCCTGCAACGGCTGCGAGTTGGAGATCCATGCTCTCAATAATCCACTCTACAATATCGAACGGCTGGGTATCCGCTTTGTGGCAAGTCCGCGGCACGCTGATCTACTGTTGATTACGGGACCCGTTGCCAGAAGCATGGAGGCGGCGTTGCGCCGCACCTATGATGCCACGCCGGACCCGAAGCTCGTCGTTGCGATCGGCGATTGCGGTTGCACGGGTGGAATCTTCGGCGAGAGCTACGCCACTTGCGGTCGCGTATCCAATGTGGTCCCGGTCGATGTAGCGGTACCCGGCTGCCCGCCGAGTCCCCATCAGATCCTCAGTGGGATTCTGACCGCCATCTCCAATCCAGCATCCAGATGAGACCCGCTAGGCTCGGCTCGATTCGTGCCTCTTGCTCTTGGTTGCGTAGCTGACTCCGTGTTTGGCAAGATATTCGCGGATGAGCTGGCGGACGACCTGGGACGGTGTCAGATCCTGTTGCACACACAATGCCTCGAACGCTTTCTTCTTGTTTGGATCGATCAGCAGAGTGAAGCGAGCGGTTTTCGATTCCATCGGCCGACAATATCATAGGATGTGATTACGATGTTAATGGTATTAACATCCAGAGTACCCGTGAGCCAACCGCGTACTCAAAGATTGAGCGTCCCTGGTATCCTTGGTCGGTCCATGGACTCCTTTGACTGGCCGAATCCGCAATGAAAACACAATTCGCTTACGCTGTTGCCCCTAGCGGGGCAGACCTTTTAGTGCTCTAAGGCGCGTGTTTTCCCTTTCTCTTAGCTGAGCCCCGACGTGGCCCGCTCCAAGCCGCATCGTCTGCGCAAGGTGCTCGTCGTCGTGGGGGTCGCGCTCGCAGCGCTCGTAGCCCTCACTACAGTCTGGATCGTGTATCTCGACCGCGTCGTAACCAGGGACTTCCAGGGTCGGCTGTGGTCGGTGCCGGCGCGTGTATACGCCGAGCCCCTCGATCTTTACGCCGGTGCTCGCGTGACGGCCGACGAGCTCGAAGAGGAGCTGCGCCGCCTCCACTACCGCAGCGGCGATCCTGCCGCGGGGCCCGGCGCGTACCGCAGGCACGGCGGCGACTTCGATCTCCATGCGCGCCGCGTGCGCTTTGTAGACGAGATCCGGGAGCCGGAAATCATATCGATCCATGCGGGCGGCGACTCGATCATCGGCCTTCGGCATGCCGATGGCACCGAACTGCCCGTGTTCCGCCTCGATCCGCTCCTGGTCGGCAATGTGTTTCCCGTCCACGGCGAGGACCGCATCGTTCTGTCGCCGGGCGATGTGCCGCCGCTGCTGCGCCTGGGCGTCAAAGCCGTCGAGGACCGGCGCTTCGACGAACATCACGGCGTGGACCCGTACGGCATCTTGCGCGCCCTGTGGGCAGACCTCCGCGCCGGGCGAGTGATTCAAGGCGGCAGCACACTGACCCAGCAGCTCGTCAAGAACTACTTTCTATCGGACGAGCAGACCGTCAGTCGCAAGGCAACCGAGGCCGTGATGGCTCTCCGGCTGGAGGCGCACTTTTCCAAAAACGACATCCTCGTTGCGTACCTCAACGAAGTGTATCTCGGCCAGGATGGCTCGCGCGCGATCCATGGATTCGGACTCGGCAGCGAGTACTTTTTCGCCAAACCACTGGCCGAACTCGACGTCGGCGAGCTCGCGCTGCTGATCGGGCTGGTCAAGGGGCCGTCCTACTATGATCCGCGCAAGCACGCCGATCGCGCACGCGCACGCCGCAATGTTGTCCTGCAGGAACTCGCCGATGCTCGGCTGATCGACGCCGCAGCCGCAAAACGCGCCGCTGCAGAACCTCTCGGCCTCCGGCCTCCCGGCGGCAGCTACGTGCCGGCCTATCTCGATCTGGTCCGCCGGCATCTGAAGCGCGACTACGCCGAGGCCGATCTCGCCGCCGCCGGGCTCACCGTGTACACGACGCTCAATCCGCGCGCGCAGGCAGCGGCGGAGCAGGCGCTTACGCGGCACCTGAGTCGTCTGGATGCCGCGAGCCGCGTGCGTGATGCGCACCTCGAGGGCGCGATAATCGTCGCCGATCCGAACAGCGGCGACGTCGTCGCCGTCGTCGGCGGGCGCGCGGTCGGCGCCGAAGGCTTCAACCGAGCGCTCGATGCGCGTCGGCCGATCGGCTCGCTGGTGAAGCCCGCCGTGTACCTCGCCGCACTCGAGACCGGCCGCTACAATGCCGCGACCATGATCGACGACGCACCGATCACACTCAAGCTCAGCGACGGGAGCACCTGGTCACCGCAGAACTATACTCACGAGATCTATGGTCGGGTACCGATGGCGCGTGCGCTCGCTGAGTCCATGAACTTGGCGACCGTGCGGCTCGGACTCGACGTGGGTCTGCCCCGGGTCGCCGACACGCTCGTCAGCCTCGGACTCGAAACCCGCCCGACACTCAATCCGTCGCTGTTGCTGGGCACCGTGGAGATGACGCCGCTCGAGGTCGTGCAGGTCTACACGACGCTTGCGAACGGCGGGTTTCGAGCGCGCCTGCGGGCGGTTCAAGCGGTGCTCGACGAACAAGGCCGGCCGCTCAAGAGCTTCAAGGTACAGGTCGAGGCCGCAGCGGCACCGGCCGCCGTCTATCAGCTCGATCGAATGTTGACGTTAGTGACCGCGCGCGGCACCGGCCGCGGCGCTTCCGCCCGCCTGCCGCCGGGAACGATTGTCGCCGGCAAGACCGGCACATCCTCGGACACGCGCGACAGCTGGTTCGCGGGGTTCACCGGCACGTACCTCGCGGTCGTCTGGGTCGGCTACGACGACAATCGTGCCACCGGCCTTACCGGCGCTGCGGGGGCGCTGCCGGTGTGGGCGGACGTCATTGCGAGCGTCAAGTCCGCTTCATACCAACCCGTGCCGCCGGAACTCATCGAGGATCGCTGGATCGGATTCGGCGACGGATTGGAAACCACGGCCGCTTGCAGCGCGGACGCGGTCGCCGTCGCGGTGCCCACGGGAACGCCGCTCCCCGGCAAGCCCGGCTGCGCATCCTCGCCGCCCAGTTCGCTGACTGACAAGATCAAGTCATGGTTCAAGTCGACCGTTCACTGAAAAGGCTCGCCGCGGGGTTCACCGCTGCGGCGCTCCTGAGCGCCTGCTCCCTGCTGACGCCGCATTCGCCGTCGTCCCAGCCGCCGACGCCGCAGACGTCGTCGCCCCAACCGCCAGGGTCGCCGGCACCGTTGCAGTCGCCGCCGCCGTCGCCGGCACCGCAGGTGCCGCCGCCTGCACGCGAGAATCACCTGTCGGCCGCTACGCGCTCACTGGTGACGCAGGCACGCACCCAGGTTGCGCACGGCGACTTGCCGGCCGCGTCGTCGACGCTCGACCGGGCGCTGCGCATCGAACCGAACAATCCCCTGCTGTGGATCGAGCTCGGCCGGTTGCGGCTCGCGGAGAGCGACGCGCACCAGGCCGAGGGCTGCGGCCGCAAGGCACTAGCGCTCGCGAGCGGCGATCGCATCGCGCAGGCGCAGGCCGGGCGGCTGCTGGCCGACGCTTTGCGCGGCCAGGGGCGCAATCAGGAAGCACGCCAGGTTGAGAGCCAGCCGTTCATGAATTCAAGTCCTTGATTATCATGTCATGAATGTCTTCCATTGCGCGGCGGCGAAGGGACATTGGCATGAGCCGGTTGCGCCTCGCGCGCCGGCCTGACGTTCGCGCCCGATGTGGCGTTGCCGTGGGGAGCCGGAGATGGCGCCCATCGTCGATCAGGCGCCTGCGTGGGGAACGACCGGGCACTGGGCGGCGGATTTCCCCTGTGCTGGGAAGAAGCAGCGGGCTGGTTGAAGGTGCGCCCTGTCGGTGCCTGTGCCGCCACCCTCGAGGCCGGATTCGCCCTGTACTGGGAAGGGACAGCGGGCCGGTTGAAGGTGTGCCCCGTGGGCGCGTGTGCCGCTACCCTGGGCACCGACGCGGGGTTTCGAGAATAGGTTATCGGTTGAGGCGTCCTCGATGCTTGCGGTGCGGCTGCGATGTGCGCGGACGTCCTCACGGGATCGACTGAGCGCGTGACCGCATGAGGAGGCGGCGAATGGAACGGTCGACTGTCGGATACGTTCTGCCTCGCCGCGCCAATTGGGGCGCTGGGCGACGCGGCGCGCGCACTCGACCCGCGACCAGTGAAGTTTGCCGCGAACGCGCCCGGCCGGTTGGTGGCTGCGACCGGCGGTACTCCGTGGTTCACAGACGCCCGTAGAGTGCGAACCGTCCGGGCACTCTCGACCTGCCGACGCTGCGACGGCGTCAGGCCACGCCGCGCTTCATGCGAGGCAACCAATTCCGCGCGCGTCGGTCGCGCGTGCACGCCATTGCCACCGTTGTAACTGACGCGTGTCTCCGCAGCACTGTTATTGACGATTCGATTGTTATAGACGCGAGAGTTGTACACGTTGGTGATATTGACGTTGCTAATATTGGTCACGGCCCGGTTGTAAAAGAAGTCATGATCGCGCCAATACCCGCCGACAAACCCGGTGCCGAAGTAGCCGAATCCGTAATTGATGCCGCCGTAGAAGCCGACATGCGGTGCCCAATATCCCGCCTGCCACACGAAATAGTCATCCACAACTGACCAGTACCCCGGCGTCCACAGCAGCCCGAACTCCGGCGCCAGCACCCAGGTACCGGGCACCCAGTAATAGTCATCGTCGCCATACGCCCAATAGCCGGGTGCCCATACATATCCCGGCGAGGGACACGGTGGTTGCACGTACACAGGCAGCGGCGGAGGAGCAAAACCGACGGTCACCCCCACGTCGAAGCCGGCGCGAGCCGCCGCGGGATAGGTCGATGCCAAGACGAGAACCAACACAGCGCAAGCGAGATGTTTGGCGTTCATCGATGGATCCTCCTGCCTCGGGGCCCCATACCGTATTGCGATGCACACGAGGCGTTAACCAGACGGACTTGTCGATCAAGTCAAAAACTGCTCCTGAATAGTAAACGATGGCAGCAACGGCGCGTTGACGCTTACCCGCCCAGCCGCCCGGATTTCGAATTAATAGTTCGTCATTAGAATTGCGTAATCACGAGACACAACGTTGCATTACAGAATGTCCGACGGAATACAATCAATACCTGGGCAATGACAAGAAAGAGCACGCCGCCCGTGGAACACCTGGATGTACTGATCGTCGGCGCCGGCCTGTCCGGGATCGGTGCGGCATGCCATCTGCAGACCGAATGCCCCGGCACGCGGTACGCGATCCTGGAGAGCCGCAGAGAGATCGGCGGCACTTGGAGCCTGTTTCAATACCCCGGCATCCGCTCGGACTCGGATATGTATACGTTCGGGTATTCATTCCGGCCGTGGACGGGTGCGAAATCGATCTCCGACGGGGACTCGATCCTGACATACCTGCGTGACACCGTGAGAGAGTACGGCATAGAACGTCATATCCACTTTGAACACCGCGTGGTCTCCGCCAATTGGTCTTCATCAGAGGCGCGCTGGCTGGTCGAGGTCGAGATTGGCGCCGCAAAAGAGACGGCACTCTACGGCAGCCAGTTTCTCTACATATGCAGCGGCTACTACGACTACGACAACGGCTACGCACCGGACTTTCCCGGGCAGGAGCGATTTCAAGGCCAGATCGTGCATCCGCAGCACTGGCCGCAAGACCTGAGCTATGCAGGCAAGCAGATCGTGGTGATTGGCAGCGGTGCGACGGCGGTAACGCTGGTGCCGGCTTTGGCTGAGAAAGCGGCGCACGTCACGATGCTGCAGCGCTCGCCCAGCTACATCACCGCGCTGCCCGCGAAGGACATTGTTGCAGAGCTATTGCGCAAGGTGCTGCCATTGCGCCTGGCGTACCGCATCGCGCGTACCAAGGTGATCCTGATGACCATGTTCTTCTATCACCTCGCGCGTCGTTTCCCATCACTGTTCAAAAGACTGATACGGGAGGCTCAGAAGAAACGGCTGCCTGCAGATTACGACTTCGATGCTCATTTCAAACCGCGCTATCAACCCTGGGATCAGCGCGTATGCGTGGCGCCTGACGGCGATCTGTTCGATACCATCAAGGCCGGCCGGGCATCGATCGTCACCGATCACATCGATGGATTCATCGAAGAAGGCATACGCCTGAAATCGGGTCGAACGCTGCCGGCGGATATCATCATTTCCGCGACGGGGCTGAACCTGAAGGCATTGGGGGCAATCCGTCTCGGTGTCGATGGCGTGCTGCTCGAACTGTGCAAAACGTTTACCTATAAAGGCATCATGCTCGGCAATGTCCCGAACATGGCATTTTGTGTGGGCTACACCAATGCCTCGTGGACATTGCGAGCGGATCTGTCGTCTCTGTTCGTATGCCGTCTGCTGAGCCATATGGACCGGCATGGCTATCGCCAGGTTGAACCCAAGGCCGATGACGAGGCATTGCAGCCTCCGATGCCTCTGCTCAGCTTCACCTCAGGGTATGTCGTGCGTTCCTTGGACCAGTTTCCAAAGCAGAGCGGGAAATTGCCGTGGAAGCTGCGGCAGAACTACCTCGTAGACCTGCTGAATCTACGGCTGCGCGCGATCGACGACGGCACTTTGGTGTTTTCCAAGGGCAGACCATCCGAGCTGGCCGGCGTCCCAGGAGTGACCGGGTGAGCCTGAATAATTAGTATGCGAAGCTTCAATGACAAGGTGGCGGCAATTACGGGAGCTGCATCCGGCATGGGTAGGCAGCTGGCCATTCAACTTGCCGGCCACGGCTGCCATCTCGCTCTGTCAGACGTCAACGAGTCTGGCTTGGCCGAGACGCAAGCACTAGCACAGCAAGCGAACCGCTCGATTCGGATCAGCGTGCGCAAACTGGATGTGGCGGATCGCGAAGCCGTTTTCGCCTGGGCAGATGCAACGGCCCGCGAGCATGGCAGAGTCAATCTGGTGTTCAACAACGCCGGAGTCGGACTATCCGGCACGGCCGAGGCGACGAAAATCGAGAATTTTACCTGGCTGATGAACATCAATTTCTGGGGCATCGTCCATGGCACGCAGGCCTTTCTGCCGCATCTCAAAGATGCCGGAGACGGCCATATCATCAATACTTCCAGCTTGTTCGGACTGCTCGCTTGGCCGGGAACCTCGGCGTATCACGCGGCCAAGTTCGCGGTTCGAGGATATACCGAGTCGCTGCGCCAGGAGTTGGACATGATGAAATGCGGTGTCTCGGCGACCTGCGTCCATCCCGGTGGCATTAGGACGGCAATCGTACGCAATGCCCGCACTGATGAGAGCATAGCGGCACTCGGCATAGATTCAGAGATCAGCAAGGAGCAGTTCTCCAAGCATCTGATCACCAGTGCCGAGCAGGCCTCGGCGGTGATACTAAAAGCCGTGCAGCAGGATAAACGTCGTGTGCTGGTAGGCCGGGATGCCATCGTGCTGGACAAGGTTCAGCGACTATTTCCGGCGGCGTATGCAGTCATTATCGGCATCATCATTCGTCGCACATACAGACGTTGAGAAGATAATTGATCGCCCTTGCCATCGGTACCGGATTAGCACTACTGATCGTGGGCCTCGTGCTCTTCACGGCGCTGACTGCGCGGCAGGCGGAGGCCTTGGCGCCGCCAACGGGCCGCTTCATTGAAGTGGATGGTGCACGACTGCACTATCTCGATCGAGGGACAGGGCCGGCCGTGGTATTGGTGCATGGCCTCGGCGGAAATCTGCGTAATTTCTATGGATTGGTCGACCAATTGGCCGCGAGCTGCCGGGTGGTGGCGGTGGACCGCCCGGGTTCCGGGTATTCGACCATGGTGTCCGGCGAGCACCCCACGCTGCGGGCTCAGGCGACGATCATCGTTCGATTTATTCAGAAGCTGGGCCTGGAACGCCCGCTGTTGGTGGGACATTCATTGGGCGGCGCATTGTCGCTCGCACTCGCGCTCGACTATCCGGACAGCGTGAGCGCCCTTGTGTTGATCTCAACCTTGAGCCAAGTGGAGCCTGCACCACCCACAATTTTCAAGTCGCTCGATATCCGTTCGCCCACCCTGCGATGGCTGATTGCGTGGACCTTGATGGCGCCGCTGGGCAAGCTTGCCCATCAGGCGACCCTCAAAGCCGTGTTCGCTCCCGAATTGGTCCCGAAAACCTTTGATGCTGATAGTGGCGGCGCACTTGGGCTGCGTCCCGGCAGCTTTATTGCCGCCTCCAAGGACATGGTATCGGTTCCCGATGAGCTTGCGGTCACGATGCCGCGCTACCCATCTCTGGCGATACCCGTCGATGTCATTTACGGGCGGCAAGACCCCATCTTGGACTACCAAGCCCACGGCGAACGCCTCGTGGCTGCCTTACCCAATGCGACCCTGCACGTGATCGAAGGAGGTCACATGATCCCCGTTACCGTGCCCGATCAGATCGCGACCTGGATCAAGCAAGCGGCCGAGCGGGCATCGTCCCCGCGGGGTGGCCACTGACCGCGCTTACCGGTGCCCCTCGTCGCGCCAATCTTTGGCAATGACCAGTGTTTCGAACAGCTCGTAGGTGGACGTAGGGGCTTGGTCGGCGCCGGGAGCGTGGTAATAGCGAATCGTGATCGAGGTCTTGCCGCCAGGCTTTCCCGGATCAAGATCGAAAACGGCGATGCCATATCCCGTCACGGTGTCGCGCCGCGCAGACCAGATGGCCTCTTCCAGCGCATCAGCGCTGTGCTTGGTGAACGTTCCCGGGATCGCGCCGGGAACAGGGCGGTTTGCCTTGGTAATCACCCTGGCCTGCGGCCGTCCATTCGAAGGATCCACACCATACGCGTCGAGCGGCGCACTGGTGCCGCCGCCGCCCAAGATAAGATGAATGGTGCCCCGGCTCGTGTCGAACTTGCCGTCCACCGGCTCGGCGGTGATGACCGGTTTCGGCTGGCACGTGTCCACCGGTACACCCGACGCCGCATCCCGGCCGACGTTTCGATTGCAACCCCGCACCGGCCAGCTTCGCTCGTAGTCGTGATCATGACCGCACAGGACCAGATCCACGCCATAGCGATCAAATAGCGGCAGCCAGGTCTCACGAATTCCCTTGTCGGAGCCGTTGCCGTTCTTGGAAGAGCTGAGCGCATCCTGATGCATCTGCACGATGATCCAATCAATACTCGGGTCCCGTGCCGCCTCCGCGAGCACTCTTTCCAGCCAGCGCGTCTGTGCACCGCCGCTATAGCCGTGGATGTAAAGCGAAGTTCCGGGCTCGATGGCACGATTACCGGTGCTGGCGGCAGGTTGCAGCGGCGCCGGGCCGGCAACAAAGGCGCCGCTGTCCTGATAGATCACATCGTCGGCCGAAAGCGAGATGAAAAACGCCGAGCCCACTCTAAATCGGTACCACAGACCGTCAAAGGGTGTGCCGTTGTGCGGCAGCGAATATCGGGTGAGATAGGAATCGAATCCCTGCGCGCCGTTGTTGAACTCGATCTCGTGATTGCCCGGGCAGGGCATCCACGGACGAAACGCCGCAGAGACTTGAGTGTTCTTCCCAAAGTCGGCCCACACCGCCGGCTGCGCCGCCGGGTTTAAATTGGCATAGCAGAGGTCGCCATTCAACAAGTGAAAGAGCGGCTCAAACCGTTCTACCGCCTCGACCGCGTAGCGGCTCTGAGGAGAGGAGAGAACCCAGGATGTGACCGGGGTTGCCAGATCGCCGTAACTGGTGAAGCGGAACGGCACCCGCCCGTGCGGCGCAGTCCTGAATTTGGCGGTGAACGGCTGTTCGCGGTTTCGGTCGTTGTCCGCCGTCACGGAGTAATGGAATGTTGAATCGGGCGGGAGCCCGTCGAGCCTTGCATGATACGTAAAGACCGTCTGGCCATTGAGTCCATCCGTATAAGTACGTTGGATGGCGTGAATGGTGTCCACGCTCGAAGAGCGCCACAACGCAACGCGTGGATTGACCGCTTGGGTTGGTGACGCCCACGAGACGAACACGCTGCTCGATGGATCCTCCCCCCAAGTGAGATGGATTTGCTCCGGAGTGCCGTCGGCAGGCGCCGCTTCCGCCGCCTCGCCAGGGAGAAGTGCGAACGGAGATGCGGCAGCGGCGAGACCAGTCGCCCCAGCGCTCTTGAAGAATTCACGGCGGGTAAGGGAAACGGACGGCGACTCGATTGGTTCGGCCTGCTCGGCGGGTTTATCGTGTTGACGGCTGTGCGCCACAGTAGTTTTCTCCGATAGAGTTCTTAGGCAGTTGAGTAGGCAGTATATAGAGACACGACAATAGCCCGCGATGCGCCGGATACCGTTATTGAACTAGGCGAGCTTAGGGGGTCTCTGTTTCAAGGTGACTGCAACGTCTGCCTTTGGCACGACCGACGGTCGCGCGGATCGCACACCAAGAGGGCCGGGACGACCCGGCCCTCTTGCAAGCAACATCATCTAAAGTCGGGAGCCGGCAATCAGGCTGCTTTGAGCAGTCCCAATTGTTGAAGCGCCGTGACGCCATCGTCCAGGCCGATCTCTTCCACAATCTTACCTTTCTCGAGGCGAAGCACGGTCGTACCGGTGAAACGCATTTTTAATCCGGTCGCGGCCGGCAATGAGCCGACCAGGAAATCCGAGAACGCCGGGCCCGTATGCGTGCCTCCGCCTTCCCAACGCCCCACGACGTAGTCGCCCTCGGCAATGAGATCGGCGGCCCCCCAGAAATTGAGATCGGGGAAGGCCCTTCGAAAATCGGTCATGAACGACTTGATGTCATCTCGGCCGCGACGCGGCGCGTGCAGCGAGTACTGCAGAAGCATGTTCGGAGCGGCCAATTCATCGACAATGCCGAGGTTGCAAGTCTTGCCCCAAAAATCGGTGAACCAGCGGCCCACGATTGCCTTGTTATCCTGCTCTTTGGTCATGGTAAATTCCTTCAGTGGTTGTGATCGAAATGCGAAGCGCGTTCGCTTCCTCTGTCTGCAGCCTATTGATGCGCGCTCACAAGGGCGCTCCGTTTCTTGCTGTGAATGCTCTAGGCTTTGACTGATGCGGCCGTGCTTGCCGCCGGCGGACGGCTCGGCTCGTGCTCAATTTGAAAGCAAGCCGCGGAGTTATCGGCGAGTGGCATTGCAGGATCCTGATCCCCCACCATGAGAGACAAGAGACACCATGTCAGCCACCGCTATCGATGTTCACGCGGCCTCGATCGATTGGGAGAGTAAAGCCCAGGATCTTGATGCCCGCGGATGGGCGCTCTTGCCCAAATTGATCACTCAAGACCAATGTCGCCAGATGTCAGCGCTGTACGCGCGCGACACCGCGTTTCGCAGCCGCGTGGTCATGTCACGCCACGGGTTTGGGCGCGGCGAGTATCAATATTTCGCCTATCCGCTCCCGGATCTCATTCAAACACTGCGTACCACCCTGTATCCGCGCATGGTACCGATTGCAAACGCATGGCACGAACGGATGGGAATCGACGTCCGCTTTCCCCCGGCTCACTCTGAATTCATCGCCCGTTGTCACGATGCGGGTCAGACCAGGCCGACGCCCTTGCTATTGCAGTACGGTGCCGGCGACTACAATTGCTTGCACCAGGACTTATACGGCGAGCACGTTTTCCCGCTGCAAATCGCGGTCCTCCTCTCCCGGCCGGCCGAAGATTTCGAGGGCGGTGAATTCGTATTGACCGAACAAAGGCCTCGGATGCAGTCCCGCGTCGAAGTGGTGCCGCTCACTCAAGGCGACGCCGTGGTGTTCGCCGTGAACAGCCGCCCGGTCCGGGGAACCCGCGGCGACTATCGCGTTCACCTCCGCCATGGGGTCAGCACGATGCGTAAGGGTCACCGCCACACGCTCGGCATCATCTTTCACGACGCAACATAAATACCTGCGTCTCCCGTTCGAGTCGCCCCGTGCCTACCCTCGATGACTAGCAGATTCCCGCTCCAGAAGTGCGCGCTTGCGCTCGACACCCCACCGGTAGCCCGATACATTCCCGTCATTGCGAATGACACGGTGACAGGGAATGGCAACCGCGATGTTGTTGGCAGCGCAGGCACCGGCCACCGCACGGACTGCCTTGGGAGCCCCGATCCGGCGCGCAATGTCGGCGTAGCTGGCCGTTTTGCCCACGGGGATCTTGCGCAATGCTTGCCACACTTTTCGCTGAAATACGGTGCCGCGAACATCAAGCGGCAGTTCGACATTGGCTCCCGGAGACTCCACGAGACCGACGACGCCTGCCACCAGCTGCTCGTACTCCTTGTCCGCACCGACCAGTTGCGCGTTCGGAAACCGATCCTGCAGCGCACGCACCAGTGCCTCCGGCTCGTCATCGATCAGAATCGATACGACTCCCTTCTTGCTCGAGGCTACGAGGATCGCTCCCAACGAGCATTGACCCACGGCAAAACGAATCTCTTCGTCCTGTCCTCCGCGGCGAAATTGCTTGGGCGTCATGCCCAGAATTCCGGCGGCATTCTCATAGAAGCGGCCGTTGGAGTTGTAGCCCGCGTCGTAGATCGCTTGTGTAATCGACGGTCCGCTTTCAAGATTCTTGCGCACTCGAGAAGCCTGGTGCGCGGACGCGTACTCCTTGGGAGTCAACCCGATCTTGGCTTTGAACAGGCGATGAAAATAGTGCGGGCTGAGTTCGACTGCACCGGCGAGCTCCTGCAGCGACATCGGTTCGCTGCGCGACTCGATGAGCTTACAGGCCTTGGCGACAAGGGTCGCGTTCTGCGCGTCGAGGGACGCCCCTTCCGGCTTGCATCGTTTGCAAGGCCTGAAACCCGCGGCACGCGCCGCCGCAGGGCTGCCGTGAAATCGGACATTCTCCGGATTCGCGGTCCGCGAAGCGCACGACGGCCGGCAAAAAACGCCGGTGGTCTCGACCGAGTACCAAAAAGCGCCATCAGCGCTTTTGTCGCGCATCTTGACGTGCGTCCAACGAGGGTCTTGCTCGGCCGGCGTCGGGGTCGAAATGGCTTTGCTGATCATGATTCAAACCTCAAGTCCTGGTCTTGGTCTGCGCACTAGATTGCACCGGCCCTGAACAACCTACACTCCGGCTCTTGCTGTCAAATTCGACGACCGTCAATAGTGTGATTCAAGTGTGGGTTAACAAGCCCCTTTTT
>Ga0073928_10001979_pt1 | contig 37307 bp, 35 predicted proteins | sample PaiPotPPA55metaG_FD_76969 | JGI IMG/M metagenome (GOLD analysis project Ga0073928, IMG submission 76969) | Iron sulfur acid spring bacterial and archeal communities from Banff, Canada, to study Microbial Dark Matter (Phase II) - Paint Pots PPA... ... | reverse complement strand
TTGAGCAGAGCTGTGAAGGCCCCAAGAAATCTGACCCGTTCCTTACTGCCTGAGCCTGCGTTGCTCACCGACGGCCTCGGCTGCAATCATTCCCTTTTCAGAATTTCAGGTTCGCGCTCGCTTTCGGGAGGTTTTCCACCACGCCCGTTGGATGTTAAGGCAGGAAAAAGGACGGCGCAGTAACAGGCCGTGCTATCCTGCCTTCCCGTTTCCTCTCCTGCAAAGGAGAGTCATGCCTGCATCGCTTCAGAAATTCTCAGACGATCACAAGATTGATCCTAACCATGAACGCCCGATCCAGTGCCCCTACTGCCCCCAGCAATACTTGTTGGTTTGGGATGACGCAGAATGGAACTCCGTGAAGGACTGGATTCGAGTCGCGGAGGCTGCGGTGCGTAGAAGTCACCGGCTGCCCGGCGAGATTGAACTTCCACCGAGGCTCAAGGCTTTGGCCAAGTCATAGTCGGCCTCACCAAACTAGCTCCCAGATTTCTTCGAATCGAACGTGTTCAGAATTTCGATGCCCCGCACCTCGGCTTGAGCCAGATACTTTTCGGGAAGCTCGTCGTCGAACCGGTATCGAGCAATAGCAGCCTCAAGCTCGCGTGCGGCTACCGCAAATCCCCTCGCCTTCAATCCCGCGTTCAGGGTGGTCAGAAGGAAAGCTAGCCCGGCGGCCGACATCGCGCAAGCGATGATGGTTTCAGGTGAGACAAAATTCGATCTCGCATTCGCCGCGATCAAGGTGGTCAACAATACCACAGCCATCCCCATCGTGGTGTTAACTAAACTCCATCTCGACGCCCGTCGCTTCCATGCTTTCTGCTTGTCGAGAATTTCATCAGGAATAACGCGCCCCATAATGCCTCCGAGCGCTCACTATACGACAAACGTCCTTTTGACTCGCCCTTTGATGTATGCGCCCTCACTTTTCGCCCGAGTGTTCCTTGACGATGCTGCGAGGATCCTTGTCCTCGCGCAGTCCGATGAACTTGGAATGCCGCAGCCGATCCCCCTCGGTCCATTCGAGGAATTCGATCTGAGCGACGGCCTCAGGCCTCAGCCACACCGCCTTGTTCATCTTCTCGGCGCTGAGTTCTTCGCCGAAGCGTGGTCGGTGCGTCTCTGGGAGATTCACGAATGGGTACGCCGGCGTCACGAGGTGCTTCAACTTCGAGAACACTTGTCGCCGGGAGGCCGGCACGAATCCATTCCTCGTCCTCGCCGCGTACATCAGCTGATTCCCGTCGTAATACCCGACGATCAGAGAGTCGATGCCGTGTGGGCCGGGGAAATACCCTCCGATCACGAACTCCTGCCCACGATTCACGCGATGCTTGATCCACGCGCCGGTGCGTTTCCCGGGTTCGTAGGCGCTGTCCCGCCGCTTCCCGACGATGCCCTCAAGCCCCTGCTCGCGTACGGCGGCCAGCACCTCTCCCGCCCCAGCCTCGATGTAGTCAGCGATCCTGATCCTCCCGTCGCGGATTGTTACGAGGGACTTCAGGAGCGCCCGCCGCTCGACGAGCGGGAGACGCGTAAGATCGCGGCCCTCGCAGCACAGGAGGTCGAAGATGTAGTAGTAGATGCGATCCGAGGAAGCGAGAGACATGGGCTGGATCCCAACGACACTGAGCGGGTGTGCTGGGTCGATTTGGAGGGCCTGAGGCTGACGCTGCTTGCCTGAGTGCCGGGTACACTATCCTGATGGCCCGAGCGAGCAGTGCGAGACTCCGTTCCCTCCCCACGCGAGATCCGGGCTTCATCGAACCGATGGAGTGTCTTGCGGTTTCGAAGCTCCCGGATGCGGCAGGGTGGGTCTGGGAGATCAAGTTGGAGTCAAGGACAGCGCTGTCGTCCTCTTCTCCCGCAACAAGAAGTCTCTCAGCAAGAAGTTTCCGTATATCGTCGAGGCGCTCGCCGCAGTGCTCCCGGAACTCGCGACGGCATCGGGTCAACTCCCAGTCGCCGAAGCTTCGATGTGCGGAATTTTTGAAAGTGTTCGTAATTGCGGACAGCCCGTACATTCCTGGAGGTTCATTTCGTCACACGAACTCGCTCCCGACCATATGCTGGGCTTCACAATTTGAAATCTGGCCGAGCTCCAGGCGAGGACATCATTAACCACTGTCCGTAGCCTATGCTCAGCGAATCCTTCCTCCGCTTGTTATTCATTTCAAACGCCTTCTGGATTTTGGCGAGGGACAGGCCTGGGCAACGCGACCTTAACCGTTGGTCCTGGCAATTTCGGGTCTGTCGGGGGCGCTGTCAATCCGCGTAACGTGCAATTCGGACTGAAGTTCAATTTCTAGGCAAGCCGCCCAGAGTCGATCGTAGGAGCCCGCGACTTGATGTTGAGCAACACGTCGCGCCTCATTCACGAGGCGTTTCACGGTACTTGGAACCTAAAGTCCGACGAATGGATCTTGAAAGTTGAACACCACCATTTTGTCGAGCGTCATGTCGCGCATAGTGTAGAGAATCCCGCCCGTTCCAAGACCTGATTGGCGGCGTCCTGCAAACGGCATCCAGTCCGTGCGGAATGCACTGTGATCATTAATCAGGACCGCCGATGCATCGAGTAATTTCGCCGCGGTGAGCGCAACATTAATGTCACGAGTGAACAGCGATGCTTGAAATGCTACCGGCAAACTGTTTGCGCGAGCGATGGCATCCGACAAATCCGTATACCCATAGACACAGGTAACCGGGCCGAAAACTTCCTGCTGCGAGACGCGCACGTCAGGAGCCGGTTCCAGAATGACAGTTGGCCGATACGCCGTATTGCCGATGCGTGCGCCGCCAGTAGTGACCAGTCCGGAATGGTCCACTGCTTCTTGTACCCACGCCTCGACACGATCGACTTCTCGCGGAAGTATTAGCGGGCCCACTTCCGTACCGAGTTGCGTCGGATCACCGACCTTAAGCCTGCTCACACGATCTGTAAAGCTCTCAACGAACTGTTGTTTTACGTCATCATGCACGAAAATGCGCTGGACCGAGACACATACCTGACCGGCGTGATAGTAACCGCCTTTGATCAGCGGACCGATTACGCCGTCGATGTATGCCGAACGATCGACGATGACGGGCGCTGCTCCACCATGTTCAAGCGCGCACCGCGTGCCCGGAGCAAGTTTCGATCGCAGCGACCATCCCACTTTGGCGGAGCCGATAAAGCTCAGGAACGCGACTCGCGGATCCGTCGCCAAGCTTTCTGCCAACGTGACATCGTCGACCACCACGGTCTGACACCAAGGTTCGGATAAGCCGGCTTCACGGATTAATTCGACGAAGCGAATACAACTGAGCGGTGTGGTAGGCGCCGGCTTAACGATGACGGGGCACCCCGTTGCGATTGCCGGGATAACCTGATGAACGATTAAGTTGAGGGGATGATTGAATGCCGAAATCGCGACTACGACGCCGATCGGCTCCTTGGTCGTGAACGCCCAGCGATCTTTCGACGCGGGTGTCAATCCCATCGGAATTTCCTCGCCGACTATGCGTTCGGCCGTGGAAGCGGCGATCTGGATTCCATTGACGGCACGTGTCACTTCGGCTCGTGAGTCGGCCAGGGGTTTGCCTCCTTCCCGGGCGATGAGCAGAGCGAACTGCTCGTGCTCCTGCTCGACGAGGTACGCGGTGCGCCTCAGCATCTCAATTCGCTTGTATGTGGGTATCCAATTCGATCGATCCGCGAACGCGAGCTGTGCTCGTTCCAATTTGGTCTGGACGCTAGCGGCGTCATCGAGTGCCACGTCACATATGGGAACACGATCGTACGGCTGGTAGACGAGCATGTCGATCTTCCTTTTCAGGGCCGGAGGACGGGCCCGAGATCAGCGACCTCAACGAAATGCCCTCGGCTAGCATGCCCGATGCGAACCCATGAGAAACGTGCGAATCTCCGACACTTTCGACAACATGCTCGAAAACGAGTGGCCTTATTGCTTCTCAAAAATCAGGAAGTAGTGATAAGGGAGAAACTGGAATTCCTTGACTAACTTGAATCCTGCTTCCTCGGCCTCGCTAATCACTTGTGATCGCGGCACCAGTTGCTCAGGTCGGTGCGGTGCATGCGGACTGTCCGGAGGATAGTCGATCATTGCCATACGGCCATGTTGTTTGATTGCCGGAAAAAGCTTGCGATAGAAATCAACGCGATGCTCGATATGGTGTGTGGTATCGCAGAAGAAGGCCAAGTCGAGCGAATTGACGGGCAACATGGGATCTGATGGGCGGGAAACAACAGTCCTGATATTGTGCAGGTTCTCCTGGTCCGCCCGTTCTTTGAGATACGCGAGGACGTCGGCGGCGACATCCACGGCATAAACGCTTCCGTCGGGTGCCACGGCCCGAGCCAAGGGGCGGCTGAAATAGCCGGTACCCGCACCGATGTCGGCTACGACATCGCCATCTTTCAAGTCCAGAGCTTTGATAACTTGATCGGGTTTCTGCCATGCGTCGCGCTCGGCCCGTTCCATGGAAGCGATGCGGTCTTTGAGCGGGCGGTCCTCGCTCTTGGGCGGCATCACCGTCTGCTGCGCGTACGCCGCCGGCGAGAACACCAGAAACCCTAACAATAGCAATCGGGTAACCGATCTAGCGAAGAACTGGTTGCGGCTCATGGATTTCCCTCCCTGCTCAGCTGGAGTTGGTCGCCGCGTCACTTGGCTAGGATTCTCTCGACATCCGTGCAGGCCATGTGAAGAGATTTCAGCTTCGTGCCGTATTGGGTCAGCCCCAGTTTTCCAGGCGTGATTTGATGGCACGTGGTGCACCCAAACTCTTGAAAGCGAGCGGCTTTTTTGTTTTCTTCCGCGGTGCGATTTGCCGGTTTGAGCTGGTCAATAACGTTCATCGAAGTAAGCAAAGAGATACAACCCTCGAAGTTTTTGCCGACCTCTTTACCTCGATCGGTGAATCCAAGCTTTCCGCCCTGGCCCAGCGTGTGACACGTATTACAGTGATGGTGTTCGAAGACATATGCGGCCAACTCGTCGGGACTTTTAGTCGACAGGTCAACTTCGTCGTGGGACTTGGGGGACGGAGAGGGCGGATCCTGTGCGTGCGATTGACTCGCCTGAGCTGAGGACGCAGAATGCGCGCTTTGCGCTAGCGAGAACGTTACTAAAAGTAAAGTGCAACCCAGGCAGGCGAGGATGGTCAAGACTCGACGACAGAGGTTTCTCTTAAGCACTCCTTTGAGAGCAACCCGGGTAGGAAACATCCAATCGCGTTTTGCTTTCATTCTGTCCCCCATTATTGAAAATCGAATTTCTTCAAGATGCAGCACACAATTTTCACCTGTTAAAACGGACGTGCGCCCTACAACCAAAACACAGCCATGCGCTCGCTTGGCGGGATCAAATGTTGAATCGCCGAGATCATTGATGGCCGCTCCAGTCCGGATGCGGGACGGTGTAAGGGCCGGCATTCGTTTCCTTGGAAAAGAAGCCCGGAGCGAGAAAAGTGAACAAACCATTTCGTACGCCGTCAGTCACGAATACCTCGGCGGTTCTGGGATTAATCGCCACGCCTGCCGGATGAACAAGATAACTGTCGGCCCCCTCGATAATCCCTCGCGGCGGAATGTCTCCAGTGTCGTTGATGTTCCACATGCCCACGAAGCCGGGAGCACCTGTCTTCCAAGGCGAAGGTAAATCGGTATCTGGAGGCAAATCTTTCCTTGGCATTTCCAGCGCATAAGGCGGATGGTTTTCATTGTTGATTGCTGCGACGAAGATTCTTCCGAGCGCCGGGTCAATCGCTAGTTGCCATGGCCGAACGATTCCAGTGTGCGGTCCAGCAATTACGCCGACCGGAGTGACGTCGCCGTCATCCGAGCGGCCAAAGATGAACAAGCCGGTCTTGCCGCCACGGACGCTGGAGGCGCTGGCCGCAACGATGCGATCGTGAACTGGGTCGACCGCTACCCCGACAATAAAAAGCAAGCCGGTTTTCGAGCCGGCGATAGTGCGTTTTGGCGGAACGTCTCCGTCGGCGTCTCGTGAAAACACCAGCAGGCTCCGACTGCTGGTGTCGGCGACAATAATCTCGTCGTTTTTCTCATCCACAGTGAGTGTATGAGGACGCACCAGATGCGTTTTGGGGCCCTGGATAGTGCGGATGGGAGCCTCCGAGCCGGTTGCTCCGCCGCGGAAAGTCAACACGGCTGCGCCGAGGGCGACAGGCACGACGACCTCGTCGTGTGTAGCATCGTATGCAAGGCCGTGCATCGTCCTGCTCAAGTGCGTGGATTGTCCCTCAAGTATGCGAACCGGGTTCGAATTTCCGTTTGCCGACCTGGCAAACGCCGCTATACGCGGCTGGCTCACTCAATTCGGCACCAAGAGTTGATCGCGTTTTGAATCGTAGGCGACGGCATACGGATTGCCGAACCCGCCCGTCGGCGTACCGGCTGGCGCATTGCGGACAATTCGTTTTGGAGCAGCGTTGCCGGTGGTCGTCCGCGAGAAGACCTCGGCGGTGTGGTCGCCATAATTGGCGACCCATATCTCATCGTTCTTGGCGTCGATGGCCACACCCATGGGACTGACGATTCCTGTGCGTGGGCCGCGAATCACTCTGACGGGCTCCGCGTCCCCCTGCGCCGAGCGATGAAACACGAGCACAGAGTTGTCTCCATTGTTAGCGACAGCAATCTCTTCGTGTGAAGAGTCAATATCGATCCCCATTGGCCAGTTCAACTGTGTGTGCGCACCTTGAATGGTGCGGAGCGGTTTTGCATCAGCGCTTGACGAGTCCTGAAACACGTTGAGGGAAGGCTGCAGAAAATGTCCTCCTGCTGACATCGCCCGGCTCGAGACACCAGCGTCATACGCAGAGTAAGAAGCAATGACCGAGTAATTTCCATGATTTGCTACGACGATCTCGTGATGAACCGCGTCCCAGTACACACCATGAGGGTCTGCGAGGCCGGTGTTAGGACCCTCGATAATGCGCAATGGCGCCTCAAGGCCCTTTGCTTCACGGCGGTAAATCGCCACCATGCTCAGCTGCTGGACGGAAATGGCGAATTGATCTGCGGCAGGATTCACAGAAATGCCCCAAGCTTGATGAGGCACGAAAAGGCGGCGCTTTGGCTTGACGTCACCATTGGCGTCATCGTCGAACACTACGATGCGGTCGTCCAGGTCGTTGTTGACGGCGTAGATCTCCCGGTGTGCGGGGTCGAATGTGACACCGGCAATGTAGCCGATCTGAGAAGCGGGGCCGATGATTTGCCGAAGAGGCGGCGTGGCGGCCGAAGATTTATTTCCGCCCGCGCGCTCGTAAACCAGAACGCCTTTCCGGTTCTCGTCGCTCATTGCCACGCGGTTATTTTCGACATCGAGGGCGATGCCATTCAATGTCGGGTAAGGATCACTCACGAGCCGAATCGGGGGAAGCTCTCCCCCGATGGAAGCTGACATTCCTTCGTTATACTCCGGCCCATCAAGCTTCGGAGGCAGGCACATTTCCTCCGGGAAAAGGGAAGCCAGCATGACCGCGGGTGTTTCAGGATGGTTGTGGCGTGATTCTCTTTTCCTTGGGAATGTGAAAAGTAAGCATGGTGTAGAAAACGAGACTAGGACAAGTGCAAGCGACCAACGACATCCGATCTTGTTCACGGTGGACGGCTCCTCGGCTCAACTCGGCGTTCCAACCAATCTCCTCGGACACGAGCAAGATACGCGAACCGGAGCGCGCCAACGCTCCACGATCGAAAAAGACCCTAGTTCGTCCGCGAAGTGACGGCTTGCAACAGACCCGCGCGAAGCAATATCGAGTCAAGAGTTTTGGCATGTTCCTCCTCAATCGATACCAGGGGGAGGCGCACTTCCTGAGAATCGAGAAGACCAAGCCGGCTCATCATGTATTTGAGGGGAACGGGATTCGTATCGAGAAAGATAGACTGATTCAACTCGAAGAGTTCGGAGTGCAGCTTGCGAGCTGCGGCCAGGTTACCTTGGCGCAGCGCTTCATAGAGTGCGACAACGCGAGCCGGAGCTAAATTACTCACGGCGTTCATCAAGCCGCTTGCGCCCACTACCAACATAGGCAGGCTGAGCGCCTCCAGACCGCAGAAGACGCGAAACGCTGGTCCCAGTTCAGTTAATACTTCGGTCACAAATTCAAGATCATTGGCCGCATGTTTCATTCCAACCAGGTTTGGAATTCGGTCGGCGATCCGTGCCACGGTTGCGGACTGTATGGACACGGCGGCCCGCCCGGGAATGTGGTAAATCAAGAGGGGTAGATCGGTGCGTTGGCCAACGGAAACAAAGTATTCCACTAACCCCCTTTGCGAGGGTTTTATGTAGTACGGCGTAACCACAAGTACGGCATCCGCCCCGGCCTTCTCTGCTCGAGTAGTGATCTCGACAGTCTCGGCGAAAGACTGGGAACCCGTCGCTGCTACGACCGGAATGCGCTTGGCGATTACATCGACGGCGACTTTTACAAGTTCGGTTCGCTCATCCGGCGTGAGGCTGCTGGGTTCCCCCGTGGTCCCGCAGACAACGACTCCGTGGGAACCTTGATGCACCTGGCGCTCGGCCAATTCGGCAAATTTCGCCAAATCGACTTTCCCGTTCCGGAAGGGTGTAAGTAATGGAGGATAGGAACCACACAGAAATGTGTCATTCATAGGCAGCATAAAACATCGCTTTCTCAGAGCAGTGTGCCACCAGGCGCACTGCTCCCGAAGATATAAGTGTTATGCCGCGCGATTAGTGGAAAACCCTTCGTTCGCCCCAAGAGATTCGATGGGCTGGTCCAGGCTTTCCTGCCACAGCAGCGAGCCCATCCAGATATTCAGGGGGCTATCTTGAATCGTGAGTTCGTAGACGTCTTCCTCGAGGGAAGCGTGATTGTGAACCGCCCAACCCGGTGCGGACAACATCAGATCGCCGGCTTTCCAGGGATAGCGCTTGCCTTCCACGATGCTGAATCCTTTACCTGCAAAATAGTAGTTCACTGCGGCGCCCACGTGGCGATGTGGCCGGTCCACGATATTCTTGGGCCGGATGGTAATGGCCGCGAAAAAGTTGCTGGTCGTGCCATTGGTATGTTTAGTGTTGGGGTTGTAGAGCAGATACAGACGACGGCCCAGGTAGGTTTTTCCCAGAGCTGCGAGCTTGTCCAATTCGCGCTGCACGCGGCTCCACGGAAAATGCAGCGGATTGTGCTTGACCACGTCGGGACTGATTAGTTTTTCATAAGGCATCAACTGTGCGCCGTCATCTGAAATCGCGAAGGTTCCGAAGGGACTCTGTGCGGCGGCGTGCTCATCCTTGAATTTCTTGGTCTTCTTGACTTCGGCCAGCGGATTTTCGTCGACGATGAAAACTTTCATTTTTCGCAGCAGCGGCGCATTACTATATGTCAAGCGAACCTGCAGATCCTTGGTATTGTTTTCGTGTTCGTAGGGGACCCACGATGGTGTGGTCCAAACGTCATATTTCGAATAGTCGATATTTTTGCCATCTACCTTGGTCTGCCCCCCGCCGTGTATACAGAAATTCACCAGCGAGGCATTTTGACGGACCGGGGTTGTCCGCTCGCCAGGTTTCAACACCGAAATGGAGACTTCGATGCCCGGCGCCAGGCCATCTCCCACGCCGGTCAATGGATTAACTACGCAGGATTCGCGGCGTCCGTTGGCGGGGGCGGGCAAATTAGCCAAGCGCTCGATCTCGGCGTCTATGGCCTCCTTGGGAATAACTACTGGAGGAATCAGTTCGATCTTGGGCTCGCTCGTTCCGGTGCGATCTGCAAAATGAAAGTCTTTCGATTCCATGTTCGTGCTCCTCGTCAAGTCTGTATTGCTCTATCGACTGCAACCGCGTGAAAGTTTTCTGCCACGCCGAAACTCCGCTCTCCTCCTCCGAAGGCGGCGCGCTGTGCCTCAACCATTGGTCTCCATCGCCAATGGTGATGGTACCGGCGGAGCTAAATCAAGCGCATTGGCAATGATCGCGTGCGAAAGGTACCGTCCCACCAGCATAAGAACGGCTATGGACATTGCCGGGCCGATGGAGCGGACGACCGGTTCCAGTTCCGCAGTGACGTCGTGCCCTCTGCGATTGATCGTCGCCATCGCCAACCGCTGCACGAGAACCTCCTGCTCGGACATGTGCCCGTGGTCATCGCCCTTCAGCGTCAAAACTTCACGCAGCCAGTTCTCACCGAAGCCCATTTTCAGGGACAGCCGCTCATGCTGTACGCGCTCGTAACTATTGTTCATGATCTGCGCGACGGTCAACGACACGATCTCTGTCAGGTTATTTGGTAATGCGTGTTTCAAATGGTCGGTGTATTCTAGGAACGAAAGCAGCGCTTCGGGTTGATGGCCGGCACACTGGAAAAATTCTCCCAGGTAGCCTAACCGCTCGATGCGAGGCCTCAAATACGCTTGCAAATCTGGATGAAGTTTTTCCCGTGTCAGTCTGGGTATCAAATCATTCATGATCGCTTGTCTCGAGATGACACTGAACGTCCACAACGTGCTCAGTCATTACCTCTCTCGCGCGGGAAGCGTCGCCAGTCTTTATCGCCTCCAGAATATTGCGATGATATTGGACGACGCGGCCGCGCATATCGATGGTTCTTTTTGACCGGAAGATCGCGTCGCGAATGGATTCATTCACCGCGTTCACCACAATATTCAATACCGGATTATTGGCCGCTTGGGCTACCCGTCGGTGAAACTCCATATCCAATTTTCGGCTCAGCTCTCCTGATTGCAATTCCTTCTCCTGAGCCACAACCACCGCTTCGATGGCTTGAATATTTTCCGGAGTGGCCCGCAGCGTGGCCAGCCGCGTGATTTCCGGTTCGATAATCGCGCGCGTTTCCGTAAGATGAGCGCTCTTGGCCTGGCCCAATTTCACAACCGTGCTTAGAGAATCCAGCAGCGCACGCAAGGCATTATTAAAATCGGCCACGAACGCGCCGCCGCCAGATCCGCGCTTGATGGTGATCATTCCTTCCTTTTCGAGGGCGCGAAGAGCTTCGCGGAGGGCGACACGGCTGGTCTGGAACTTCTCGGCCATCTCGCGTTCCGGGAGCAATTTGTGCCCTGGCAGCAGGAGGCCATTGAAAATGGCTTGGCGAATCTGGTCGGCTACCGCTTCATGGATGCGGGGTCGTGCAACTCCAGTGATATTGAACTGAGCTTCCAAAGTAGGACGTGCCATGCGCCCCCAGGCCTCACAATAGAAATTCGAAAGTGAACTATATCATAGGGTATTATGTTAGACCAAGCTCTTTCTGTTACATATCCACACAAACGTTTTTTGCTCGTTGTTTGTAACCGTTGAACAGGCATTGAAGAGCATCCCGACGCAGGGTAATTCCCGCTGCTGTGTGGGGGTTACCCTCAGTCTGCGCCGGCGGAGAAATTGTTTTTGAACGCTTCGGTCCCCGGCACTTCTTTATCTCATCTCACACCGCCAAAGTCCCAGTTTTTAAGCTCGTTCTTGTCTGTGCAGGAGTTGTGAACAGGAGCCCCACCGACGAGGTCTTCCAATCGCCCGAGAGTAATCGGGAAGAAAAATCGATATTAAGAAGTCTCTCATATTAGTGGGTTGACGCTCGCAGGGAAAGGGGGTGTCGCCACCCAGCAACGAGGTGATCTTCTATCAAAAACTATGATGCTTAAAATACATTTTACTTGACACTCGGATAATGGTCTGATATTACACCAATACGTCAAAAGCACTTGAGCAGGATGATTTTCGAGCGCGACGGGGGCCATGGGGTTTATTAGGTCGTTTAATAAGGTCTGACATTATGCCACCAGCTTTGCGTACCCTCTTGGTCCCTTCGGCTCGAACTACAACATTCTGCGGAGGTTACATGAGCCAAGCAACTTGTCATCGTTGGGGTAATTCGACTGGGTTTTGGGCCCTCCTCATGATCTCCATCGGCTTAATTTGCGTCCCCATCCGGTCCAGCTCGCAGACAGTTGGCGGAGTCATGCTAGGAACGGTTACAGATCAATCTGGCGCGGTTATTGCCGGAGTGAACGTGTTTATCAAGAACCTTGGCACCGGCGCCGTGACTAACGCCAGGACAAACAGCGCTGGATTTTATACCGCGCCAACACTGCCGCCAGGTATTTATGAGGTCACGGCGACCAGTTCGGGTTTCAGGACCGAGGTGCACTCCGGCATCACCTTGACGGTTGGAGCTTCCGAGGTAGTCAACCTGCAAATGAGAGTCGGGAATGCTACCGACAAAATAGTTGTCTCGAGCACAGCGGCTAGCGTAGAGCTGGCCAGCTCCACGCTGAGCAACGTTGTCGACGGCAAGAACATCGTTGACCTGCCGCTGAACGGTCGCGATTGGACACAGCTGGCGCTTTTGCAACCGGGTGTCGTTCAGAACCAAGGCCAGGTGGGATCGCTGGGAGGGCCAGCCGCGCCAGGAGGAAGAACCGTGCGCGGCAACGGTGTACAGATGGATATTTCGGGGGGACGCCCGCAAGAGAATAACTACCGGCTCGACGGAATTAATATTGACGACTACGCGAATTCAGCACCAGGCAGCGTTCTAGGTTTGAATCTCGGAGCGGATGCCGTCGAGGAGTTTTCGGTTCTAACTAGCAATTTTTCAGCTCAGTACGGCCGCGGATCCGGAGGGGTTATCAATGCTGTGACCCGCGCCGGCACAAATGCATTCCACGGCGACGTTTATGAATTTCTGCGGAACAGCGCGCTGGATGCGCGAAATTTCTTTGATCCAGCGCAGAAGCCTCCGCTGCGCCGCAACCAATTCGGTGGGGCCGCCGGCGGGCCAATCCAGAAGGACAAAACGTTCTTTTTCGGCGATTACGAAGGATTTCGCCAAACGCAAGGATTCACCACGCTGGACGTTGTGCCGTCGGAGAATGCGCGGCAGGGCATACTCTCAACCGGCAATGTAACGGTGGACCCAGCGGTCCAACCCTATTTGGCTCTGTGGCCGCTACCAAATGTGCCCGGCAATCCGCTGGGACCGGACGTTGGAGAATTCAGCATAGCGGCGCCACAGAGGGAAACGGAAAATTACGCAATAGGCAGAATCGACCACGTATTCTCGGCAAAGGACAATCTCGGCGGCACCTACCTGTTCGATGACGGAAATATTAACTCGCCCGATGAATTCAACAACAAGCCGAATTTGCTGAGCTCGCGACGGCACGTTTTTGCCTTGAGCGAGAATCACATCTTTACCCCAGCCGTGGTCAATTCCGCGCGCATCGGATTGAGCCGAACACATGCCCAGCACGGGATCATCTCGGCAGTCAATAATCCGTTGCTGAAGGACGCTACATTGGGTTTCATTCCCGGCCACGATATCGGCCTGATCGGAGTCCAAGGCATCACCGGCTTTTCCGGAGGGCTCGGAAACGACGACGGAGATACGTACTGGTATACGTCGATTCAGGCGTATGACGATGTCTATATGACGAAGGGAATTCACAGCCTCAAGATTGGCGCAAACGTGGAGCGCATTCGGCAAAACGAAAACTCACCGTCGGCCGAAGAGGGCGACTGGGAGTTCAATTCTCTCTCTGACTTTCTGACGAACAAACCGTTCACGTTCAACGGCGCGATTCCTCCGAGTAATACCTATTATGGGCTGCGCCAAACAATTTTTGGGGCTTACGTCCTCGACGACGTGAGATTGCGTCCGAACTTCACTCTAAATTTGGGGTTGCGCTACGAAATGGCGACAATCGTTTCCGAGGTTCACGGGCGTAGCGGTCCGTTGTTCCATGTGACCGACCCGACGCCCACGATTGGACCCTTCTTTCAAACGAATCCGACACTTCGGAACTTTGAGCCGCGTCTGGGTTTTGCGTGGGATCCCTTCGGAAGCGGGAAAACGTCGATTCGGGCGGGGTTCGGCATGTTCGACATTCTGCCGCTTCCCTACCTTTTCCACGAGATTACAAATTCGGCACCTTTTTTCCAAGGAGGCATCGTGGGCGATGCCGTGCCTCTTGCGCAGGGCTCTTTTCCGAAACAGGGCTTCCCGCTGCTGGGGCCCACGACAAGCGTTGGTTGGTACACCGATCCTCATCCGCACCGAGCCTACAAGATGCAGTGGAACCTGAATATTCAGCGGGAACTCACGCCGAGCACCACGATCACCGTCGCGTTTACCGGATCACGTGGAGTGCACCTGGTATGGCACAACGCGTGGATAAATACGGTCATTTCGCAAGATACGCCGCAGGGTTTCATCTTCCCCGTAAATGGCACGCCTCTTAACCCGAACTTCGGCCGGATCAGGGCTTTACTGTTCCAAGCCAACTCGTTCTACAACGGCTTGCAAATTGGTTTGGACAAGAAAATGAGCCACGGCCTGCAAGCGCATCTTTCATATACCTATTCAAAAAGCATTGACGACAGCTCCTCAAGCTTCGACGCCGAAGAGTTCAACAATTCGGTCAATGATCCCCTGCCGTTCAACGTTGCCGCCAACAGGGCCGTGTCAGACTTCAACGTTCCACAAAATTTGGTGGCAAGTTTCCTGTGGGATGTTCCTGGGCCGAAAGCCTCGTCATTCGTGGCGAACTGGTTCGCGCGGGGATGGCAACTCGGCGGTATCTTCATAGCTCAAAATGGTACGCCATTCACCGCACTGGTGGCGGGGGACCCCGCCGGGAGTTTGATGGCGTCGCACGCTTTCCAAAGGCCGGTGTTCAACGATATTCCCGGCTGTAGCACAAACGCGATCAACCCCGGAAATTTCGCGAACTATATCAATACCAATTGCTTCCTGCCGCCAGCCCCGAATGTCATACGCAATTCGGTGGGGCGCAATACTCTGGTAGGGCCTGGAGAAGTCAACCTGGACTTTTCGGTGTTCAAAAACATTCCGATAGAGAAAATTTCCGAAACTTTCAAAGTACAGTTTCGCACGGAGGCCTTCAATGCGCTCAACCGCGCGAATCTCCAACCGCCTTATAACAATAACGTAGTGTTCAGCGGCAGTAATTTGGTTTCTGGCGTTGGTCTGATTCAAGGTACGCAGACCACGTCGAGACAGATTCAATTTGGCTTAAAGCTAATCTGGTGAATGCCGGCCAGCACACGAGGCTACCGGCAAGTGTGATCGCGGAAAAGGCGACACTTTTAGGCGGCACCAAAAAACGGTCTGACCAGGGAAGGAAACGAATGCGTTCAGCGACTCTTTTCGTAATCGCGGTGGGTGCCCTTCTGGGAGCGGGAATTGCAGAATCGCAAAATCGGACGGACGCCGCGCTGACTGGAGTGGTGAAATCTGCTGAAGAGGGGCAAATGGAAGGGGTTCTGGTTAGCGCCAAGCCCGCGGGAGGCACAATTACCGTTACCGTAGTAAGCGATAAAGAGGGTCGGTACGCCTTCCCTGCGAACAGCTTGAAGCCGGGCAAATATAACATCGCCATTCGGGCTATCGGATACGATGCCCCGTCGAGCGGCTTGACAGCTGCAGTTGGCGACAAGACAACTGCCCTGGACATTCAGCTCAGCAAGACTGTGGATTTGGCATCGCAACTCAGTTCCGCCGAATGGTTGATGAGCGTCCCTGGAACGGAGGAGCAAAAGGACGCGCTCTATACATGCATCGAGTGCCACACGGCGGCGCCCATTGTTAAAAGCACCTACGACGCCTCCGGCTGGATGGCCACCTTGGTCCGGATGAGGAACTATTCACCGCAAAGCACATTAACTAGTCCAATTTTACTTCCTTATCGAAACGGCGCACGAGCAAAAGACGCGGAATTCGCCCAGTATCTGAGTTCAATCAACTTAAGCTCGCGGTCGAAATGGGACTTTGCTTTCAAAACATTGCCGCGGCCGAGTGGAGCGGACACGAAGGTCATTATTACGGAGTACGATCTGCCGCGCGCGGACAGACAACCCCACGATGTTGTGGTGGACGCCAAAGGCATGGTCTGGTACGAAGATTTCGCTCTTCCTTTAGTCGGCCGCATGGACCCGAGTAACGGCCAAGTTAAAGAGTGGGACCTTCCCGAACTGAAACCCGGGTATCCAGAGGGCTCTCTGGACCTGGAACTCGACCGCGACGGGAACCCCTGGATTGCCAGAGTGTTCCAGGCCGGCATCACAAAATTCGATAAGACGACCGAGAAAGCCACCTCCTGGACCATACCTGCGGAGTACAACACCGCTCACACGCGTACCGCATTTCTGGCCGTTGCCCCGCAGGGTTTTGTGTGGATCAACGACAGCACGGGCCGGCGCATGAATAAACTCGACCCCGCGACGGGCAAGATTGAAAGCTACCCGACCTTCACAGGATGGACGAGACCAGAAATCGATTACGGAGTCGGCCAAAAAGGGCCGAAACCATTGGGCCACTTGGTTTACGGGATTGGTGTGGACACGAAAGGAACAGGCATCTTTGCAGACAGAGCCGGCAGCAATATAGGAACGATCGACGCAGAGACGGGCAAGGTGGAGTTGTATCCCACTCCATCCGTCAACTCCGGACCTCGAAGAATGCATGTCGATTCTCAGGGACACGTTTGGTTCGCGGAAAATTATGCCTTTAAGCTGGCTCTATTTGACACGAAGACGAAGCAGTTTCAGGAATGGGCCGATCCCACACCATGGGACGCGCCGTACGATCTGGTATGTGACAAAGACGGCTACCTCTGGACCGGCGGCATGACCACGGACCTTATTACACGCTTTAACCCAAAGACTGGACAGTTCTTCAAGTATTTGTTGCCAAATCTAGGAGTTAACGTCCGAAGAGTTGACGTAGACGATTCTCAGACACACCCCGTTTTCTGGGTAGGTGAGAATCACTTGGCAAAGATTGCCAAGATACAGCCTCTGGAGTAACCCGGCGAGGCGCAGGAACCGCATATCTCCAGGAATACAAATGTCGATGCGAGTAAGTAGGTTTGAGTCTAGGCGCTGCGATGGATTTGGGGATGTGCAGCATAAGGCGAATTGGTTTTGGCAATTTCTCGCCTGGGTTGGCGGCATTTCGATCTTGATCGTCGGCTCATGGACGCTGTGCTTTCCCTCCAGTGACTCGACTTCTCCAAACACCTCAATAGAAAGCGATGATGGAAGCGGGTGTTCACAAAATGTGCTCGCCCCGTCATGGACAGTGGAAGCTTCCGAGCTTGCGAATGTTGCCGGTGGCGACATTGTTCCTGTGCGTTCCGTGGCGGACCCGTACCCGAGCCTTCACAGCGTAGTGGTGGACTCCGATAACAATCGAGTGTTGATGAGCGACTCCAACCGCGGCGGTCTTTTGATCTACGACCGGGCAGCAGGAACCCCGCTTGACTCGAGCTCCGTTACTGAACCCCTCACCCAAGTGCGGGGTCCCGCGACGGGGATGATGTTTGTGGCAGGTGTCGCGTCCGACCCGCGCAACCGCGAAGTGTTCGCCGTAAACAACGACATCGGGGACCGAATGGAAGTGTTCGCGTCTGACGCCGAGGGAAATACAAAACCAAAGCGCATTCTATTTGTCCCCCACGGCTCATGGGGTGTCGCACTGAACCGGAAGCGCGAAGAGGTCGCGATCACCGTCGAACACGCCAACACCGTCGTGCTGTACCGGCGCGAAGCCACCCTGGGTGACGCGCCTTTGCGCGTCCTGCACGGCTCGAACACCGGATTACAAGATCCTCACGGAGTTGTTTTTGACGAAGCTCACGACGAAATCTTCGTCGCCAACCACGGTAATTGGGCGCCGCTGACACGAGCAGAATCGCTACAAGGCGAACTTAAGGGCGGAAAATTTGATCTGCCATCTATTGCGACTTACGCGGGCGACGCGAATCAGGACCAGGCACCTACGCGTAAGATTCAGGGCAAGCACACAGAGCTGAACTGGCCTATGGGGATCGCTCTGGATCCTGTCCACGACGAGATTGCTGTAGCCAGCTATGGCAATGATTCCATCCTAATTTTTCAGCGCGATGCTCAAGGCGATGTCACGCCAATAAGAACGATTGGCGGAAGCCGCACGGGAATTGCCGGACCCATGGGCGTAAGCATCGACGTCCAAAACGACGAAATCTGGGTCACCAATTATCGCGAACACAGCGCCGTCGTTTTTGCGCGCACCGCCAAAGGCAACGTGGCGCCCAAACGTCTTTTACGTAATGCGCCTCCAGGCAGTCCAGCAGTGGGATTCGGGAATCCCGGCGCTGTGACCTACGACTCGAAGCGCGATGAAATCCTGGTTCCGAATTGAGTGAGCGTACCCAGGATTCTGGTGTTTGCCAGGTTGGCAAACGGAAACATGAGCCCAGTGAGAGTGATTGAGGGACAAGGAACGCACTTGAGTCGCACGATGCACGGCATTGCTTACGATGCGGTACACGACGAAATGATCGTGCCCGTGCATCTGGCCGGCGCGGTGCTTGTGTTTCGCGGTGATGCCAAAGGCGAAGAGCGGCCTGTGCGCATGATTCAAGGCCCGCACACACAAATATTACGGCCGGAAACAGTGACGGTGGACGTTCCTCACGGCGAAATTATCGTGGGTGAAGATGGCGGCAAAGACATTTTGGTATTCAGCAGGCAAGCGCAAGGGGACGCTACCCCGATGCGCATTATCCGCGGTCTCAAGACCGGATTGGATGAAGTCCGCGGCGTAGCCGTGGATCCAGCGCACAACGTCATCGTCGTCTCCAACTACAGCAAAAAGGGCACCACCGGTTTATTCGTCTTTAACCGGACGGACGAAGGCGACGTGGCGCCAAAAGCCATTATCGCCGGACCCAGAACTGGAATCATCAGAATCCGCCAAGTCGAAGTGGACTCTACGCATGGCAAGATTTTCGCGGCCGTGAAAAACAATACCGAATCGTACCGCTTTGACGCGTTGTCACCATCGCCATGGAATTCGGCAGAGCTGGGCTTTATCGGAGTTTGGGATATTGCCGACAATGGCGATGTCGCCCCTCGCGCCATTCTTAAAGGGCCGGCCACCGGTATGGTTTGGCCTGCCGGAGTCGCATTCAACGGGCGTAATCGCGAAATTTACACCATCGATAGTGTCCGAAACGGCATGCTCGCATATTCCGTTCCCGAATTTTTCCGCGGCGATTCCGCGGAGGGGCAGCAGCGGCTGGCTGTGCATTAAATGCGAGAAGTTTTTGGGGTATCGGCAAGTCCAGTAATTCAGATGGGGTGTGGAGGTAACAAGAATGAAGCCTGCGGTTGCTCATCTTCGAAACGTTCTAAAGCTGACCGTGTTCCTGTTCTTTCTGTACGGAATGGCCGGAAACGCCAGCGCACAAACAACCAACGGAACGATCTCCGGAACGGTTCACGATACTAGCGGCGCAGCGATGAGCGGGGTAAACGTTACGCTGAAAAGCGTGGAGACCGGCGCGTCGCGAGAGGCAACCACCAATGGTGACGGCGAATACGAATTCGTGAGTTTGCCGGCTGGTGGTTATGAAGCTACGGCGCACTTCACCGGTTTCAAGACCCAACTGCGCCAAGGCATCGTATTGACGGTGGGCGCCAATGTCGCCGTGAACTTCTCGCTCTCACTCGGAGACGTGGTGGAGAAAGTGGTGGTCTCGGAAGACACGCCGCAAGTGGATACCTCGAGCGCCACTGTGGCCGGCATAGTCGGCGAGGCTACCATTCGCGAGCTTCCCCTGAACGGTCGCGATTGGCTCCAACTGGCCACTCTCCAGCCTGGAGTTATCGGCGGTCTGGAACAACAGTCTAGTGCGGTCAGCACTAACTCTCGCGCGGCGCGGGGCAATGGAGAAAATCTTTACATCTCCGGAAACCGCCCCACCGAGAATCTTTACCTGGTTGACGGTTTGATTGTAAATGACTACGCGAATGGAAGCCCAGGAAGTGGACTGAACGTAAACCTAGGGGTCGATGCGGTGCGCGAATTCGCTGTTTTGACTAGCGATTACGGCGCGCAATATGGAATGACGTCGGGCGGAGTGGTCAACGCAATCTTCAAGTCGGGCACCAATCAGATCCACGGCGATGCTTTTGGGTTTTTCCGCAATAGCGCTCTGGATGCGCGAAATTTCTTCGATCCTGCCGGCAGCGTCCCGCCTTTTCACCGCAATCAATACGGCGGGTCGATCGGCGGACCAATAGTAAGAGACAAAGCTTTCTTCTTTGGGAGTTTTGAAGGGCTGAACCAGGATCTCAGTATCTCGGAAAAATCGCTGACGCTCTCAAGCAGCGCTCGCAACGGAATCATCCCCAATCCCAACGGATCCGGGAATATCCCCGTTCCTATCGCTCCGGCCATTGTGCCATTCCTGGCGCTCTTCCCGGTAGCTAATGGCGCCGACAACGGCGACGGCACCGCTTTCTATCAGTTTGCCGGCGCGGAAACGGGCCATGAGTATTACGCTGTCGGTAAGTTCGATTACAACCTCTCGGACTTGACGCGTTTGTCGGCGAGTTATCAGTGGGATACAGGCGCGCTGCTGCAACCCGATCTGTATAACCAAAAACTACTGGGGTCGCCGTCGGGCCATAACAATTTCACGATGTCCCTGCAGCACAGCTTTTCTGCCAATGTCGTGAACACGGCTCGCATCGGAGTGAGCGAAACTTTCGCCGCGGATTCTCAAGACGTTTCGGGAATTTCGCCGCTTGCTAAAGATCCCGCCCTGGGCTTCTTGTCCGGCCTGCCTGTAGGGGTTCTCACTGCCGGCAATCTATCTACAGCTGGCGGTGTAGGTGCTTCCGGTTCCGACAATTTTCATGTCACCTCTTATCAGGCCGCTGATGATGTCAGCTATATTCGCGGACGGCACACCTGGCAATTCGGTTTTCTCTTCGATCGCATCGATGACAATTTTAACTCCGCCAACATCCCGCTCGGCGAGTGGGACTACAATTCCGTTCAGGATCTTTTGACCAACAGCCCGGCGGATTTCACTTCGGATTTCCCGGGCACTAACGGCGCCCGCGGCCTACGAAGTGATGTGTTCGGAGCTTACGCGCAGGATTCCCTGCGCCTGCGAAGAAATCTCACGCTGACTCTCGGGGTCCGCTATGAGACCTCTACTCCGGTCTCCGAGCAGAATGGCAAAGTGGCTACCCTCGTGAACCTCACGGATGCCCTTCCCCGAACCGGCGACGCCTTTTTCAACAACCCCACCAAGAGAAATTTTGCGCCGCGCGTGGGCCTGGTTTGGGATCCCACCGGCAGCGGAAAAACCGCGGTTCGCGCCTCTTTCGGCATGTATGACATTCTTCCCCTGCCGTATTTGTTCATCAACCGCACGCACGGCGCCCCATTTTTCTTGCAAGGCACGGCGCAGGCGCCGCCGGCAAGTGCATTTCCAAATCAGGGACTCGCGCTGCTCGCTCCAGCGACGGCACGTGTGGCTTACATAGAGGCCAATCCTCACCGCGCTTACAACGATCAGTGGAACCTCTCCATCCAGAGACAACTGAACGCTAGTACAGCCGTGATGATTGGATATGTAGGCTCGCATGCCGTACACGTTCCCATGGGCATCGAGGACATGGACCAAGTGCCCTTGCCCGATGTCACCTTCGGCCCCAACGGCCAGCTCATGTTTCCCATACCCCCCGGAAGCACCTTCAAGAAGCAGGTTAAAAATATTCAGAGAATTAATCCCAACTACGGGCGCATCGTGGGGACGTTGTGGAGAGATTATTCTAAATACAACGCCCTGCTGGTGATGGTGAGCAGGCGTCTGAACCACGGCTTCGCTTTGCAGGGGTCCTACACCTGGTCCAAGAACACCGACCAGGGCTCTGCGACCTTCAGCGATAACGAATATTTGAACACGGCCGGGCCATCTTACGCCTTCGTCCCTAACTTGCAGAACGGCGTTTCCGATTTCGATATCACCCACAACTTTGTTTTGAACGGTACCTGGACGGTTCCCGTTCCCGAGTCTTTCCATGGGCATGGGGTGTCTCGCGCGATTCTGGGAGGCTGGGAGCTCGGCGGCATCTTTACCGCTCACACTGGCGTTCCGTTCACCGTCAAGCTGACTTCCGACGAAGCCTTCACAGGAAATAGCCGCGTGAATAGCAGCGCCGGAGGCCAGCGGCCTAACTACAACCCGGGTCCAGGTTGTTCGACCAATCCAACTAACTCGGGACAGCCCGACAATTACATCAACGTAAATTGCTTCTCGTTCCCCGCACCCGGAACCCTGGGCAATCTCGGACGCAATACCTTGCGTGGCCCGAGCTTCGCAGACTTGGATTTCTCGCTGTTCAAGAACATTGTCTTCTACCAGGAGAAGTATAAGCTGCAGTTCCGCGCCGAGGCCTTCAATGCTCTAAACCATACCAACTTCGGTGTGCAAACCACGGCTATTTTCAACGGCAGCGGGGTACCATTAGCATCCGCTGGCGTGTTGCAGCAACCAACTCTGACCACCTCACGCCAAATTCAACTGGGTGTGAAATTTATATTCTGAGGAACCTACGGTACATGAGGAGACGATCCAGCGGTGTGTTTCTTGTTCTCGCGGGAACCGTCTCGTGTGCTGTAGGTCTGGCTAACTCTGGTTCCGAGGAAGAGCGCCGTTCAAAGCCGTATCCAGAGGACATACCGGCGGCGCGAACGGTTATCGATCCCTATTCAGCGCTGAACGGCATCGCTGTTGATCCACAAAACGACGTTGTGATTGCCAGCGATCCCAATCGCAAGAGCCTGCTGTTTTACGGCCGCTCGCGCAGTACTATCGAGAACGCACAGACTCGTCCAGTGCGCCAGATTATCGGCCCTGCGACATATATTGGTATGGTTGCTTCAGTGGTCGTCGATTCCCAGCGGCAAGAAATCTTCACCGCCAACAATGACATCGAAGACACTGTCGTAGTGATGCCCTACGCCGCGAAAGGCAATGTCGCGCCTAGACGAGTCCTGTCGGTGCCACACCAGGCTTGGGGCCTGGCCCTTAGCAAGTCCACGAATGAACTGGCCGTCACCGCAGAAATCTTCAACGCGGTCGTTTTTTATCGTCGAGAGGCAAAAGGCGTTGAGGCACCTGTGCGAGTGATCCGCGGTTCTAAGACACGGCTAGCTGATCCACATGGAATTTATTGGGATGACGCCAATGCCGAAATCGGCGTCGCCAATCATGGAAATTTTCGCGGCGTCATTCACAACGCCGGCGCGGGATGTGCTCCTGGCCCCGTAGCGGCCAAGTCAGAGCCGGTGAAATCAGGGACTACCAAATCAGAATCGAGCAAATCAGAATCGCCCAATTCAGAGGCGGCTGAAGAGGGCGGCGAATTTCGTCCGCCGTCCATCGTCATATTTTCCGCGAGGGCCAAAGACGATCAAGCTCCACTACGCATTATCGAGGGCGACGCCACCAAACTTGATTGGCCCATGGGCATCGCCGAAGATTCCGTGCACAACACAATCGTAGTGGCCAACAATGGCGATAATTCCATCCTGATCTTCGACCGCCAGCCTGGCGGAAACGTGGCTCCGATTCGAATCATTCGCGGAGAACGCACGGGCATCGACCGCCCAATGGGCTTGGCTGTCGACGCAAAAAATGGCGAGATCTGGATTTCCAATTATGGCAATCACACCGCTTTAGCCTTCGATAGCGCCGCCGACGGTAATATCGCGCCAAAGCGCGCCCTGCGCAGCGCACCAGCGGGGACTCCCACACCAGGCTTTGGCAATCCCATGGCTCTCGCTTACGATACCAAACGCAGCCAGATCTTGGTGCCCAATTGAGTGAGCCAACCGCGAGTCGCGGCATTTGCCAGGCTGGCAAATGGAAATGTCGGGCCGCAGAGGGTCATCACCGGCCAAGGCTCCAGGCTCGGTCGGACCATTCACGGCCTCGCGTACGACGCCGTGCACGACGAAATGATCGTTCCCAACGCCTTGGCCGACGCCATCTTGGTTTTTCGTGGCAGCGCCAATGGAGACGAACCACCGATTCGCGTGATTCAAGGCCCATGCACCAAGCTGGTCACACCGCACTCCGTCAGTATCGATCCCGAGCACGGAGAAATTCTGGTCGCCAGCCTAACCGGCAAAAGAATCAATGTGTACCGGTGGGACGCCAACGGCAACGAAGCTCCGGTCCGGGTGATTACCGGGCCGCGAACCGAACTTGGTCATCTGGTCGGAATTGCCGTGGACCCGGTACGGAATTTAATGGCCGTTGCCAATTCCAAGGACATTCTGATTTTTAACCGCACCGACAACGGGAACGTCGCGCCACGAGCACGCATTGCTGGACCGAAAACCGGCATTACCGATGAGCCTTGGCAGATGCAATTTTACAAAGGGAAAATTTATTTGGCGGCATCCAATCATCTGCACGTCAATCTGTACTCGGGCGTGACACTGAAGGAATCGTCGAAGACTGTCCCCGATGACCCCTGGCTCAACCCCACCCTGGGCTTCGTCGGCATCTGGAATATCACCGACAACGGTGACGTGCCTCCGCGCTCCATGATTCACGGACCGTTTAGCGGACTGCTGCACCCGGTAGGGCTGGCCCTGAATCCCGTGGACGGTGAAATTTATGTTTCAGACAGCGTCAGAAACGGCATTTTGAGTTTTCTGGTGCCAGAGTTATTTGAGTCAAAGAATCAAAATTCAAGCAGCGATCATAAGGAGTAGCACATGGAAAGCAGAGATTTGCGAGGCTGGATTAACGAAGCCGAGGCGTTGGGCGAACTGAAGAGGATCGATGGAGCCGACTGGGACGTCGAAATTGGGGCGGTAACCGAACTAGGTCATCATCGTGGCGAGCAAAGTCACGCCCTGCTTTTTGATCACATTAAAGGCTATCCCGATGGCTACCGGGTACTCGCGAATACGCTAAACACCACCAAGCGCTTGGCCATGACGTTACACATGGACACCAACTACACACGCCTACAATTCGTTAAAGACATCAAGAAGCACATCACCGATCTCGAATACCTCAAGCCCGACGTGGTTAAAGACGGCCCGGTGATGGAGAACGTCATCGAAGAAAAAGACATCGACATGTTCAAGTTTCCCAGCCCCAAATGGCATGAGCTCGATGGCGGGCGCTACATCGGCACCGGCTCCGTGGACATCACCGTCGATCCCGACGAAGGCTGGGTGAATCTCGGTACCTATCGCGTGATGGTGCATGACCGCAACACCCTGGGATTTTTTATTTCGCCTGGAAAACAGGGCCGCATCATGCGCGAGAAATATTTCACGCGCGGACAGTCCTGCAAATTAGCGGTTTCTTTTGGCCATGACCCGTTGCTGTATCTCGCCGGCGGGATGGAAGTTCCTTACGGAGTGTCAGAATACGAATGGGTCGGCGGACTGCAAGGTCATCCGGTGCAAGTCATCAAGGGTGAATACACCGGACTTCCAATCCCGGCGCGTTCGGAAATTGTGGTGGAGTGCGAAGCGGTGCCCGGAGAAAACCATGATGAAGGTCCGTTCGGCGAATGGACTGGGTACTACGCCAGCAACATGCGACCAGAACCGACCATGAAGGTGAAGCGCCTCTATCACCGTAACAATCCCATCATTCTCGGCGCGCCGCCCACACGTCCGCCGTGCGAGTTCAACTACATGCGCTGCTTCATGCGCTCTGCGCTGATCTGGCAGGAACTAGAGAAGGCCGGAGTGCCCGACGTGACCGGCGTATGGTGCCACGAAGCGGGCGGAAGTCGGCTGCTCAACATTGTCTCCATCAAGCAGCGCTATCCCGGCCACGCGCGTCAAGCTGGCATGGTTGCGGCCTATTGCCACGCGGGCGCCTACCTCGGCCGCTACACCATCGTCGTCGACGAAGACATCGACGTCACCAACACCAACGACGTGCTTTGGGCCATTAGCACTCGTTCGAATCCCGAAATTGACATCGAAATCATTCGCCGAAGCTGGAGCGGTTCGCTTGATCCGATTATTCCCATGGCCCAGCGCGGGCTCAGTTCTCGCGCCATCATTGACGCCTGCAGGCCGTACGAGTGGCTGAAGGACTTTCCTCCGGTCGCGGAGTCCAGTCCCGAGCTGCGCCGCGCCGCCGAAGAAAAGTGGGGCAAGATTCTCGCTGAACCTACAACCCCAGGGTTCAATAGCCGCCGCGAACCCGCGCCGGAACCCGTGGAAGCACCGGGGAACGGTCGCAGCGCAGCAAGAAAGAAGGAAGCTGTGACAAAAGGGAAGCATTAATGGCGGAGGCGGAGGTCGCGCAGCCTGTCGCGCGCATCTACAGAGCGGAAGAATCCAAGATTTCCACGCGAAAAGTTGTCGGCGCCATTTTAAGTATCCTCGTGCCGGCGGCGGTGTGGTTTGTTCCGCTGAATTTTGATGTGATAGCCAGACATGCGCTCGCGGTTTCCGCCTTCATGATTTGTGCGTGGATTACCGAGCCCATACCTCACGCGCTCACCGGACTTATTGGCTGCTACCTGTTCTGGGTGCTGAAGGTCGTCAAGTTCGACATGGCCTTCAGCGGCTTTGCGGACCAAACGCCGTGGTTTCTTTTTGGCGCTGGCCTTTTCGGCATGATGGCCACCAAGACCGGCTTGGCTCGCAGGTTGGCCTACATTGTCATTCATCGCGTTGGCGCAAGTTATTCCCGGCTGTTGCTGGGAATCATTCTATCGTCGTTCCTTCTAACCTTCCTGGTGCCCTCCGGAATCGCTTGTGTGGTGATCATGGCTTCCGTAGCCCTGGGTCTGATGGAAGTCTTTGGACTAGGACGCGGAAGCAACATCGGCACCGGCATTTTTATCACCCTCACCTACACTGCTGGTTGTTTCGACAAAATGGTCATCGCCGGCCCTTCCAGCATTCTGGGTCGTGGCCTGATCGAAAATGGCGCGAATATCCACGTGTATTACAGCTTGTGGCTGGGGGCTTTCCTTCCTTGCGCCATCGTCACCATCTTCGGGATCTGGCGGCTGGTCGTCTGGATGTACCCACCGGAAAAGGCCGCTTTGGAGCGCGGCGCCGACTTTCTTGACAGCGAACTTCAGAACATGGGCCCGTGGAGCGCCATGGAAAAACGAGCACTCTTCCTGATGCTCCTGGCCATCGCTTTGTGGATGACCGATCTGCTTCATCACATCTCCCCCGCCATCATCGGCATTGGCATTGGCTTGTTCGCATGTATCCCTGGAGTTGGCATCCTCAATCAAGAGGACATGAAGCGCCTGAATTATCTTCCAGTATTTTTCGTGGCTACTGCCATTAGCATGGGCAACGTATTGGTACAAACCGGCGCCCTCAAAACCATGACTGTGATCATGTTCGATTGGATGCAACCGCTGATGGCCACCAGCGTCTTCGCTCTAGCGGTGGTTCCGTACTGGACCGCCTTCATCTACCATATTTTTCTCGGTAACGAGATTGGCATGCTCGCCACTTCCATGCCCGGCCTGATGAGTTTCGCGAAGGCCAACGCCATATCTCCGCTGCCACTGGGTTTGATCTGGGCTTTCGCCGCCGGCGGAAAAATCTTCGTATATCAGTCGGGAGTTTTGGTGGCCGGATATTCATATGGCTACTTCAAGGCGCGCGATGTTTTTCGCGTAGGTCTTTGTGTCACAGTAATCGAGTCCCTGGTTCTGCTGGTCATCGTGCCTTTTTATTGGCCGCTTCTGGGAATCCGCTGATAGTAGCGAAGCCTTTTTTCGTGAGAAGACTCCGAGTGTAGCAATACGTTATGGCGAAGCGCCCTTTTCGTTTAATCGTCGGCATCACCGGAGCTACCGGAACCATTCTAGGAGTGCGCCTTCTGCAGGTTTTAAAAGAGCACAACGTGGAAACACACCTGATTCTCAGCAACTGGGGCGCTCGCACGTTGGTGCACGAAACGCCCTACCCCCTGGCTCGCGTGCAGGAAATGGCCACCAAATGTTACGGCTCTCAAGATCAGGCTGCCGCGGTTTCCAGCGGCTCTTTTTTGACCGACGGAATGGTGGTTTGCCCGTGTAGCGTAAGGTCGCTTGCGGCCATTGCTCAGGGCCACGGCGACTCGCTGGTTCATCGCGCCGCTGACGTGATCCTTAAAGAGCGTCGCAAGCTTGTTCTAGTGGTTCGCGAAACTCCGCTCAGCGATATTCACATCGAAAATATGCTTAGGCTTTCGCGCATGGGCGCGGTAATTTTTCCCCCGGTTCCGGCGTTCTACAATCATCCCAAAACGATAGACGATCTGGTCGATCAAACTGTCTTGCGGATCCTGGACCAGTTTAATTTGCATCTTTCTTCCGAGGATCGATGGTCCGGCAAGATGACAGTCCGTACGAAGCGGTCATCGACGCGCCGACCTCACGCAAATGAAAACTAGTTCTTCATGCAGTATTCCTGATTCGCAAATAAGCAGTACCCAATTCTCCTACTGAGGTTTGCATGAGCCACGACAAAATGTTGACGTTCGATCCTCAGAACATGGTGCCCAAGGACGTCTACAAACTGTTAATTGGCGCGGTCGTGCCGCGGCCGATCGCTTTTGTGTCCACACTGGATTTAAACAACGTGCGCAATCTCGCGCCGTTCAGTTTTTTTACGGTGGCCAGTTCTAACCCGCCAGTCGTCGTTTTCTGCACCTCGGTCCCCAGCGCGGGACGCGCCATGAAGGACACGTTGAGAAATGTTTTGGACACTCGTGAGTTCGTGCTGAATATCGTTTCCGAGGACTTCGCTGAGAGGATGAATGAGTGCTCAGCAACTGTCGCACCCGAGATAGATGAGTTCGAACTCTCTGGACTGACCCCTATTCCCAGTGAACTGGTCAAGCCCGACCGGGTAGCCGAAAGCCGCGTGCAGATGGAATGCCGGCTCGTGCAAGTCGTGACCGTAAGCGATAAACCGAACGGCGGCAATTTGGTCCTCGGAGAAGTGTTGCGATTCCACCTCGCCGAGGACGTCGTAAATAATTTTTACATCGACCCCGATAAATTGCGCGCCATCGGGCGCATGGCCGGAATAACGTACTGCCGCACCACGGATCGGTTTGAGTTGAAGCGTCCGGGATAAACGCCAGCTCTCCTGCTCGTACCTTGAATGAGTGGGAGGGGGAAGGAAGAAGTCTGAATGTTTTGGGTGCAACGCAACCTGAACCTGGCGCAAAGATTCCTCGGGCTCTACACTCAAGATGACCTACACAAGCAGTAAACTAGGCACTTAAGTCGTCGTTGACATTCCGGTTGTGGTTGGCGGTTGTGGTTCGCCAAAACTCTGGCCGACTTTGAAATCAATGACATCGCCGCTCTCCCGCCACTGTTCTGTTATAACTCCTAGCCATGTTTCGATTTATCGGCCTGTGCCTCGGAACGCTGGTTCGCATCTTGCGCGCGCGTCGGAGCCTCCTACTCGAGAATCTGGCGCTACGTCAACAACTCGCCGTCCTGAAACGTCGGCATCCGCGGCCAAGATTAGACCTGCTCGACAGGCTCTTCTGGGTTGCCGTTCGTCGATTTTGGTCCGGATGGCAACAATCCCTCATTATGGTCACGCCCGAAACCGTGGTGCGTTGGCACAGGGCCGGATTCCGTTTGTACTGGAAGCTGATCTCCAAGGTCAGGAGGCCCGTCGGGAGACAACCGACGTCGAAGGAGGTTCAGGAATTGATCTTCCGAATGGTCGTTGAGAACCCAACGTGGGGAGCGCCACGCATCCATGGCGAGCTTCTCATGCTCAGTTTTGATGTCTCTGAGCGGACGATCTCTCGTTGGATGAAACGGGCACCTCGAGATCCACCAGAGTGTGCTCGGCCACTCGATCATCGCTGCTTTCATGATGCTCCTGACCGAGGAAAAGCACGTTGTCGCTTAGCGTGAGCAGGAAATGATAGTCGCGAAAGTGATGGGACTGATAGAGAGCGCTCGCCTCAGCAACCAAGCGGTTGTAGTTTTCGATCAGAGCGGGTGGAATATCGAGCGCCCACGGATCGTCCGCCGCGATGTCCACTTCGTGAGTAGGCGTATTCCCCGCAGAAAGTGGAATCACTCTTAGGAATGCCCCCGATTGGACTGGAGAATCCACCAAGAGATCGAGCGGCACAGGGGCAAACGTAACGGTCCCCCTCGACCTGCTTGCCACGGGCAGGGACGTATTAAAGTTCCAGCCGTCGGGCAGATGCAGCCTCGGGTCGAACGCTATCTCGTTTGCTGCGCGTCCCTTTGGATACAGCACCACTTCGTGCCACATCAAGATGAATAGTTTTGACGATGACGCCGCGGCGAAATCGATCGTGGGTCCGGGAGAAGAGAGGAGAAAGTCGAGGTGCACCGATAGAGAAGTGCCGCCCGCCGGAATTTCAAGGTGAATTGCATACATGTCATCGGGGTCCCGGTGCCATGAGATGCGTTTTCCAGCGACAGAGAATTTCAGGTCGGCTAGGTGGGCTTGCGCGCTTTCGAATTCCCGCTGGACTGGACGGCATCGCAAAAACATCACAGCGAGTTGGGCTGCAACGATCGATCTTCATCGCTTCACGCATACCGATCGACAAGCCGCTGCTGCGCCCAGAGTTGCTGACTGTGCAGAGCCGACATACTTAGTCCGATGGTCCTTTGTGGATGAGCATCAGTCTGCTTCTGGCATCGGTGGTGTTACTGAGTTCCGCTAGACTCCTTTTTTCCCTTTTTGCATAAAACCGTGAGACTCCCAGTCGTGTTTTCCGCCATCATCCCTACGCAGTCGCTTTCAGCGCTTGGTCAATATCGGTGAAGATACATCGAAGCCAGACGTCGGGGCGTGGGGAGCACTACATCAGCATTCATCCGGCTCGATTCATCAAGCTGAGCATAATGAGATTTATCGCTTTCTGGATGCCCACGGAAACCTTTGATATCCACTACGCCAGTGGGCGTCATCTGGAGCGCGTCGATATCTACCTCATGACGCTATCAAGCGTGCTCGGACTGGTCATTCTTTGCCAGCGAGATGGCAAGAGTGCGGCGCTGCTCACTTCCTGCCTTACGGTCTTCCCTCTCATCTATTACATTGTTCAGTTCGAAGACCGGTATCGCTACCCAATAATGTGGGTAACGTTCCTCTTGGGAGCCATGCCAGTGAGTGCTTTCGCGCGCCAACTCTGGGAGTCTTTGACTTTCTCTGCAGGTACATGGAACGGAATCGCAAACCAAGTTTAACGGGCCTGCACTCTTTCCCCGTTGAGGCCCCGCCGCCACGTCGGCACCCCCTCCCCACGGGGGCTTCCAGCCCTACCCTAGCCCTGCCGGAGTCCATCGAATCAGGAGTGGAGGCTGCGAGAAGTCCCAGCTAGAACGTGAGCACGTCAGTCCAGCAGCATCAGCGTGAGCGCCTCCAGATCGAACCAGCAGATTCGTTCGGTGTCGTTGGGAACAAGATCATGCCGCTCGATGCAGTGCTCTCGGAATCGGTGACGGCATCCGTCAACTTGGCTGGTGCTCAAACTGGACAACGGCGCGGCGAGACCCTTCTTACCGTCTATAGACAATCACTTTACTATCGGTTGGACGCTGTTCTAGTAGAGTTCCGGCCAGTGCAGAGCTGTTGGTCATTGAAACAGACAACTCCGATTGAGAGGTGTGCGATGCGAACCCTAAGCCTGGCGGCAGTAAGCTTGGTATGCGTGCTGGACGTGAGCGCTCAACAACATAGCATCGACACGCAGAAGTCCACCTTAACGCTACACGTCGGCAAGACGGGCGCATTCTCTGGGCTGGGACACGAGCACGAGGTGCGCGCCCCGATTCACAGCGGTACCGCGGACACAGGCTCTCGCCCTGCAGTTGAAATCCACGTGAATGCACGGGAGCTGCGCGTGATCGACAAGAACGCTTCCGACAAAGAACGCGCCGAAGTGCAGAAGACGATGCTAGGGCCGGAAGTTCTCGATAGTGAACATCATGAAGAGATCGTATTCAAGTCCACAGGCGCTGAGTCTGCCGGCCAGGGAAAGTGGACGTTGCGCGGGAATCTGACGCTGCGCGGGCAGACGCGGCCGGTCACGGTGCAAGTAACGCTGAAGGACGGCCGTTACACCGGCGAGAGCACCGTGAAGCAGACCGATTTCGGAATCAAGCCGCCCGGAAAAGCGGGCGTTAGAGCCAAAGACGAAGTTAAAATTGAGTTCGACGTGCGGCTGGCGTCGTAAAACGCGAAACACGGGGCCGGAGATACTCCATAGATTGCGTTACGTTCCTACTGTTGGCGTTGTAGCGCGCCGCGTGTCAGAGTTTCCCAATCTTGAATGAAAGCGTTTGAGTTGAAGTCAAACTAGGCGGCGAGCATCTGCGCTTGTTTTCTGAGCATACCGCGCAGGGTGCGCAAGCGTTGGTGTTCAACGTGAATGGCAAGAACTGGATTGCCCCTTCCGAGCCAGTAGATGACATCGAGCAGAACAAAGAAAAAGCAGCAGCGTATGCGGCGGCGCACCTCAAGCGAACGGCCAACCTAGGACTACCCTAGTTGGTCTGGAAGAGATCCCGTGCAGCGTAGTAGACTTCTGTGGGCCCTAAGGTCGCCGGCATTTCAACTACATAGTCCAAACTGATCGCGGTTTATTCCGGTCTCGTTTCGGCGCAACATGCGCCACAGGGCACAAACCGGCGACACGGATCCAACGCCGCAGTACTCGCAGAACAAACTGGGGTCGATCGGAGGCGCGATTGATGTTTTGGGTGTTACTGATTGCGAGACAATCCTTGCGGGCACATCAAAACACGCATCATCGAGCGAATTAAAAAAAGCAGCCAGTTTTGGATCAAGCGGTGGTGCGGTCTCGCGCCATTTGGCGAGAGCCGCTTGGAATTCTGCTTCCTTGCCTGACGCGACAAACTCGGGCCAGGTGAGGCCGTTCAGAAATCCGAAATCCTCTCTGGTGGGAAAACTAGAATCTCTTTTCTCGTCGGGTACATCTTCCGGCGGTGATGATGGGCCGTCGAGCGCTTCTAATCGCGCCCGCGCATTGTGCCTTTGGAGCGGAGTTGAATCCTTGTCGTTCAATATGTTTTCCGCCTGTTTGCGGACCGCACGTGCGTCAAGCAGGTCCCAATAAGCGGACATTTCCAAGCGATAAAGTCGTTCACCTTCTTCGTCGTTCGTAAAGGCTTTGCGTGTCGGTTTCTTGCCGCAAGACTCCGCGAGTTCCACCTTGTTTTGTTTATGGGCGTCAATACGGCCAATCGCTTTGCGAGCTGCGCTCTTTTCAGTATTTGTGGCCGATGGATCGGTCACCGTTGATCGGGCGAGTTTTTTAACATCGCTGGCTTGAAACACTGGTTACTCTCTTTTTAATTAGGGCGAGGAGCTGAGTGTTGATTTTTGAGGACCCGCCTTGGGCTCAAAACTCAGCTCCCCCTTAACTACCAGGCAAGGGCAGCTAAGATCGGATTACGAATTATTGTCAATCCTTCATATCCAAAACATTTGCCGCGATCCCCCATGGAATCACGCTCCAGCAATCCATCATGTGGTGGCGTGCGTAAGCTCTTTCCGTTTCAGATTTTGATGGATCGAGGGACAGCTTGCGGTAGTAACGGAAGAGCTGGGCGGGGCCGTTGGGATCGGCTTTTGGCTCTGACTTGCGGGGCTTTGGCGATTTCATCGGAAGCGCCCGTACTCCCCGTTTTGCAGGGCAGATGCGCGTTCGAGTTGTTCCCCATCGGCGGGGCTGATAATGGAAAAACCACCAGCGTCGCTGGATTTCAATTCGACGATGGTGTCGCCTGTGTCCCCGACGCCCAAGGGCACGACGCGGTTCTCGGATGTCAATGCGAAGCAGACGATGTCTTTGAAACTAACCGAGGGAGAGTCGATGCGGACACGCCAACCCACAGCGGGAATCAACTGAATAATTCTTTCCGGATTCATAACGCGAGGTCTCGGACGGCCTGGAGGAGGTGGATGGCGTGGAGGGCGGATCGGCCGGCGGGCGTTATGCGGTAGGTAAGGGCATCCGGATCAGGTATGTCGATTAGGCGTTTCGAGAGTAAATAGGGTATTCCCTCGTCAGCGTAAATGTCGCCGTCGATTCTACAGATCAAAATCTCGAAGTAAGAACGGGGAACGGTGCTGTCCAAACATGACTGCGGCAATGTTCACACACGCCGCTTTTAACCGTGTTGAGACCTGTTTGAACTGTCAAAAATTGTTTTGTCTGGATGTTCCGCGAGTTGATGACTCGCGCTCGGAAAAATACTGCACCGTGGCTTGCGGCCAGAGGTTTAGACAGAGAATCTATCGGAAAAGACAGTTGGAGGAAAGGAAAGGGAAGTCACGATGACAAAGCAACAACGCGGAATATTCGAGAAGGTTCTCGGTTCAGATGTGTGGTGGATCCGATACACAGATTGCGATGGTGTTTATCATCGCGAAAAAGTCGGGAGCAAGAGTTCCGCGACAAAGGCGTACCATAAACGAAAAACAGAGGCTATGGAAGGCACGAAGCTACCTTCGCTTCGTCGTCGCAAAACGCAGTTCAGCGACCTCGCCGACATTGCTATCGATTACATCATGGCGGAATATTCTCGACCAGCGGACGACGTTGCTCGTGTGAAGGTCGTCAAAGAGTGGTTTAAGGACAGGTCGGCGGATAGCATCACGCCAGCAGAGATCAGAGAAAAACTCAAGGAGGCCGCCGCCCAGAAAAAGTGGTCAGCGTCGACCGCAAACCACCACCACAACGTGATCTCACTGTGCTTTAGGCTGGGCATGGAAAGGGAGAAGGTTAAGGAATCCCCGATTCACATGAAGGTTCGAAAGCAAAAAGAGAACAATAATCGTGTGAGGTTCCTCTCAGCGGATGAAGAAAAGAGGCTGCACGAAGCAATTCGCTCGAAACCCGAATGGGCGGAGCATGAACCCGAACTTGATTTGGCGCTACATACTGGACTGCGACGCCAGTCAATGTATATTCACTTGGTTTGGGAAAATGTTGACCTAGAATCCCGCGTGGCAATCATTCCGATAACCAAGAATGACGATCAGGTCGTGGTCCCCCTGAACGATGTCGCCATGCGTGCCCTCTCCATCTTTCGCGCACGCGGCGACGGACGAGGCCGCGTAGTGCGCAACGCAGCCGGCAAGACTCTAACGGTGAATGCTCATTGGTTTATCCCCGCTGTGCCCAGCGTGGGAATCACCAACTTCTGTTGGCATGACTGCCGGCACACTTACGCCAGTCGTCTGCGACAAACAGGAACTCCGCTCGGAAACATCGCGGAATTACTGGGGCACAAGGGCCTCGCAATGACGAAACGTTACGCACACCTGAGCATTAGCAATCTACACGAAGCCGTTTCTAGGATTTCGAATAGCACCACAGTAGCACCAGAGCCAAATTCCGAAACGGCGGCGAATTCGTTCATCAACTAAGTTTTGTCGTATGATGGGTTTACAACGACGGAGGCGAAAAGGGTCCGGTGATCTTCCCGGCCTTCAAAGCCGGCGATTCGACCCTTCGCGGGTCGAATGGTGGATTCGACTTCCACACGCCTCCGCCACTCTTTCTTTGGGTTTTGTGCGATTCCCAGATAATTGTACCGGTTTTGTACAAGTGAATCACTGGGGCGTCGCACTCAAAACGGCGCGATCTAGGGCTTCCTGTCGCGTCTTAACCCACGGGTTGTAGTGTTTTTCAGTCACCCGGATGCTTTGATGGCCGAGCAAAACGCTTACTGTCTCGATCGATGCTCCGCCCTCCAGCAGGGCCACCGCAAACGTGTCCCTGAATCGGTGCGAGTGTCCTGAGACCTTCGCCAGCGTCAATACCTCGGCGATTCTTTCCCGCCAGAAGCCTGTCACCGTCTCCAACTTCGAGTCCCCTGTCCAGAAAAAGTATTTCGGGTTTGAATGCTTGACCGACCGAAGCGCGTCAGCGACGTTCCCTGGAAGCAGCACGCTGACGGGCTCCCCGGTTTTCGCCTGATACAGTTTCAACCGATTGCCCTTCAGGCTGTCCACCGTCAGCGTAGCAACGTCTGAAATTCGCAGGCCGGAATAGCGCATCGTCAGTATGAATGTCTCAACCCGATGATCTACTTCATCCGACTGGGCCGCCTTCAGAATCTTCGCCATATCATCCTTTGGGAAGGGAAGTGTGGGGTTTTGTTTCAATTTCGGCCCGACCAGACTCACGGCATAATTCTCTTCCACCATCTTCCTCTGCAACGCGAATTTGAAGATGCCGCGCAACCGCTCCAGCTTCTTGGAGGCCGACAGCGCGCCGATATTCCAGCCGGCTCGGAATTCCGTAAGCGCGTCCAACTCCAGTTCATTCACAACCTTGATCCCACGATCTTGAGTGAACTCCAGCACCTGTCGGAAGAGCAGTTTGTACAGCCGCAGCGTTCCTGCGCTTAAATTCCTCGCTTCGGCGTCTTTCAAGAACTGGTCCCGCCACTCCTCAATCGTCGCTCGGGTCTTCGTCTTTGGGCGCGTTCCGTCAACATCCCACACCCTCACCAAATTCTGCGCCCGGTTCCAGTCGCGCAACTTCAAGGCTTCGCGGATACGGTGACCGTCTTTGGTACCGGTAACCCAGATCGGACATTTGCAGCGATACTCCGACCGCGACGTGAATCTGCACTTTTGCGGATTGTGACGACGATAAACGATCAGCATCTATTCTGATAACCTCTTGTGCACACGAACGGCGACGGACTGGGGAATGCGCAGAGTCAGATATGAACGCCTATGGCTGGGAGCCCTCTCTCCGATTTTCACAACTCCAGGTTCTTCGCGAAACACGTTTCGGATGGTTTCCACGTTGACGCCCCAAGCCTTAGCGAGATCGGCAGGCGCATAATGTTTCTCATCGACAATTAAATTCGTGTACGTTTTCCCCTCATAGGTGAATGAACGACCACGTCCCAGACTTATGGTCGGCTGCTTTGGGGGTTTAGGGCCGGGTGTCCACGAGAGGAAGGACGGAGAGTGCTGCAGCTCCTCACGCACCTCGTCGTTTCCAGTGATCATGACTTTTTCCTGATCTTCTCTTGAATGGCTTCGATCACGAAGATGCGCAAGGTTTTGCCAGAGAGCGCAGCAGCGGCTTTAGCACGACGGATCACAGAGACCGGTACGCCCCGTAGATTCAGAACGGCTTTGTCTTCGGACATGAGTACACATGTACCACAGTTAAGCTAGATTTTCAAGGTTCAAGCTTACATTGTTGCGCTGAAGAATGAATCCTGTACGGTAGAACAGGTTCTGAAATTTTTCGGACACAAAAATAGGCCGCCACCGGTTTCCCCGATGACGGCCAGGTCTGACAAAGTCGAGTTCCGATGAAGGGGCCGGTGGCACCACGTGCGTTGTGCTTACAAGACACTGGGGCGTTTATCGTAGCTTATGTTGTCGGCAATGATTGGGCG
>Ga0073928_10001978_pt1 | contig 37329 bp, 29 predicted proteins | sample PaiPotPPA55metaG_FD_76969 | JGI IMG/M metagenome (GOLD analysis project Ga0073928, IMG submission 76969) | Iron sulfur acid spring bacterial and archeal communities from Banff, Canada, to study Microbial Dark Matter (Phase II) - Paint Pots PPA... ... | reverse complement strand
TCTCAAGAGCCTGCGCAAGGACAACACCGGTTACGATGTGAAATCCCTGTTCGTGGGTGCCGAGGGCACGCTCGGCGTGATTACCGCGGCATGCTTGAAACTCTTCCCGCAGCCGGCTGATACGGCGACTGCGCTGGTGGGCATCGATTCACCGCAGCATGCCTTGGATCTGCTGGCGCGCCTGCGCACCGCGGCCGGCGATCAAGTGACCTCTTTCGAGTTGATGCCGCGCTTGGCGGTGGAACTCACCGTGAAGCATATTTCGGGCGTCGCCGATCCGTTGGACCAGAATGCTCCCTGGTATCTGCTCATCGAACTCACCTCCCCGAATCCGCGGCAGAATCTCATGGCTCTGTTGACCGCGGCTCTCGAGGATGCGGCAGCAGGCGGCACCATCATGGACGCGATGTTCGCGAGTTCCATGGCGCAAACCCAAGCCATGTGGAAGCTGCGCGAATCGGTGCCCGAGGCACAGCGCCACCATGGCGCAAGCCTCAAGCACGATGTCTCCGTGCCGGTCTCGGCGATCCCTACGCTCATCGCAGAGGGCTCGGCGCTGGTGCGCCGCTTGGCGCCCGAAGGGGACGTCATCTCCTACGGCCACGCCGGGGACGGCAACCTGCATTTCAACGTGAGCCAAAAAACCGGAGCGGATGTCAAGAGCTTCATGGCGCGGGGTCCCGTGCTCGAGCAGGCCATGTTCGATCTGGTCGAGAGCCTCGGCGGGAGCATCAGCGCCGAACATGGCATCGGGCGCTTGAAGGCAGCCGAATTCGCGCGCCGCGGCGATCCCGTGGAACTCGCCGTCATGCGCGAATTGAAACGCACACTCGATCCGAAGGGCATCATGAACCCAGGCAAGGTGCTGTGCGTACGCTGACCGTTCCCATCCGCACCGCCCGCCTCAATCTGCGCGAGTTCGCGAGAACCGACTTCCACGCCGTCCATGCCTACTCGTCGGATCCGCGCGTCACCCGCTACCTCTTCTTCGGCCCGCGCGACGAGGACAGCACCGCCGACTATCTCGACGGCCTGCTGGCCTCGCAGCTCGAACGGCCGCGGACCCGGTTCGAGCTCGCCGTCGAGGAAATCCCGTCCGGGCGCGTGATCGGAGCGTGCGACTTGTCGTTCATCGAGCCCAATGTGGTCGACCTGGGATACATGCTGGGTATCGAGAATTGGGGCAAAGGATATGCGACGGAGATCGCGCTGGCGTTGGTCGATGCGGCATTCTTCGATCTGCACGCCGATCGTGTGATCTCCACGGTCGACATCAACAATGGCGCCTCGATCCGGGTGTTGGAGAAGATCGGCATGCGCTGGGAAGCCGTGTTCCGCAAGCATCGCCGCGCGAAGAATCGCTGGTGGGACTGTCACCTCTTCGTATTGCCGCGCGAGGTCTGGGAGGCGTCCCGGGTGGACTACGCCCCGTGAAGGGCGCGCTATCTAAGGGTCGCCGCCTTTCGGCGGTCGCCCCTTCCCGTCCCTGTTCGCGGCCTCTTCGGCGGCCGCCTGTTCGCGGGCGCGCTTGGCGGCTCGCTGCAGGACTGAGTCGTCCGGCAGCCCCGCACGGCCGCTGTTGCGCAGCGTCAGGAGTCCGCCGACCAGCACGCCGACCACGAGAACTATGATGATGATTGCCTTGAGCATCGGGACGTCCTCACGTTGACCTGTGCGAAACTCCGTGCGGCTACGAAGTCACGCGTATCAACCCTTCCTGCGCAGCGCTCGCGACCAGCCGTCCGTCGCGCGCGAATACGCTGCCGCGGGTGAATCCGCGCGCTCCCGAGGTACTGGGGCTGTCCACGGCATACAGCAGCCAATCGTCGACGCGCACGCTGCGATGAAACCACATCGCATGGTCGATGCTGGCAATCACCAGTTTGTGAGAAATCATGGAAATGCCGTGCGGCTTGAGAGCGGTGTCGAGCAGGTGGAAATCGGACACGTAGGCAAGCAGGCAGCGGTGCAGGGCCTCGTCGTCGGCAAGCCTGTCCACGGCGCGAAACCAGATGTGCTTGTGAGGCGGAGACTTCTCGCGGCGCAGGAAGTCGGGCGCATGCACCGGACGAAACTCGAAGGGACGCTTTTGCTCCAATATCCGGCGCGCGGCCGCGGGCAATTTATCCGCCATGCCGCCGTAGTGAGCTTCCAAATCGAGCAGCGACTCGGGAGGCGGCACGTCCGGAATCGAGATCTGATGCTCGAGACCGGTTTCGGGCAATTGGAACGAGGCGGACATGTTGAAGATTTGCCGCCCGTGCTGAATGGCGACGACGCGCCTCGAGGAGAAATGCTTGCCGTCCAATGCCCGGTCGACCTCATACACGATGGGCGAATTGAAGTCCCCTCGGCGCAGAAAATACGCATGCAGCGAGTGCACCACCCGGTCTTCCGCCGTTGCCGTCGCGGCCACGAGAGCCTGACCCAGCACCTGTCCGCCGAATACCTGCGGACTCCCGATATCGCGACTCTGACCGCGAAACAGGTTCATTTCGAGCCGTTCGAGCGTCATCACCTTGATCAAATCATCGAGCAACTGATTCATTCCGCGCCTTTAGATCGAATCGGCGTGGCCGGTTGAATCGGCGTGGCCGGCGTCGGATCCGGTGACGCCCAGACGTTTCTGAATGATGGGACTGGTGGTCGTGTACTGCAAGAACTGCCGCTTCTCGGGGAACAGGTGATGCTGGATGGCGAATGCGGCGAGCGCGGCTTCGTGAAACCCGCTCAAGATGAGCTTTTTCTTGCCCGGATAGGTGTTGATGTCGCCGATGGCGAAGATTCCCGGGACGCTGGTCTGGAATTTCTCGGTATCCACCTTGAGCGCGCGCTTTTCCAGTGCCATCCCCCATTCCGCGATGGGGCCCAGCTTCGGATGCAGCCCGTAGAACGCGAGTATATGATCGGCGGACAGCTGTAGGTCCCGGCCGTCGGCCGTGTGGACGTCGAGCCCCGTCAGCCGGTCGTTGTCCCTGCGCAAGCCGGTGGCGTTGCCCACCAGCACCTGCATTTTGCCCGCGCCGACCAATTCACGCATGCGCGCGACGGTGGCGGGAGCCGCGCGAAATTCCGCGCGACGATGCAGCAGCGTCAGGGAGCGCGCCTTGTCGCACAGCGCGACCGTCCAATCCAGCGCCGAATCGCCGCCGCCGCAGATCACGAGGTCACGCCCGTGAAAATCGGCAGCCGATTTGACCCGATAGTGAACGTTTTTGCCCTCGAACTCCTCGACGCCGGGCACTCCTAAGCGTCGCGCCTGAAAGGAGCCGACGCCGGCCGCGATCACCACGGCGCCGGCAATGAGCCGGGTACCGGCAGAGGTGGCGACGTGGAACTTGCCGCCCTCCAGCACCCGCACTTCGGTGACTTCCTGCCCGAGGTGAAATGTCGCATGGAAGGGCGTGGCCTGTTCCAACAGGCGGTCGATCAATTCCTGAGCCCCGCAGATCGGCAGCGCCGGAATATCGTAGATCGGCTTGTCCGGGTACAGTTCGGTGCATTGGCCGCCGGCCTGCGCCAGCGAATCGATGATGTGCGTGCTGATTCCGAGAAGTCCGAGTTCGAAAATCTGAAACAGTCCCACAGGGCCTGCGCCGATGATGACTGCCTCGACCGGCGTGGGGGCGGCCTCTGCCTCAGGGGGTTTTTCGGACATGGTAAGGCTGGTTCCTCGAGTTTTACGTTCAAACAGGGCCGCAAATTGTAGCTGAATGCCGGGCGGGCTGCGGCGCCGATGCCTAAGCAACCAGATTCGCTCCACAGGGTACTTATGTACGGGATTGGAACCCTTTAGGAAGGCGATCATGCACGCGAAAGTCAGCTCGATTCCCGACGCCATTGAGATCGAACGTGAATCGACCCGCCCGATCCGGGCCCTGAACCGTGGGCTGGAAGTGCTGACGGAGCTCAATCGGCTGGAACGGGCTCCCATCAACACTCTGGCCGGCGCGGTCCGGCTGCCTCGCACCACCACCTACCGGATACTGGAAACCTTGCGCCTGGCGGGATATGTCGTCCGCGATCCCCACGATGACTGTTATCGGCCGACCATCATGGTGCGCGCCTTGTCGGAGGGCTTCGACGATGAAGCCATGGTGGCACATATCGCCAAACCGCATCTCACCGCGCTCGGCGCCGAGATCGTGTGGCCCGTGGCGATCGCGACGCCGTCCGGCGCAACCATGATGATCCGCGAGACCACGGACCGTGAGAGCCCCCTTGCCTTGGAACGATACAGCGCCGGAGTGCGCGTACCCATGTTGGGCTCGGCGGCGGGGCGCGCCTACCTGGCGTTCTGCGGAGGACCGGAACGCGATACGCTGCTGGAGTTATTGTCGCGTTCGTCACTGCCGGAAGATCGCCTGGCGCGCAGCCGCGCGGAGGTCGAGCGGCTGCTCAATGAGACTCGGGCGCAGGGCTTCGGCATGGCGCAGCGCCCGCGGCGCGTGTCGGAGGAGACCAGTCTCGCCATCCCGGTGCGCGTAAAAGATCGAGTGCTGGCCACCGTCACCGTTCGCTACGCCGCGACCGCGGTGCCGCTGCGCACGGCGGTCGAACAATTCCTGCCGAAGATGCGCGAGGTCGCGCACAAGATCGAAACTGAATTCGTGTAGGAGGGCCTGGGGGATAGGACGCGCGAGCGGGCAACGAAGAACGCAGTTGCCCGCTCGCGCGTCCTATCCCCCAGGCCCGCCACGCGGTGCCGGTGTACAGTCGCGCGCAAAGACGAGTTCCGACTGGCGAGCGGTGTGAGTGGTCGGCTGGTAGGGTGGAAGGCGCTGCGGGGCAACTGTCCTCCCCGTTGCCCTGCAGCGCCTTCCACCCTGCCAGACGATCCTTACCCCACTCACCAGCCGCAACTCTTCGCTTCGCTACTTTTCGCCCGGCGCGGAGGTGATGCGTTGGTAGGCCGCCTCGAACTGCGGCACCCAGTTTTTCTCGACGGAGTAGCCATGGCCCACCTTGGGCAGCATGACGATGTCGCCGCCGGGAACCGCCGCGACGAATTTTTGCGTGGCGGGCGCCGGGCACACCTGATCGATCTCTCCCTGCAGCGAGATCCACTTGCCGGAGAGTTGCTTCGCGGGCAGGAAATCGACGCCCTTGAGCAGTCCCTTCGCGTCGCGGCGCGGCGTCGCTTCGATGCCGGACCCCTTGCAAACGGGTTTCTTGAGATCAAGGTCGGGGCAGAACCCGATGGACAGCGCACCCTTGAACAATCCGCCCGGCGCTTCGCCGAGCGTTGCGTACACCAGCGTGGCGCCGGAGGAGTAGCCCACGAGAGTGGGCTGCACATAGCGCTTGAAACCCAATTTCGCCTGTAGGTAACGGCTCAAATTCTCGAGGTCCAGCGCGGGCGATACGCACTCGTCGGCGGATTTTTCCAATTGCGCGAGGTAGTGCCGAATATCGATGCCGGCCACTACTGCACCCTTGTCAGTCAGCCGTTCCGCCATGGAAATCACGCCCAGATTCCAGCCTCCATCGCCCGACAAGAACAGCACGACATCGCGCGGCTCCGCGCCGCCTCTATAAACACTGACCTCACCGAACCGTCCGTCGGTGAACACTTCCGCCGGTGCCGCCCCCGCCGCCGTGCCGAACGTGCACGCGCACCAAAGAATCAAGCTGAATTTCTGCATGGCTGCAGTCACCTACTTTCTCAGGACTTTGCCGACGCCGCCGGAAATGAGGGCAGTGACGTCAAGCAGCGCGCCGGCCATCCCCAAGCCGTGCGGCGCAGCGAGGTATCGGGGGCGCCAAACCGGCAGGAATTTCTCCTTGTATTTTCTCAAGCCCTCGAAGGGATAGAACATCTCGCCGTAGCGCTGCACCATGCGGCCGATCTTGTGCCAGGCCGGTGCGAGAGCGTGCTCTTCCAATCCCGAGAGCGGGGCCATTCCCAGATTGAACCAGTGATAGCCCAAGGATTTGCCCCACAGCATGCACTCGATCAACAGATAATCGATGACGCCTTTCGGCGCGGCATCGTTGTAGCGCATGAGATCCACCGACAATTCATTCGAGGCCCCGCGCCAGATATTGGCGAAGGCGACGATTGCGCCGCCGCGGCGAACCACCCCGCAATCGAAGTGCATGATGTAGCGTTCATCGAAGAATCCCAGGGAAAAACGTTTCTCGGCCGTGTTCTTTTCCGCAAGCCAGGCGTCGGACACCGCGCGCAGCTCCGGTAGAATCGCGCCGACATTCGCGCGCGGCACGATCTCGAACTCCGCGCCGTCGCGGTTCGCACGCCGGTGAGCTTGGCGCAGGTCGGCGCGGGCGGAGCCCTCCAGCGAAAATGAGTCGAGCGGCACGCGTGCCTCCTCGCCGAGTTTGCTGAGGTTCAACCCGAGATCGATGTACAAGGGTAGATTTTGCGGCTTGACCTGATAGAACACCGGCGAGACCGCCATCACATCGCAATTTTCCAGAAACTCCCAAGCCAAAGGTTCGCAGACCTCGATCGGACCGACCGGATCTCCCATCGCCACCCAGCTGTGGCCGGCCTCCTGGTACATGATGAAGGCCGTGCGCTCCGCATTGAACAGCATGGTCTTGTCGCCGAGCAGCGCAAGATTGGCGGTGCTGTCGTCGACGTCGGCGATCAATGTCTCGATCCGCTCCAGATCCTCGTCGCGCGACGCCGCCCGCGGCGGCTTGGCGGGCCGCAACAGGCGCCACAGTCCATACGCCGCCGCAATCACGGCCGCAAACAGCGAGGCGCGCAGGCTGCGCGGCGCCGAAGCGTGGAAGGCGAATTCCCACCATAGTTGGTTGTCGTACGGCACATGCCGATTGGCGAAGATCACCAGCCAAGCGGCGGTGATGAGCACCAAGAAGAGAGCGATGATCCAGGGTCCGGAGTAATGCTGTTCGATCAACGACGTGCGCCGCAGAAAGCGGCCGCGGGCCAATACCAGGACGATGACGACCACCCCCAAGACCGTGGCCTCTTCATAGTCGAATCCCTTGAGCAGCGACAGCAGTATTCCGGCGCACAGCAGCCAGATCGTCAGCCACCACGCTGCGTCGAGCCGCCGATACAGGCCGTGGGCAATCACCAGCAGGCCCACCCCCACGGCGCTGCCGAGCAGATGCGACAACTCGAGAATGGGCAGCGGCACGAAGTCCCGCAGCAGGTCCAGGCGAGGCCCACGTCCGGGCGTAGCGCCCGAGAAGAGCAGCACGGCCCCCGCCAGGAACACCGCAATCGCAATGGCCTGAGGCGTGACGGCAATCAGAAAGGTTCGCCCGAGCCGCGCCAAGCGCACAGCGGGCGCGCGATGCACCCAGACTTCGTGCGCCCCGAGCAATGCCAGAGCCACGGCGAAGGGAGCGAAATAATAAATGGCGCGATAGGCGACCAACGCGCCCAGCAGGCTGCCCTTCGGCACGGACTGCAGTAGCAGCAGCAAGATGGCTTCGAACACACCGATGCCGCCGGGAACGTTGCTGATCACGCCGGCGGCGATCGCGATCAGATAGAGGCCGGCGAACGCGGCGAAGCCGATCTCGGCCTGCTGCGGCAAGAGCACGTACAGGACGCTCGCCGCGCACAAGAGGTCGGCGCACGCCACCGCGACCTGCGCGAACGCAACGCGCGGTTTGGGCATCGGAATCACGATGCGCCGATACCGCAGGGGCTCATCCCGCGTGCACACCATCCAGAGATAGGCGGTGACCGCCGCGAGCAGCATGCCCCCCGCGGCCTTGGCGAGCGAGGCGTGCACGTGCAGCACCGACCCCGACACGCCTGCTTCCATCAGCAGCGAAAGTCCGAGAAGCAATCCGGCGCCCAATAAAAATGTGACGGTGCCGAACGCAATGATGGTGGCGATCTGTTTCGCGCCGAGGCCGAGAGTCGAATAGGCTCGATAGCGAACCGCTCCGCCGCTCAGCGTGTTGAAGCCCACGTTGTGGCCGATGGCATAGCCCATGAACGAGATCAAGGCGATGCGAGGATACGGCACGCGCGCGCCGGCAAAACGCACCGCGAGCGCGTCGTACAGGGTCAAGCAGCCGTAGCCGGCGAGCGTAAACAGCCCTGCCCGCCATAATTTCGCCGCCGGGATGGCCTGAACGTGAGCGAGGATATCCCGCAAGCGATATTGACCCAGCAAGTGGTGCAGCCAAAACAAGGCCAGCCCGAACAGGGCGATTCCCAGGATGGTGGTCCACGCGGGGACCTTGTGAGTTGTGCTCGGGTGTGCCAAGCGAGGTATCGTAGCAGGGCCTCCCAGGCAGCGCTGCAAACTGCTAGGGTTGGGTTTTGGCTTTCTTGAAACGTTTACAAGGGGTAGCCCACGCATGAGTTCCACCACCGATGGCCGCCAGGCAACCATGGATGCGACACAGATTTATCGCGAAGAGATTTTTACCGATCGCAAGGTCGGCACGATCCGCCGCTTGACTCCGGTGGCCGCGGATGGCAGAGAGGATTCCGCACGGCCGGTGCTGTTTATCGGACAAGCGCAGGTCATGACGCCGATGGGCGCCGTCCCGATCAGCTTCGAGCTCGACGCCGCGACGCTGAACGCGGCGATCGAAAAATTCGGCGCGGCGGCGGAATCGGCCGTCCAGCAAACCATGCGGGAATTGCAGGAGCTGCGCCGCGAACAGGCATCATCCCTGGTGATTCCCGACGCCGCCGGCGGGGCGCTGCCGAATCCCAGCGACCTCATCGGCCGTCGGCCGCGCCGCTGAGTGCGCTGCGCGGCGCGCCCCGGCGGTACTAGCCTGAGGGAGCTTCCAGTTCATGCCAGCGCGAGTACGCGGTCTCGATTTCCGCCGCCAGCGACTGCAGACGCTGCAAGGCGGCCGTGCCGCGCGCGACGGGGCCTTGGAACAGTGCCGGGTCGGCGATCGCCGCCTGCAGCTCTAGTTGTTCGGCCTCGAGCAGCTGAATTTTTTCCGGGAGCGCCTTGAGCTCGCGCTGTTCCTTGTAGGACAGGCGCCGCGCCCTGGATCGCGCGGGCGCAGCGTCGGACGGCGCGGCCTCGGACAGCGCGGCCTCGGTCGCCGCGCGCGCGGACGCGGGTGCAGCGGCTTCGACGGCCCTGCGCTGGCGCAGCCAATCGCTGTAGCCGCCCACATATTCGTTGACCCGGGCGCCGCCTTCGAACACCAGCGTGCTGGTCACCACATTGTCGAGGAATGCCCGGTCGTGGCTGACGAGGAGCAGAGTACCCGCATAGTTTGCAACCATCTCTTCCAATAGCTCCAGAGTATCGGCATCCAGATCGTTGGTCGGTTCGTCCATCACCAAGAGATTGCTCGGCCGCGCGAACAGGCGCGCCAGCAACAGGCGGTTGCGCTCGCCGCCCGAGAGCATGCTGACCGGCGCACGCAGCCGCTCCGGCGGAAACAGGAAATCGCGCAGGTAGCCCGACACGTGCCGCGGTTGACCATCGATGGTGACCGTATCGCCGCTGCCGCCGGTGACGTTGTCCATGATGGAGGCGGCCGGATCCAGCTGTTCGCGTTGCTGGTCGAAGTAGGCTGGCAGCAAATTGGTGCCGCGGCGGATCTCGCCCGAGGTGGGTTCCAAATCCCCGACCAAGAGCTTGATCAGCGTCGTCTTGCCGCAGCCGTTGGGGCCGATGATGCCGATGCGGTCGAGGCGCTGTATGCGCGCGGAAAAATCCGCAATGACCGGCGGCCCGCCGAACGTATGAGTGACGTGGACCGCCTCGAACACCAGCTTGCCGGAAGGCGCCGCATCCTGCGCCCGAATCTCCACCTGCCCGATGCGCTCGCGCCGTTCGGCGCGCTGGATGCGCAGTTGTTTGAGCGCGCGTACCCTGCCTTCGTTACGCGTGCGCCTCGCCTCCACACCCTGGCGAATCCAAACCTCTTCCTGTGCCAGCTTCTTGTCGAACAGCGCCGCGTGCTTGGCCTCGACCTCGAGCGCCGCGCGCTTCTGCAGAACGTAGTCGTCATAGCTGCCCGGCCAGACGCGCAGCTGTCCCCGATCGAGCTCCACGATCCGCGTCGCCAGCCGGCGCACGAAGGAGCGATCGTGGCTGATGAACAGCAACGCGCCGTCGAAGTCCAGCATCATGTCTTCGAGCCATGTGATGGCATCGATATCCAGATGATTGGTCGGCTCGTCCAGCAACAAGAGGTCGGGCTTCGCGACCAATGCGCGTCCAAGCATCACACGCCGCCTCCAGCCGCCCGACAGGGCATCCATCGCCGCATCGCGATCGAGTTGCAGGCGCGAGATGATCTGCTCCACCTGCAGTTCTGCTTGCCAATCCTCGTGCGGCGCCGCCCGCTGCACGATCGCGCCGGAGTCGGCCGCGCCGGCCACGATGCCGCTCATGACCACGTCGCGCACCGAGGCGACGCTTCCGGGCGACACTTCCTGGGCCAGGCTCGCGACTCGCGTGCCGGGGCGCACCCACACTTCGCCGCTGTCTGGGACGATTTGACGAGTAATGAGCTGCAGCAACGATGACTTGCCCTCGCCGTTGCGCCCGAGCAGGCAGACACGTTCGCCCTTGCGAATTTGCAGATCGGCATCATCCAACAGCGGTTTGAGGCCGAAACTCAAGGTAACTTTGTCGAGGCGAACGGTAGGCATGGGGCCGCCATGTTAAGCGGCTTCGCATCAATAGCCCAGCCTTGAGAGACGTGGGTCACAGATGCCGACGCGCCGGGCCGGCTGCGGCATATTGTGTCCGAGCGCACAGCCTTGAACCCCAAGCGCGTTTAACCTAAGACTTTATCGAGTACTTATGCGCGGTGTCACTTCCCGGGTGTTGGTTTCAACGGTCGCGGCGCGGCTCTAGCAATCGTCCGTGGCGCTGCGTACCCGAATTGCGGTGACATTTCTTCTGCTGCTGGCCGCAGTGCTGGCCGCGGCGCTGGGCGCGGTATCGGCCACGAATCGGGGTAATGCCGAACGCGAGGTGCAACGGCAGCTCGACGTCGGCGCGTCCGTGTTCTCGCGTCTGTTGGAAAGCAATCGTCGCCAGCTGACCCAGGCGGCGCAAGCGGTCGCCTCCGACTACGGATTCCGCGAAGCGGTCGCGAGCCGCGACACCGACACGCTGGTCTCGGTTCTGGAGAACAGCGGGCAGCGCATCGGCGCCGCCATGGTGGTGCTGACCTCGCTCGACGGCGACGTCATTGCTGCCTTCGGGCTGCATGTATCGGCAGGCTCGCCGTTTCCCCTGTCGCCCGTGCAAAGGGGCAGCACGGCCGACAGCGCGACCAGCTTGATGGTCGACAACGGCCGCATTTTCCAGCTCGTCACCGTGTCGGTGCGCAGCCCCCTGCCGGTGGCTTGGATCGCCATGGGTTTCGAACTCGACGACAAGGCCGCTCGGGAACTCGCGGACATCACGGGCCTCGCGGTGACGCTGTCGGTGAATTCCGGCGGTCATTGGACGGATGTGGCGAGCACGGTGCCGGCCGGCGGCGCGCGCCCATCCGACGTCGTTGCCCGGCGCATCGAAATGTCCAAGTGGGGCAACGCCGAAGTGGTCGCGGTCCTGTCGCGCTCGCTGGCGGACGCGCGGGCGCCCTTCGAGCGGCTGACCAAGGTGTTGTTCTTGATCGCCGCAGTCAGCTTGGTCGCGTCCGCCCTGGCCGCCTTTTGGCTCGCGCGCAATATCACGAGGCCGCTGCAGGACCTGACGCAAGCCGTCGATCAGATGCGCACCGGCACCTACGACGCGACCTTGAACGTGCAGCGGCGCGATGAGCTGGGCGTGCTCGCCGAAGGGCTGCAGCTCATGCAGACCGCGGTGCAATCGCGCGACCAATCCATCAGGCGGCTGGCCTATGAAGATTCGCTGACGGGTCTCATGAATCGCACCGCCTTCGGCGCGGCCTTGAGCCGTGCATTGGCGGACGCCGGCGGGGCGCCGATCGCGGTCGCCGTCATCAATTTGGACCGCTTTCGTCGCATCAACGAACATCTGGGATATTCGGTGGGCGATGCCGTGCTCATCAAGATGGCAGCGCGTCTGGCGGCGGTGCCGTCCGTGGAATCAGCGGTGGCGCGATTCGCGGCGGACCAATTCGCCGCCTTCACGCAATTGCGGAACGCGGCGAGCCTGCAGGCCTGGGGAACCTCGCTGGTCATGGCGCTCGCCGACCCCGTGTTCGTCGAAGCGCAGCCCATCGACATCACCGCGACCTTGGGATTGACGCTCGCCGCCGAAGGAGCCAACTCGGCCGATGAGCTGATGCGCTGCGCCGATCTGGCATTGGAGCACGCTCGCCGCGAGAAACGCGCGCTCGCGGTCTACGAGGAGGCGCTGAAACCGGCGGCTCGGGACCAGCTCTCGCTGTTGGGCGAGCTGCGCCACGCCGTCGAACATGATGAGCTGCGCCTGTTCTTCCAGCCCAAGATCGAGCTCAAGACCGGACGAGTGACCGGCGCCGAAGTCCTGCTGCGCTGGCAGCACCCGACGCGCGGACTGCTCTGCCCCGCGGACTTCATTCCCTTCGCCGAGCAAACCGGCTTCATACGGCGGCTGACGCGCTGGACGCTGGATCATGCCATCGCACAAGGCGCACTGTGGCAGCGGGCGGGCAAGGCCCTGGTGCTGGCCGTGAACATCAGCGTCGACGACATCGGCGATGTGCGGCTCGATTCTCGCGTCGCCAGTCTGCTGACCCGCCATCAGCTGCCGCCGGCGCTGTTGACTTTGGAACTCACCGAGAGCGGCTTCATCGAAGATCCCACGCGGGCGCTGCGCGTGCTCGACGCCATCGCGGCACTCGGCGTCAGTCTCTCCATCGACGACTTCGGCACCGGATATTCCTCGCTCAGCCATCTGGTTCGCTTGCCGGTCCACGAAGTCAAAATCGATCGCAGCTTCGTGCAGGGATTGGAATCCGATCCGGAATTCGCACCCGTGGTTCGAGCGGCCATCGACATGGGTCACGGCCTCGGACTCCAAGTGGTCGCCGAAGGCATCGAGACCGACGAGGCGGCGGTTCGCTTGCGCGATTTCGGCTGCGATATCGCACAGGGCTATCTGTACGCGAAACCCATGCCGCTCGCCGCGTTCGAGACCTGGCTCGAGGGCCGGGTGCGGGTTCCGGTGATTGCGGTGCCGGTCGATTTCAAGACCGAAGATCTGGCCGACACAGTGAGCCTAGGCGTCTACTGACGCGCCGCCACGACATTCGCGTTTCCCGCGAATTCTAGTACAGTGGTTTGCGTGAATATTCTAGGTGAAGCGCTGGACGGACTCGGCCGGTGGTACGTCGCGGTCCCCCCGTTCCTGATCATCGGCTTTCTGGCGGCACTGTTTTTCCTGACCGGCGCGGGTCAGGAACGCTTGCAGGAAGCGAGCGAGCGGTTGCAAAAGTCCGCGCAGCGAGAACACCTCATCGATCAGTTGCAGATCGGGGTCTCGCGATCGGTGGCCGCGCAGCGCAGCTTCCTGCTGACCGGCGATCAGAAATTCCTCAAGAACTACGACGCCTACATCGCCGATGTGGAACCCCGGCTGGAACGGCTGCAGTCGGCGTACACGGGCTCCGACCCCGATCTCGCCGACATGCGCACGCTGCACGTGCTGATCGGCAAGCGGCTTGCGGATCTTGCGATGATAATCGCGATACAGAAATCTCAGGGCACCTCGGCCGCGATCGCGCTGATCAAGACCAGCGTCGGCTCGGAAACCGGCGAGGCCATCAACGATGTCCTGGAACAATTGCGCGAACGTGAATCCGCGGAGCACGCTGCGGCGGAGGATCACTGGTCCAGATCCTTGACGTTGAGCCGTTGGATCACCGTCACCGGAACGATTTTCAACATGTTGTTGGTGGGCATTGCCGCGCGTCTGGTGTACCTGGACCTGCGGCGCCGCACCCTGCAGACCGCGGAACTGCGCGATCAGAAGCTGCAGCTCGAGCGCGAGGCGGAGGAGCGGAATCGCGAGCTCGTCGAGCTCTCGACCCATCTGCAAAATGTGTCGGAGCGTGAAAAGGCGGCTCTGGCGCGCGAATTGCACGATGAACTCGGCGGCCTGCTGGTGGGCGCCCGCATGGATCTTTCATGGGCGGAACAACATCTCGCCCGCGACGATCCCGACATGAAGCAGCGGCTGCACCGCGTGCAGCAAAACCTTTCCGCCGGCGTGGATCTGAAACGGCGGATCATCGAGGAACTGCGGCCGACGCTACTGGACAACGTGGGATTGTTCGCCGCGCTGCGCTGGCAATTGAAAGAGAGCTGCGGCAGCGCCGGCCTCAAATGCACAGAAGTCTATCCGGATGAAGAGCCGAAGTTCACCTCCGAGGCAGCCATCGCCTTGTTCCGCATTGCGCAAGAGGCCTTTACGAATATTCTGAAGCATGCCGAGGCGACGTCCGTGGACCTCACTTTGGGAGTGGACAGAGACGCCATCGTCATGCGGATTTCGGACGACGGCAAAGGCATCCCCGCCAGCCGGCTCACCGCCATCGGCTCCCACGGCCTGGCCTCCATGCGCCACCGCGTCCGTGCCCTCGGCGGCCGGCTGGACGTGAGAAGTCCGGCCTCGGGCGGCACCCTCCTTCTGGTGCGAATCCCCGCGGCCAACGCCTTGCACCGAGCCGTTGAGCCGGCGCCGGCTCAACCGAAAGATTCCCCTTCAGAAATTCAAACCCAATCCTAAGTCGAAGCGGCTGAGATCGCTGTTGAGGTCGAACCACTGGTAGTCCACTTTGAACACGACGTGAGGCGTGGTGTAGAAGTTGGCGCCCACGGTCCACACGCGATCTTGATTGCGCGGCCAGTAACCGTAGTCGCTTGGGCTCGCCGAGATCGGGACCGGCCCGGTGGGCACCACCGGACCCGCGGTGCCGGCATAGCGCGAGCCCATGTTGTAGCGTTCCCAGCGCACGAAGGGAGCAAGCCGGTAGTCACTGTGCTCCCACAGGCCGTACGCCGCCTGCGCGAAATACCCGTAGAATTCCGAGGGAATCGGATTGGGCGATCCCGGATTGGCGGCGTTCGCCTTCCCTAAGTTGCTGATCGAGCCATGGGCGTACAACGCCGATAGGTCGAACTTCGCCGGCGTCCACCGTGCGTGCGCTTCCCAGAGAGTCACGCGCTGACTTCCCAAGAGCGGCGCATTCGGTGGAGCCGGGACCTTGACCGCCTTGCCGCTGCTGATCGCCGCGCCCAGGTTGAGTCCCGGCACACCGTAGTAGCCCAGCGCGGCGTACTGGCTCAAGTCGTGAGCATTGGCGAGCTGCAGCTCTTGATGCGTCGCCTGCAACGGCGCAGCGCCGCTGCGCACGATGTCGAGCGCCGTCGCATACAGCGGAAACTCCGGGGTGTAGTTCCACTTCGACAGGTCGAACCCCGTGGTGACCCCGGCATTCCAGCTAAACCCCTGCGCGATGTCGCCGTGGACATTGAAGCCTCCCTCGCGCCAGGTGCTCGGGATGATCAGGGTCTCGACGAAGTTGCGCTGCACGCCGTAGAAATTCGTCGGCTCGTGGTGCTCGTTCAGCAGGCCGAACGGCATCAAGAACAGTCCCGCGCGCAGCGTCGCCGCATCGCTCAGCTGGCGATCGACGTAGAACTGCTCGACCTCGAACTCGCCCGAGTCCGTGGCCGAAGCGATCGCATGCTCCACTTCGTATTCAGAATTGAACTCCGTGCGGCTGTCGAACGCATAGCCGATTCCGAACACCGCGCGCGCGAGATCCGCCTGCGCCTTGCCCGGATCGCGGGTCGGACGGGTGTAGTAGATCTCGCCGTAACCCCAGAGCCGCACGTTGGAAAACGCCGCTCCGGACGCAGCGCCGGCCGCTGTCGTCGCCGGCGCCGCGCCCGACGCGGTCGTAACGGCGGGGGCCGCGCCGGACATCGTCTGCGCAAGCGGCACCGGCGCGGACGCCTGCGGTACCGGTGCCCTTGCCACTGACGCCTGCGCTGCCGCCGCCTGCGCGACAGCGGCTTGCTGCGCGACTTGCCGCTCGAGATCGAGCTCCTTCTGCAGCAGCGTCTGATTCTGCTCGGCCAGCAGCTTCATCTGCGCCTGCACCGCCGCCAACTGCTGTTGCAATGCCTGAATCTGCCGCGCTTCCTTGGATTGCTTGCCGCCGGAGTCCGTCGCGGCGGCGGTTGCCGCCGTGCACAGTACCGCCGCCATCAGCGCGGCCATTCGCACCGTTTTCGGAGTCCTGATGCGAGCGGATGAAATGCGAATCATGGTGTGGATCCTTGTGTGAGCAGCGGCGCCGGCTGCGGCGGCGTCTTGGCATTGGGGTTCTTCGAAATCATTGGTCCCGCCCCGGCGAATTCGTCGCCTGCGCGAAATGCGAGTACAAATGCTATCGAGAATGATTCGTATTTGCAATATCGATGACGCAGTTCTTTGTTCCCAAGCCCCGTGTTGCCATAGACTTTGCCTTCAGCGGGATGAGGAAGAAGCGTGAAGTGAGCTCTCTGTGGGATTTCATAGCGCCGTCCGGCGCAGCGATCAGCGGCAAATTCCACGGCCGCGGCGCCTTGGTCGCGCTCGAGCAATTGAGGGCGGGATCGACCTTCGGATCTGCGCTCGAATCGCTGCGCGGCCGCTCGGTGCTCCTCGCGACGCGTGAGCAGTTGCCGACGGCGCTCGCGCTGATCGAACTCGACGGCGTCGCACGGCGAATGGTCCTGTGCACCCCCGACCTCACGCCCGAGCAGCTCACCGGGGTCGCGGCAACGGCGCAAGCCGACGCCATCGTCCTGGAAGCGCCCCGAGCGCCCGGCTCCGCGGCCCTCGACTCATTGGCGCCCTACGTGGTGACGCCGCAGCCTGTTCCAGGACCCGTCAAGCGGTCCGCGGGTTTCGCGACGGAGTGGATTTTGCTGACCTCCGGCACCACGGGTACGCCGAAGCTCGTCGTCCACACCCTGCAAAGTCTCGGCGGTGCTCTGCCGACGCAGGCGCAGTCCGGTGCACGATCGATCTGGAGTACCTTCTACGACATTCGCCGCTACGGCGGCCTGCAGATTTATTTGCGCGCCGTGTTGTCAGGCTCGCCGCTGGTGCTCTCGAGCTCGGGCGAGCCGACGCCTGACTTCCTCGCACGCGCCGCTGCGGCCGGAGTCACGCATATCTCCGGCACCCCATCACACTGGCGGCGAGCGCTCATGAGCGGCCACGCCGCCACCCTGAAGCCCGAGTACGTCAGGCTGTCCGGTGAAGTCGCCGATCAGGCGGTGCTGGACAATCTTCGCGCCGTCTACCCGAGCGCGCGGATCGCACACGCCTTTGCGTCGACCGAAGCGGGCGTAGCCTTTGACGTGAACGATGGCCTCGCCGGATTTCCGCTGGCGTTCGTCGACAATCCCACCGGTGAGATCGAGCTAAAAGTCGTCGATCACACGCTGCGAATCCGCTCCCGCCGCAACGCGGCCCGCTACCTCGGCGCCGAGCCGGGCGTTCTCGTCAGCGATGACGGTTATGTCGATACCGGCGACATGGTCGAGCTCAAGGACGGACGCTACTATTTCCGGGGCCGCGTGGGCGGCGTCATCAACGTCGGCGGCCTCAAGGTGTATCCGGAGGAGGTCGAGTCGGTACTGAACGCCGATCCCCGGGTACGCATGTCCCTGGTCCGGGCGCGGCGCAATCCCATCACCGGCGCGGTAGTGGTCGCCGACGTGGTTCTGGCAAATCCGGCGAGCTCGGACACCCCGGATGCCGTCAAGAACGACCTGCTCGATGTCTGCCGTCGAACCCTCGCGCCCCACAAGGTGCCGGCGATGTTGCGCTTCGTGCCCGCCTTGGAATTCACGGCGGCCGGCAAGTTGGTGCGTCCCAACGCCTAGTGAGCACCCTCGGCCTGGACGAGGGAGGTCGCGCGCTTTCTGATCAGAAGCGGATAGCCCCGGCCGTAATCGCCGCATAGAGCGAAGCGTCGAGAGGTACGTAGGCTTGGCCTTGCGGATCGTCGAAATAAAGCTTGTCCTTGATGCGAGCGGGATCGAACCCTGCATTGATCAAGTCCTGTTTGCGCGGCTTGAACGTGCCCGTGGATTCGATGCTGTCCAGCAGCCGCAGGAATACCGGCCGTGCGTACGCGGGGAGGCGCAGCCTCAAGTCTGCGCGGAAAGCCGCGAGATCAAACTCCGCATTCACCACCAATGCGGCGGTTCCCGCGCGGCCATCCGCGCCGGGCACGGCAACACCGTAGACCACACCGTCGAGGACACCGGGGCTCGCCGTGAGCGCGGTCAACACTTCCGCGGTCGAGACGTTTTCGCCCTTCCAGCGGTAAGTTTCGCCGACCCGGTCCACGAAGTAGTAGAACCCGCGTTCGTCGCGGCGCATCAGGTCGCCGGTGCGATACCAAGAATCCCCCTCCTTGAAGACATTGCGCAACACCTTGCGCGCGGATGCTTCCCGGTCCGCATAGCCTTCGAATCGGCCGGCAAGCTCTTTGCCTGCGCCGGGGATCAAACCGACCGCTTCACCGATCTCGTTGGGTTGGCAACGCTCACAGAATCCGTCGGCGTTGCGCCGCGGCTCGCCGCTTTCCACATCGAACCGCAGCAGCGCCACGGGGAGGCGATGCGCGAGAAACGACGGTATCTTGCCGATCGCGCCGGGGCGTCCCTCGCAGTTGTAGAGCGAAAAATTGCCTTCGGTGGAAGCGTAATACTCTAGGATTCTCGGGATTTTGAAGCGGTTCTGGAAGATCTCCCAGACTTCCGGCCGCAGGCCGTTTCCGCAGGCGATGCGAAGCCGGTGGGCGGTTTCAATTTCCTGATGCGGCGCGTTGACGAGGTAGCGGCATAGTTCGCCGATGTACTGGAACAAGGTGCAGCGTTCATCGCGCACGTCGCGCCAGAAGTCAGACGCGGAGAACCGGGCGCGAATCACCACGGCGCCTCCGCTCACCAAGGTGGCGCCGGTCGCGACCACGCCCCCCACGCTGTGGTAGAGCGGCAGGCAATTGAACATGCGGTCGGTCGACCGAGTATCCATCAAGCCCGCGAACCAATGGCTCCATTGCATCACGCGGTAGTGGCTGACCTTGGCTGCCTTGGGCAGACCGGTGGTGCCCGATGTGTAGATATAGAGCGCGGTGGCATCGAGCTGCGGCGGCACGTACTCCGAATCCCGCAATTCGTCGCCTGAAAATCGAGCGAGTGTAGGCGCCAGAGGTGCGAGATCTTGAGCGCTGTGGCCGTACACCCAGCAGGACAGATCCGACTCCAGGCGCGCGCGCACGGCCGCCAACCGCGATGCCAAGTCGCTGCCGACGATGACCGCCCGCGGCGCGACGATGCTGATCGAATGAACCAGCGCGTCGCCCGCCAGATTGTTGTTGATCAGGGCGACGACGACGCCGATACGCGTAAGACCCAGCCAAATTGACATATATTCTGCGCAATTCGGCATCATCAAGCCCACGGTGTCCCCCGGCCGCAGGCCCTCCGCGAGTCCCCAGCGCGAGTACTGATTGCAGCGGATCGCGAGCGCCCGATAGCTCAAGGTGGCTTCGGTAGACTCGAGCGCGGGCGCCGCATCGAATTCGAGCGCCAGGCGGCCGATCAATGCGGGCAGCGTCACCCCCAGACGGTCGATGGATGCGGTCCGCTCCAGGGCGCGGATCCACGCCTCGCGCGCGAATTTTGCATTCGCTTCCAGGGGTTCTGTCACAGGAATATTCATTTGGCCGCTATCTTGGGAATTGCGAACCGTACCACGACTGCCCAAGGCGTTCGAGTTACACTGTCCGCACTTTTGCAACGAAAACTCGCAGCAATGAAGCTAGAAACCATCGCAATTCACGCAGGCTTCGACTCGGACCCGACGACCAAGGCGGTGGCCGTGCCGATTTACCAGACGGCCGCGTACTCGTTCGACAGTGCCGAGCATGGCGCCGCGCTGTTCAACCTCGAAGTGCCGGGCTATCGATACAGCCGAATCAGTAACCCGACCAGCGATATTCTCGAGCGGCGCGTCACCGAACTCGAAGGCGGAGTCGAATCCTTGAGCGTGAGTTCGGGGCAGACCGCGCTGTATTACGCGGCGTTGAACGTCACGGAAATGGGCCGCAACATCATATCGGTGCCGCAGCTCTACGGCACGACCTACACCCTGTTTGCGCATATTCTGCCGAAGATGGGCGTGCAGGTGCGTTTCGCGAAATCCGACCGCGCCGCCGATATCGAGTCCCTGATCGACGACAACACGCGCGCGATATTTTGCGAAACCGTCGGCAACCCTGCCGGCAACGTGTGCGACCTCGAAGCGCTCGCCGCCGTCGCGCACCGCCATCGCGTGCCGCTCATCGTCGACAACACGGTCCCGACACCGATATTGGTGCGCCCGGTCGATTACGGTGCGGACATCGTCGTCCATTCATTGACGAAATTCATGGGCGGCCATGGCACCACGCTCGGCGGCATCGTTGTCGACTGCGGCACGTTCTCGTGGAAGGACAACGCCGACCGCTACCCCATGTTCACGCAACCCGACGAGTCTTACCATGGACTGGTGTACACCGAACACTATGGCGCCGCCGCCTTCATCGGCCGCTGCCGCTGCGTGTACCAGCGCACCATGGGCGCCGTGCTCTCGCCGATGAATGCGTTTTTATTATTGCAAGGCATCGAAACGGTCGCCCTGCGGGTCGAGCGGCACGTGGAGAACGCGCACAAGGTTGCCGAATTCCTCCGCGATCATCCGCGCGTGGAATCGGTGAATTTTGCGGGCTTCACCGATAGTCCCTATTATCCGTTGGTGCAGAAGTACTTGCGCGGCAAGGCCTGCTCGCTCATGACCTTCGAGATCCGCGGCGGCCTCAAAGCCGGCATGCGTTTCTACAACGCGCTCAAGCTCTTCAAGCGTCTGGTCAATTTGGGAGATGCGAAGTCGCTCGCCTGCCATCCGGCCTCGACGACGCACCGGCAAATGACGCCGGAGGAGCAGCTGGCCGCGGGGGTGGCGCCCGGCGGCATTCGCTTGAGCGTCGGAATCGAGCACATCGACGACATCCTCGCCGATCTCGACCAGGCGCTCGCCCTGTCCGTCGCCTAGGCCGGGCGCCCTACCCAAAGGCGACCTTTGAACCAGAACCCACTGCCGGGCGCCGCCCCAGCCTTATTCCCGAGAGCAGCGGAGCGCAGCCGGATCGAGGAATGGTTGAGCCGCGAACTGCTGGGCGCATTGCAGCGCATTCAAGCAGGCCGGGTCACGCCGACCATCGACATGGCCGCCTTTCGCGAGGAGCTCAAGACCTACGATTTCGGCAAGCCGCGGCCGCTCGAGGACCTGCTCCGCTGGACTCTCGAGCGCATGGAGCATGGCATCGTCCAAATGGCCAACCCGCGCTATTTCGGCTTGTTCAACCCCGGCGCGAGTTTTCCGGCGCAGTGCGCCGATCGCATCGCCGGTCTGTTCAATCCGCAGCTGGCAAGTTCAGGGTCTTCTCCGGTGCCGGTGGAACTGGAGCGGCATGTGATACGCGCCATTGCGCAACGTGCTGCTCTCGGCGACGCGGCGACCGGGCATTTTGCGACCGGCGGCTCCGAGGCGAACTACACCGCCCTGCTCTCTGCGCTGACCGGAGCCCACCCTCAATTCGCCAGCGACGGCGCGCGTGCCTTTGCGGGCCCGGTGAAGTTCTATACGTCACGCGACTGCCACATAGCCTGGCTGAAGGTCGCGCACCAGGCGGGAGTCGGTCGTGCTGCGCTGCGGCTCATCGATACCGATGGCCGGGGCCGCATGGACCCGCGCGCGCTGACGCAAGCCATCGCCGCCGATCGCGCCAACGGCGCCGTGCCGGTGATGGTGGTGGCCACTGCCGGGACCACCGGTGCCGGCATGATCGACCCATTGCACGCCTGTGCCGACATCGCGCAGCAGGAACATCTTTGGTACCACATCGATGCCGCCTGGGGCGGCGCCGCGCTGGCGTCGAATCGATTGCGCCCCGTGCTCGCGGGAATCGAACGCGCCGACTCGATCACCATCGATGCCCACAAATGGCTGGCCACGACCATGGGCTGCGCCATTTTCATCACGCGCCATGGCCATCTCTTGTCCGAGGCATTTCACGCCTCGACGAGCTTCATGCCGTCCAGTGTTTCGGGCGTCGATCCCTATCTCAACAGCGTGCAGTGGTCGCGCCGCTTCCTGGGATTGCGATTGTTTCTCGCGCTGGCCTCCGCCGGCTGGGAAGGCCTTGGCGCGCACGTGGAGCGCAGCGCCCTGGTGGTGGCAAGAGTCAAGGAACGGCTGGTCGCGCTGGGGTGGACGGTCGCCAACGATTCCGAGCTGGCGGTGCTCAATGCGGTGCCGCCCGCCGAACTCGGGGATGTGCGGGAATTGGTGCGCCGCGTCGTCGCCGGGGGCCGTGCGTGGGTCGCGCCCACCACGTTCGAGGGCCGCGACGTGGTCCGGATCTGCGCCACCAACGGCGAAACGACCATCGAGGACGTGAATGCCCTGATCGCCGCGCTCAATGAGCGAAAGGAGCCTGTCTGACTAATGATCGCCGTCGCGAGGGCGCTCATTAGTCAGACAGGCTCCTAGGACCTGCGCTGGGAGAGTGTCCGAACGACCAGTGATTCGATCGCCGCTACCGAATGGAAGTTCTCCGGCGTGATATCCGACTGGGGAATGGCGATATCGAACTCAAGCTCGACCGCCAGCATCAGATTCACCATTTTCAGCGAGCTGATCCCCAAATCGCTCAACTGCTGTTCAACCGGAAACGGGTGAGGAATGACCGCATTGGCCCCAAGCGTCTGTTTCACGAGAGCGATGAGCTGCCCGCCCACCCCCTCAAGCGTCTTCGGATCCACTCGATACCACTCCTCGAAAAAACCCGGCCGATCATACCGTGCGGCACGGCGCGCCGTTGACATGAGATTGACAAGATCGATAAGGATACTTCGCCAAGCTTGTCACACAATAAGCCCAAATTTTTACATATGCTTACGGAACTTGAGTCGGGCGTCACTAAGTCCCGATAAAGCGGGAAATTATCGGTTGTCCGTGCGGGGGACTCTCCGCATAATTCCCTGAGATGCCGCTTACTTAAGGGTGAATGAGGATATCCATGGAACCTCAACGAATGCCGGGCACCGCCCGGGTAGTCACTGTTCGCCAGAATGATCTGACGGCGCGCGCCCGCGCGGCGGCCGATCTGGCCAAGCTGAACGCGTCGGCGGTGGACGCCGAAGCTCGTTTTCCCGTCGAGGCGTTCGCCGAAATTCGCAGGCAGCGGCTTCTCGGCATCCAGGTCCCCCCAGCCTTGGGCGGTGAAGGCGCGAGCATCGCGGAAATCGCCGACGTGTGCTACATCCTCGGCCAAGCCTGCTCGTCGACCGCGCTGATCTACGCCATGCACCAGATCAAGATGGCGTGCATCACGCGCCACTGCAAGGGCAATGCCGTGCTCGAGCGCATTCTGGGCCGCATCGCGACCGAGCAGCTGCTCATGGCGTCGTCGACGACCGAAGGCCAGGCCGGCGGCAACGTCCGTTCCAGCGAGGCCGCCATCGAGCATGACGGCGCCCAAGTCACCCTGGAGCGCAAGGCAACCGTCATTTCCTATGCAGTGGAGGCGGACGGCGTCGTCACCACCGCGCGCCGCGCGGCCGATGCCGCGGGCTCCGACCAGGTGCTGTTGGTCCTGCTGAAGGCCGATTACACTTTGGAGCGCTTGCAGGTATGGGATACCCTCGGCATGCGCGGCACGCATAGCGAGGGGTTCACGCTGCGGGCGCGCGCCGCGGCCGGGCAAATCATGCCCGAGCCCTACGAAAGGATTCACGCGCAAACCATGGTGCCCTTCGCCCATCTGCTGTGGGGTTCAGTATGGGCGGGGATCGCGGCGGCGGCCGCCGGCAAAGCGCAGGCCTTCATCCGTCATGCGGTCCGCGGCTCGAATGGCCAAATGCCGCCGGGCGCCCCTCACTTCACCCAAGCGGTGTCCTCGCTGCGGACTTTGCGGGGCGTGCTGGCGGCGAATCTTCGCAGCTACGAAGGGATCATGTCGGATGAAAAGGCGATCTCGTCTCTGGAATTTCAGGCCATGATCACCTTGACCAAGGTGCAAGTCTCGGAACTTGCAGTGACGACCGTGCTAAGCTCGCTGCGCGCCTGCGGCTTGTCCGGCTACCGCAATGACACTGAGTTCACCATCGGCCGCCTGCTGCGGGATGTGCTTTCGGCGCCGCTCATGATCAACAATGATCGCATCCTCACCAATCTCGCCATGACGTCGCTGATGACGCCGTTGCCTACCTCAATCAGTGGCTGATGCTCCTATGACTACTGCCAGCAGTGCGGGCTCCGCCGCGGTCGATGCACCGGCCGATCCTTTGGCTCATATCGCGGAAGGGCTGTTTCGATCCATGGGCGTCGATGGCGTCTACGCGCGCACCGCGCTGTACACGCAGGTCGTCGAGCGCCTCGAGACCTACATTACGCGGCAACGGGACCCTAAAGCGGAAATCATGCGCTTCCCGCCGGTGATGAGCCGCAGGCAATTGGAGAAATCCGGCTACCTCAAGAGCTTCCCCAATCTGCTGGGTTGCGTGTGCGCCTTGCATGGCTCCGAGGCCTCGATCCGGTCGGCGGTCGACCGTTATGACAACGGCGGCGACTGGACCACGTCAGTGACCTCGTCGGACCTCGTACTCTCGCCCGCGGCGTGCTATCCCGTGTATCCGATCGTGGCAGCCCGCGGCCAGCTGCCGGCCGGCGGTTTGCAATTCGACATCGAAGCCGACGTGTTCAGACATGAGCCGTCGCGCAGCCTGGACCGCCTGCAGTCCTTTCGGATGCGCGAGTTCGTGAGAATCGGTTCGCCGCAGGAAATCCTGGAGTTCCGCGAGAGCTGGATGGCCAGGGCCCCGCAGCTCGCGGCCGACCTCAGCCTGCCCTTCACGATCGACGTCGCGAACGATCCGTTTTTTGGCCGCGTCGGCCAAGTCATGGCCGTTAGTCAGCGGCAGCAAGCACTGAAATTCGAACTGCTGATACCCTACTACCCCGGAGCTTCGCCCACCGCGTGCATGAGCTTCAACTATCACCGCGAGCACTTCGGCCAGGTGTGGGGCATCCATGACGACAAGGGCGATTTGGCGCACACGAGCTGCGTCGCCTTTGGAATCGACCGCCTGACGGTTGCGCTATTCGCCAATCACGGTTTGGACCTTCGGAACTGGCCGGCGGTGACACGGGCTGCCTTGGCTCTCTAAACCGACCCGGACGCCACCGTGCCGCTCGACCCGCGCGTTAAACGGTTCTTGGATGCGCTGGCGGCAGGCAAGCCGCCCAGTGCCCTCGAAACAACCGTGGAGGAGCGGCGCCTGGGCCTCACCGAGCTCATGAAGCTGGCGGGCCCCCAAGCGGCGGTGGGCCGCGTCGAGGACCGCACCTTGCCCGGCCCGGCCGGGGCGCTGGGGATCAGGATCTATACGCCCCTCGGCGCGGGACCAGGGCTGCTGCCGGGGCTCATCTACTTCCACGGCGGCGGTTTGGTGGCGGGCACCGTGGCGACGCATGACCCCATTGGCCGGGTGCTCGCGAATTCGGGCGCCTGCCGGGTCGTCTCCGTCGAATATCGTCTGGCTCCCGAACACCCATTTCCCGCCGCGCTCGACGACGCCTTGGCGGCGGTCACGCACATTGGCGCTCATGCCGCCGAGTTCGGTATCGACGGCATGCGCCTCGGCATATGCGGCGACTCGGCGGGCGGCACGCTTGCGGCGGCGACGGCGCAGACGGTCGCTCGAATCGGCAGCCCGCGGCTGGCGCTGCAATTACTGATTTGCCCGATTCTCGATTACAGCCGCTCGACGGATTCCAAACGGGACCTCGCAAGCGGCTATCTGGTCGATCAGGCCACTCTCGACCACGACCTCTTGCACTACGCGCCGCCCGGGACGGACCCGGCCAATCCTCGGATATCGCCGCTGCGCGCCCCGGATGTTGCCGGCCTCCCCCGCACCCTCATTCACACCGCGGAATTCGATCCGCTGCGCGATGAGGGCCGCGACTATTTCGACCGCCTGACCCGCGCGCATACTGAGGTGTCCTACACCTGCCACCCAGGTATGATTCATCTTTTCTACGGCTTGGGGGCCGTGATTCCGTATGCCCGGACCGCGTTCGAACAGATCGGCGGTGAAATCCGGGCTGCGTTGGCCTGATCGAAGGAGATTACAGTGGCGGAGCGCGTCGTTGCGGAACGCATGATTCGGGGGCTGCATGCGGCGCGTGTCGGCGGCGATCTCGCCGGCCTGTGCCGGCTGTTTGCGGACCAAGGCCGGTTTGAAATCGTCGGCGCCAGCGCCGACAAGCCCATCGCGATCCGGACGAGCGGCATTGCGGAATTTCGTCCCTGGCTCGCCATGATGGTCAAAGTGTTTCGGCTCAGCGACTACACCCTATTGTCGCTGGTGGTCGAGTGGCCGCGGGCCACCGCGCACTGGCGCGCCGACATCTACTCCAAGGTCACCGGCGTCACCGTCCCTACGGAGCTCGTCGATCTCGTGGAGCTGAGCGAAGATCACATCTTGAACTACACCGAGTTTTTCGCGCCTCGCTGAGCTGATGTCCGCCGGCGATTCGCAATGGCTGAATATTGCGCGCGAATTGCGCGCCATCGCCCAGACCGGCCTGACCTTCACGGCCGATCGCTTCGACCGGCAACGCTATGAGCGCGTGCGCGAACTGGCCGCGTCGCTGCTGGCGCTGGGATCAGGTGCGGATTACGGCGACATCCTCGGCATCCTGCGCGAGGATAAGGGCTACGCGACACCCAAAGTCGATGTGCGGGGCGCCGCCTTCGTCGATGGCCGCGTGCTCCTGGTGCGGGAGATCAGCGACGGCAAATGGACGCTGCCCGGCGGATGGGCGGATGTCAATCAAACCGCCGGCGAATGCGTGGTGAGAGAGATCAGAGAAGAGTCGGGATTCGAGGCTCGGATCCTCAAGCTCGCGGCAGTCCACGACTATCAACGGAGCAATCGGCCGGTTCGTCACATTGACTCGATCTACAAGCTGTTTTTCGTCTGCGAAATCACGGGAGGCGCCGCCCGCACCAGTGACGAGACCAGCGAGGTGGCCTTTTTCCCGCGCGACGAGCTGCCGCCGCTATCGCTGGGGCGAACTACGGCCGCGCAGATCGACAGAATGTTTCAGCACGCGGAATGTCCGGGCCTGCCCGCCGACTTCGAATAGTCGCGGAGGCCCCTGTCACGTCACTGCTTCCTGACGGACATAGGGTAAGTCCAGCGTGACGCGGAGGCCCCCGCCGTCGCGATTGGCGAGCTGAATTCGACCGCCGTGCGCCTCGGCGATCTCACGCGCGAGCGCAAGGCCCAGCCCCGTACCGCTGCGCTTGGTCGAATAGAACGGAAGCAGCGCCTGCGCGAGCACCGTTTGGCTCATTCCCGAGCCTCGATCGCGCACCTCGATACGCTGGTGCAAGCCTGCGCACCGGATCAGGAGCTCCACCTGGTCCGCGGGGCCCCCGGCCTCGTGCGCGTTCTTGAGCAGGTTGATCAGTGCCTGTTCGACTTGCGCCCGGTCGAACCAGCCGGGCAAATCCGGGGGCGCTTCGGCCGCCGCAAACGGCTGCTGTCGCGCCAGATCGGCCACGAATGCCGCCCATTCGACGCGTTCCGGGCGGGGCGCGGGCAACTTCGCAAAGGCGGCATAGCCACTGACGAAGTGGTGCAGGTGCTCGGCGCGCTCAGCGATGGCCGCAAATACGGTCGGCAGCGTCGAATAGTCTCCTCGCCGCGCAATTTCCGCGCCTGAATGCGCAAGCGAGGACAGCGGTCCCAATGAATTATTGAGCTCGTGACTCAGAACGCGAATCAGCTTCTTCCACGTCGAGACCTCCTGGCGGGACAGCTCCCGCGTCAACCGCTTCAAGAGATACAGACGAAATGTTTGCCCTTGCAGGATGAAAGTACGCTGCGACAGGTGGAATGTCTCATCGACCCCCTCGATCTCGGTCGAGAACAGGCTGTCGCCCTGCGCCGCGGCCGCGCCGCGCAATGCCGCCGGTGCGCCGCTCAGCGCATCGCCAAAGCGCACCCCGTTGAGACTTCGCCCCTCGCTCAGCAAATGGCGCGCCGCGATGTTGGCATAGGCGATTCGCTCGTGCGCATCGACCAGCACCAGCGCCACCGGCGAGTTCTGCATCACGGTATCCAGCAACAGCTCGCGTTGCACCAGATGCGCGCGTTGCGCGCGCAGCGCCGCAGCCAGTTCGTTGTGAGCCGTCATCAGCTCGCCCAATTCGTCGTCGCGGTCGGCGACCAGCGACAAACTGAAATCGCCTTCCCGATAGCTCGCCACGGTGTTCGCCAAGGCACGCAGCAACTGCCCAATCGGCCGCATGACGCGCGCAGCCAGCCAGACGATGGGAACTACCGCGGCGGCCACGACCAGCAGCCATGCCAGGATCGCGCTGTCGAGGACGTGCGCGGCCCAGGCACCGGCGGCCGCGGTCAGAGCAACGATCACGAACAGCAATAGCGCCAGTCTGGCCTTCAGGCTCAGCTTCAGGTGACGACTCATGTTCATTCGCGCTTCAGCCGCCACCGATTCAGACGCCACCGGTGGGCCGCAGGTTGAATCGTTCCATGCGGCGGTAGAGCGCCTGGCGCGACAGACCGAGGCTTTGCGCCGCACGGCTGATATTGCCGCCCGCCTCGCGCAAGCTGGCTTCGATCACCTCCCGGCTCGGGTGTTCGGCGTCTCGATCCCCGCGGCCGGGCGATGGCTCGCCCCCGCGGATCGGCGGCGAATCCGCTCCCCTGCGCATGGACTCGCCGTCCGCCGACGGACGGTGCGGCGAGGGCAGATTCAGATCCGCCGCCGTCACGATTCGTTCGCGCGCCAGGAGTTTGGCGCGTTCGATCGAATTGCGCAGCTCACGCACATTGCCGGGCCAATCATGGGCGAGCAGAGCCGCCGCCGCGTCGTCGCTCAGCTGCAGGTCGTGCCCGAGAAAATGCCGGGCGAGCGGCAGGATGTCGGCGGGACGCTCCGCCATCGATGGCACCGGTATCTCGATGACATTGAGCCGGTAGTACAGGTCTTCGCGAAAGCGGCCTTGGCGGATCAGCGCGGGGAGATCGGCATTGGTGGCGCTTAGAATCCGTACGCGCGAGCTATGGGTACGGCTCGATCCCAGCATTTCGAACTGACCCGTTTCGAGCACGCGAAGCAGCTTCACCTGGCCGGCGAGCGGCAGATCGCCGATCTCGTCAAGGAACAGCGTCCCGCCATTCGCCAGCTCGAAGCGGCCGGTGCGCGCACGGTTGGCTCCGGTAAAGGCGCCCGCCTCCACACCGAATAGTTCCGCCTCGATGAGTTCTGACGGGATCGCGCCGCAGTTGATCGCGACGAAGGGGCCGCTGCGAATGGAGGAATTCGCATGCACGATCTGCGCGATGCGTTCCTTGCCGGCGCCGTTGGGTCCGGTGATCAACACCCGCACGTCCGCCTTCGCCACGCGGCAGGCAAGCTCGATGACTCGCTCCATCGCGTCGGAGGCGAAGATGATGCCGCACAAGTCATATTGCTCCGCCAGACGTTCGCGACGGCGGCGCTGCTCGTTTTGCAGCCGGTCCCGTTCGCGGGTCGCTTCCGCCAATTCCAGCAGGTTCTCGACCGAGGCCAGCAACTTGTCATTGTCCCAAGGCTTGCCGATGTAATCCGCGGCGCCGGCCTTGACGAGCTGCACGGCGGATTCTAAATGCGTCCAAGCCGTCAGCAGAATCACCGGCAAATCGGCTTGATTGGCGCGCAGTGCGCGAAACAGCGCCGTCCCCTCCTCGCCCGACGTCGTGTCGGCACTGAAGTTCATATCGGCGATGACGAGATCGACGCGCTCGCGCGCCAGCATCGCCAGGCCTTGTTCTGGAGTCGCCGCAGCGAAGGTCGTATGTCGTGCAAACCGAACAGCAGCGAAAGAGCCTGTGCCACTGCAGGGTTGTCATCGATGACCAATACGGTGCGCATGAGCGGATGTTAACGGGCTTGGAGTCGATTCACACTACACGCCGCGAGTTGCGAGTGCAGGAGGGACGGAGGCGGCCCGCAGCGCCGGCCAGAACGCCGCCGCCTGACCGAGCAGCAGCACGACGATGGCGCCGACGAAGGCATAGCCGGTGTGCAGCCGCTCCATTTCGAAGCTGCTCACCATCCAGAGATTCAGCGAGACCGCCATCGCGACGCCCATCGCGGCGCCGGCCGCCGCAATCAAGAAGTTTTCGGTTTGAAAATAGCGAATGATGGCCTTTCGCGTCGCCCCCAGTGCGCGGCGGACGCCGATTTGGCGCCGCCGCTGCGCCACCCAGTAGCTGGTGAGGCCCACGATGCCGAATGCAGTGACCGCCAGCAGCGCGGCGCAGACCACGCCGAGGATGATGGCGAGTCCGCGATCGTCGCGGTAGACCTCGGTGCGCGCGTCGGTCAATGGCCGGACCTTTCCCAGTACGCGTGCCCGGCTGACGTCGATGAGCGCCTTTTCTGCCGCGTGCATGACCGCCGTCATTTGCCCCGGCCGGGCGCGCACCATGTAGTGGGAGTATTGTCCAGCGAACCGAAATGGTTCGATCATCGAATTGTCGCTGAATTTGCTGCCCCAACCGCTGGCGGAAACCCACGGCGCCTGCAATTGATCGACGATGCCGATGACGGGAACCCCGGCCTTCTGAAACTGGAGGTAGATCGACTGGCCCAGTGCATCGCCGCGGGGAAATAGCTTGTCGGCAAGCTGGCGCGTAATGATGACGACCGGCGGCGGCGTCAGGTCGTTGAGTCTGCGGTCGGCGACCTCCGTCGCGCTGAAATTGCGCCCCGCGATCAGCTTGAGCCCCAGCGTGGGAAGACCATGCTCGTCTGCAAAGTAGAGCGCGGTGGCCGTCGTCGCGCCCTTCTGATCGGGATGGAGTTTGAGCCCCTCGCTCCAGCCGGCATTCGTCAGCGGGTACGCATTGGTCACATAGGCATCCACGATGCCGGGGAGCGAGCGAAGCGCCGCAAGGTCGGCCTGCACCCGCGCCGGCAGATCCGCCGGCTCTCCCATCCATTGGTTGGTGATCGAAAAAATATTCGCCTCGTCCGTTCCCGTCGGGCGTTTGCTCAATGCAATTCGCTGTTCGATGATGAACAGACCGTTGCACAGGATCGCGAGCGTGATCGCCATTTGCACCGCGATCAAGATGGCGCCGACTTTATTGCGGCGCATTGCCGAGAGTATGGGCCGTAGTTCCATGGTGTGATCCTTTTACTGAGCCTTGAGTTGCCAAGCCGGCTGAACGTGCGCGGCGCGCCAAGTCGGATACAGTCCCGCGACCGTGGTCGCGGCGATGGCGAGAAGAACTGCGATGCCGATGTCGATTGGACTGAGATGGGCCAAACGATTCGCTTCTTCCGACAGCAGCGAGCGCAGGCCGAGAAGACCCAGCGCCGTGAGCGCGAGCCCGAGCAATCCGCCCGCCAGTCCGATCACGGCGGCCTCGATCAGGCATTGGCCGAAAATCGCGGCGCGGCTCGCGCCGAGTGCACGGCGGACACCGATGTCGCCGGCGCGCCCCAAGAGCTTCGCGAGCATCAGCCCCATGGCATTGAGCAGGCACACCAGCAGAAAACTAAAGGATACCAGCACCAGAATGCGCACTTCATAAGTCACGGCGTGCTGAGCAACCAGCCATTCCCGAACATCGCGCAGCTGCGTGTGAGGCGCCCAGTGAAATCGGCCGGTGCGCCGCTGTTCCGCCGCGTAGTTGTTCAAGAAAGACCGGTACCGGGCGGCATCCGCGGCGGTCGGCAGCTCGGCCCAGAACTGCAGCCATACGCATTCGGAATGAAGGTGGCCTTCCCAGCCAACCCCCATATCGCCCGCACAATTGTTGTTGCCCCACATCATCATCCGGCCGTCGATGGCGCGAGTGAACGGCAGGAACAGCTCCTCCGGCTTGCCGTACTTATCGTTGTTGAGGTCATAGAACTTCGGTGTCGGCTCCCACCGGTCCACCACACCCACTACGCGATAGTCATGATTGTCGAGATTCAGGGTCTTGCCCACACTGTTTGCACCGCCGAACACCTTGTCATTCAGCTCGCGGGCAATGACCACCACGTCCGCGTGACCCTCATCGTCGGCGGTGTTCCACGGCCCGCCGAAGCGAAACGGCACATCGAACATCGGGAAAAAATCGGTGTAGGTCGCGCGGACTCGAACCTGGAACGGCCTGATCTCGGGATTCGGCGGGGTCAGTATGAAACCCGTGGCGTACATTGCGGTCTGCCGGCGCGCGGCGTGCGCACGCATCAAACCCATGGCGTCGGTGTAACTGATTTGCTCAGGCAGGCTGTCGCTCTCGCCCGTCACCTCACCGCGCCTCTGTGGTCCCCAATTGTCGATTTGCGGCGCGAACAGTTGCGCGGACTTCTGCGGGATGGGATCGTTTGCCATGGCGCGGAACACCGTCAGCGTGGTCATCGAGGCGCCGATGCCGACCCCGATGGCCGCGATCATGAGCGCCGTCAGCACCACATTGCGCTTGAGACTGCGCAGGGCCAATCCAAGATAGTAGTAGAACATGATGGCGCTCCTAGGCGTGCGTCTGCACGCCGACGACCAGGCGCGGATGGGCCGCCAGGTCAACCACCTGACCGTCGACGATATGCACTTCGCGCTGGGCGCGAATCGCGAGTTCCGGGTCGTGGGTCACCATGACGATGGTGGCGCCGTCCCGATGAAGTTCCTCGAGCAAATCCATGACCCCGCGCGCCATCTGCGTATCGAGATTGCCCGTGGGCTCGTCCGCCAGCAGCAGCCGCGGGGATCCCGCGAGCGCCCGGGCGATCGCCACGCGCTGTTGCTGGCCTCCCGACAGTTCCGCCGGATAGTGCCGCGCCCGCGCCGACAGGCCCACCCGCGCCAACGATTCCTGAATGCGGCGCCGCCTTTCGGCGCCGTTGAGTCCGCGATAGCGCAGCGGCACGTCGATATTGTCCTGCACGTTGAGATCGGATATCAGGTTGAAGGCTTGAAAGATGAAGCCTATTTTTTGGTTGCGCAGGCGCGAACGCTGATTATCGTTCAGGCCGCGCACGTCGGCGCCGTCCAACTGATATTCGCCGCCGCTGAATTCCTCGAGCAATCCGGCGATGGTCAGAAACGTGGTCTTGCCGGACCCCGATGGGCCGGTCACGGCGACGAACTCCCCTTCCCGTACGTGGATGGAAAAGTCCCGCAAGGCATATGTCTCGACGACCTCGGTTCGATACGCCTTCGACAGATGGGTCATCCTGAGCATGGTGTGGCCTCGTATGATGATGGGTCAGAACAGTTGTTGAGCATGTAGCCTCTCCGTCAGCGGCTCAAAATGACTCGCTGAGCCGACTTGAATTCGTCGGTTCCCGAGACGACGATTTGATCGCCCACCGCCAGTCCGTCGAGGATTTCGACTTTGGCGATGCTGGCGGCGCCGAGACGCACCGGATGCCGTTCGGCCACGTTGCCGCGAACGAGGTAGGCAAAGGCGCCGCCTTCCTGATCCACGAAAGCGCCGCGATCGACCATCAATACATTGTCGCGCCGATCGATCAGAATTCGAACCGACAGCCGCTGGCTCTGCCGGAGACCCGCCGGCTTTTCACTGCCGAAACGCAGCCGGGCGGTGACCTGGCCGGCGACGACTTCGGGCGACACACCGCTCACGCTGCCCCGCCAGTGATGGCCTCCGCCCTCCAGATCCGCGTCCATGCCGGGTCGGAGATCACGGGCGAGGCTTTCCATCACTTTGATCTCGACTTCCAGCGCCGAGAGGTCGACGACCGTGAGCAGCGGCGCATCCTTGGCGACGCTGGCGCGATCGGCCACCTGCACCTGTCCGACTTGCCCGTCCACGGGGGATTTCACGTTCAAGCCGTCCACCTGACGTTTGAGGTCCGCCACCAAGTATTGCTGTCTGTCGTACAGCGCCTTCTTGCTGTCGATGTCGAATCGATTCTGTTTGGGCTGCGACTCGTAGTTCATTTTCGCCTGGTCGAACGCGAAGCGAGCCTTCTCCAGCGAGTCCTCCGCCTTGAGCGCCTGCAATTCGGTATAGGAGCCCAGTTCATACGCTTTGCGGCTGCGGTCCAATTCACGCCGCGCGGTCTTTTGATCGACCTGCGCTTGGTTGAACGCGTCCCGGAGCTGCAACAGCTTCCGTTCGGCGTCCAGTGTCGCACGCTGCCAATCGATGCGCAGACTCACCGATGACGCCTCCTCCTGCGACAGCTTGGCGGTCAAATCAGGACTGTCGATGACGGCCAGCACCTGTCCCTTGGACACGGTGTCGCCGGCGTGCACCTTGAGCGCGACCGTTCCGAGAGCGTTGGCATACAGGGTGGGGCTGACCGCGGCCACGACCTGTCCTTCGGCCGCGATGTCGCGGACGAAGCTGCCGCGTTCCACCGCGGCGATCGACAGCCGCGAACGATCGACCGATACGCCTGCTCCGGAGTAGCGCAGCAAGTAGGCGAGCAGCACACCGAGTCCGAGGACCCCGGTGAGAATGCCGATGAGCAGCCCGCGATGACGCTTCCAGGCGCCGGCGGGTTCGATCACACGATCCTGGCCTGTCGTGTCGCGCAGCATGACGGGTTCCTTGGGCAATAGCCGCATGATCATGAACCGGTCTCGATGAGCATGTCATCGACGGCGGCGAGGTCGCGCTCGCTCAAGCGGCCGGCTTGTTGTTTGAGCGTCAGCACACTCGTCAAATAGTCATAGCGCGACTGACTGTAGGCGCGTACCGCGGTGTAGTAATTGTTCTGGGCGTTCAGCAAATCGAATTCGGTACCGGTGCCGAATTCCACGTTGCGCCGGCTCGCCTCGACGGCGCCGTGCCCCGAATCGACCGCGCGGCGCGCGGCGCCGATTCGTTGAATGCCGCTGACGATGCCGCGAAACGCGGCGCGCGTTTGCCGCTCGGTATCACGCTGCAGCGAGTCGTAAGCCGCTTGGGCCTGTCGGTACAGCGCACGCGACTGGCGCACCGCCGACGCAACCGCGCCTCCCTGAAACAGAGGCCAGCTGAAGGAGACGCCGACCGTATCCAGGGTTTGATTGCCGCCCAGCACTTCGTCCTGCGTGACTTTGGAGCTCGAGCCTGTCAGTGAAAACGTGGGCAACCCCCGGCCCCGCTGCGCCGACACGTCGCGCGCCGCCGCCTCCATCTTGAGTTCGGCGGTCCTCACATCGAAATTGTCCCGCCGCGCGGACGTCACCCACTCATCGGCGGACGCGGGCTCGGGAGACGCCAGGGGAATGTCCTGGCGCAGCGGAGCGATGGCCGCAGGATGCGGACCCACGATTTCGGTGAGCGCAAGGTTCGCATCATCGAGGGCATTCTGCGCGTCGATGACGCTTTGCTCGGTCGCATCGTAGAACGCCTGCGCCTGCTCGACATCGCTGCGCGGACCGACGCCGGTTTGCTCGCGCGTTCTCGCCTGGTTGAGCAGTGCACCGAATGCATCACGCTCACCGCGATTGGCGGCGAGCTGATCGGCGGCGGACAGGATGGCGAAATACGCTTGCGCAACTCGCAGCAGGAGATTCTGCTGCGCGCTGCGAAAACCGGCCTCGGCGGCGGCGGCCTGAAGATTCGCCTCCTTGAGTTGGCTGAATGCCTGAAGGCTCCATAACGTCTGCGACATGTTGAGGCCCAAGGCGTGCACGGTACCGTAGCAATGCTGCACACCGCCGGCCGCACCGAGGGCGCAGTCGGCCGCCTGACTACCCGCCGACCGGCCGCTGTCAAAGCCCGCGCGCTCACGCGTGGCCGACGCGGCGGCCGACACCTGCGGCAGCCATTGCGCGAGCGCTTGGGGCCGAGCCTCGATCGCGGCGTCGCGCTGGAAGCCCGCGGCCTGCAGCGAGGCATCACGGGTCAGTGCGAGCTCGTACAGCTCTTTCAGATCGTTGGCGTTGGCGAGCGTCGCTGCCAGAACCATCGCGATCAACGCCAGTGAGTAACGCAACATCGTCCGCCGTGGCCCTGTGAATGTTTCCCGTGAAAGAGCAGAGCAAGCGGCATGCCAGGTTCTTGTGTTTATAAGTCAATGTTTTTAATGAGGTAATTTAGTGGTTGAGTCGTGGAGTGTCCGCGGACAGTGTCCGCGGACGATGTCGGACAGCAGCACCGGTTTGCGCCGGCCTGGCCAGCAGCTATCCTCGCAGGCCCGGCACATCCCTCGTCCATTCAAAGGATGAACCACGTGGCTGACGACGTTTTACTTGCGATCGATCAAGGAACGAGTTCCACGCGCGCCATCGGCTTCGCTGCCGCCGGCGATGTCGTGGCGGTGGAACAGCAGAGTTTCGAACAAATCTACCCGGGCCCGGGCTGGGTGGAACACGACCCCGAAGTGATCTGGGCAACGGTCATGTCCACCAGCCGCCGGGTACTGCAGCGCCTCGGCGAAGCGCAGCGGGTCGCGGCCGCCATCGGCATTACCAATCAGCGGGAAACGACGATTCTCTGGGACCGGCGCAGCGGCGCGCCCATCTATAACGCCATCGTCTGGCAGGATCGCCGCACCGCCGATCGGTGCCGAGACTTGGCTCGCGATCATGGCGAGACGGAAATCAGCCGCAAAACCGGCCTGCGCTTCGATCCTTATTTTTCGGCGACTAAAATCGCCTGGATTCTGGACCGCGTGCCCGGTGCGCGCGAGGCCGCGAAGGCGGGGCACCTTGCATTCGGCACCGTCGACAGCTTTCTCATATGGCGGCTGACCGGCGGCCGGCTGCACGTCACGGACGCCACCAACGCGAGCCGCACGGCTCTGTACGATATCGGCAAGAGCAGGTGGGACGAGGACCTGTGCGGCATTTTCAACGTGCCCATGAGCGTTCTGCCGGAAGTACGCGACAGCGCGGGAGAATTTGGCGTCACTGACAAGGCGATACTGGGCCAATCGTTGCGCATCTGCGGAGTCGCCGGCGACCAGCAAGCCGCTCTCGTCGGACAAGCCTGCTTTGCAGCGGGCGATGTCAAGAGCACTTATGGCACCGGCGCGTTCTTGGTGCTCAATACCGCGCGGCAACTCGTGCCCTCGAAGAACCGCTTGCTCAGCACCGTCGCCTATCAGCTGAACGGCGTGGTCACCTATGCGCTGGAAGGTTCCATTCTGTCCGCGGGCGCCGCCATCCAGTGGCTGCGAGATGGCCTGGGACTCATCTCACAGGCCTCCGACATCGAGGCGCTGGCAGCGTCGACGCCGCACAGCGGCGGAGTCTACCTGGTGCCGGCGTTCACCGGATTGGGGGCGCCCTACTGGGATCCGGATGCACGCGCCGGCATCATCGGGCTGA
>Ga0073928_10001976_pt1 | contig 37365 bp, 34 predicted proteins | sample PaiPotPPA55metaG_FD_76969 | JGI IMG/M metagenome (GOLD analysis project Ga0073928, IMG submission 76969) | Iron sulfur acid spring bacterial and archeal communities from Banff, Canada, to study Microbial Dark Matter (Phase II) - Paint Pots PPA... ... | reverse complement strand
TCAGGCCCGCGGCTTGCTTCGGCAAGCAATAGCGGCGCAACCTCCTCCGCCCGCAGGCGGCGGCGTTCGATCTGCTTGCCGAATTGCGACTCGGCGAGGTGGCGCGCAAGCACGCGAGCGTTGTACCGGTAGCCCTGCACCGCCCCGGAGTTGCTTGGAATGCCGTGCTTGCGCAGGCCTTGCGAGCCCTGCATGATCGTCCCCGCGAAGTACACGCCGGGCCTGGTCGCGCTCTCCCAGAAGGGGGTCTGAGCGGGAAGGTGGCTCTGGCCGAAGGTCGCGACGCCGAGCTGGGGCAGGTCCTGCAGCGGGCAGGTGAAGCCCGTGGCCGCGATCACGTCGTCGACGTCGAACTCGAGCGCCCGACCGTCTGTCGCTTTCGTCTTGACGTGGAAGCGTTCGCCCTGACGCTCGACCGTCTCGATCGAGGCGTCGAGGATCACCACGCCGCCGGCGAGCGCCCAGTCCTCGTAGGGCTGGACGTAGCGGGCACGGACGCCGACCAGCGAGCGGGTGTCGACCGACAGCCTGGTCGGGCTCGGCGAGGCGAGGACGATCTGGCGCGCCCAGGGCAGCAGGCCCGTGGCGATCTCGAAGCCGGAGTTCTGCTTGCCCGCGATGAAGACACGCCGGTCGGCGTAGGTCTCGACCGGGCGCAGGTCGCCGTACTGCTGCACGCCGTCGACCGTAAAGAGCGCAGGCCGCCACGGCTCGGCCACCCCGACCGCGAACACGGCCACCTGCGCGCGGTACTCGCCGTCCGAGGTCTGGAGGACGAGCTCGCCATCCTCCTGGCGGGTCGATTCCCAGCTGCAGCCGTAGCGAACTTTGATGGCGGCCCGGTCCGCGAACGCGACAAGGCCCTTTTCCATCTCTGGGCGGGACGGAAAGTAGGAGCTGCCGTCCATGACTGCGGGCATGATCGCCCGGGTTTCCTGCTCCTCCCCGAGCAGACTGTTCCAGTCATAGCGCTGGTAGGCGGCCGACCCGCGCTCGTGGTCGGCATACGGCTTGGTCCAGCTGAGCATCCGCTGGAAGATGGGCCAGCGCCGGAACATGCCGCCCGGCGCGGGATCCCTGGAGATGACCGCGTGCTCGATGCCCAGACCGCGCAGTGAGTAGGTCAGCTGCAGAGCGCCGGGGCCGCTGCCAACGATGACCAGCGGGTAGCGGCCCGGAGGGAACGGCGGGTCGGTCAGCTGAGCCAACTGGTCGTCGTGCGCACCTTTCGCGCCTCGCCCTGGAGGAGGCGGAACATGACCTTCGGATGCGCGAGCAGGAACGCCTGGAGCGAGGCGCACGGGAGGACCAGGCAGCGCAGCGGCCGCTGGGCGACGATGTCCGCCGTCGGCAGCTCGCCGAGCAGGCAGGAGATCTCGCCGAAATAGTCGCCGGGTCTCAGAGTCGCGCGGTCGACCCCGTCGACCCTGATGCTCGCGGTGCCGTCGAGGATGACGTAGAAGGCGGAGCCGCTGATGCCCTGGCGAATGACCCGATCGCCCTCCTTGAACCAGGACTCGTCGAACGTGTGCACGACGTTCTCGATGTCAGGCGTCGTGAGGTCCGCGAACAGCGCGAAGCCCGCCAGCACGTCGACCACGTTGTCGCGAACGTCCATCTAAATGCCCGCCCCCTTCAGGGGCAGGTCAGGTGGGGGTGAGCAGTCCTCCATCTACGCGGATGCCTCGGCGTGGCTCTCTTCCGACTTCGGCGCCGCCGACTCGACCGGCTTGCGAGCGGCAGCGTTGTGAATACCGACGGCATTCACCAGCGCGCCGAGCAGGAGCAGGGCCGCGCCGAGATACATCGCGATATGGAAGGACGACGTGGAGGCGTCGCGCACGATGCCGACGAGATGCGTGTCGAGCGGAACGTTCAGTGGGCTGACCTTGGAGCGGAAGCTGGGGTCATTCACGTTCACGGAGAGCCGCGCCGCGAGATATCCATAGAAGTTGGCGGTGAGGAAGACGAAGATGAGCGCTCCTGCCAGCTGGGGGCCGACGCGCGAGATGGCGTTGTTGATCGCCGACGCCACGCCCGAGTTGTGCACCGGCACGGATGTCATCAACGCAGTGGTCAGAGGCGCCACGAGCATCATGATGCCGAGCCCGAAAAGTATGGTGCCGGGCAGGAAGTCGGTGACGTAAGAGAGTGGGGGAATGTAGCTTGGCGGTGAGTCCAGCTGCAGGCGCCACGGTGTGCTGCCGGCGGGGACGCGCGAGAACCAGAGCACCCCAAGCGCCATGAACACTGGGCCGATGGCCATGAACCATCGCGGGCCGTACTTCGCCGCCAGGCTGCCAAAGCGAGCCGAGAAGAAGATCAGGAACAGTGTGCCGGGAATGCCGGCAAGCCCGGCCGCGGAGGCCGTGTATCCGATCGTCCCCTGGAGGAACAGCGCCTGGTAGTAGAAGCTCACGTACAGCGCGCCATAGATCAGAAAGGTCGAAAGGTTGGTAACCGCGAAGTTGCGCGACCGGAATAGTTGCAGCGGAATCAGCGGGTGCGGCGCTCGCATCATGTACATCGGCAGCCCGGCGGAGGCCACCACGCCGACGCCAAGCGCGATATATCCGATGGGGTCGCTCCACTCCCGCTGCTGGCCGTAGATCGTGCCGAAGGCGAGGCCGCCGACGGCGAGAGCGACAATCCCTGCCCCGAGCCAATCGAACCGCGGGGACGCCTGCTCGTCGCGGCTCTCAGGTACGTGCTTCCACGTAGCCCACAACGCCAACAGGATGAAGGGCACGTTGATGAGGAAGACCGCCCGCCACGACACCGTGTCCACCAACAGGCCGCCCACCACCGGCCCGAGGATCGTGGTCGCGCCTGAGGCGCCGGCCCAGACGCCGAACGCGCGACCCTGCTCCTGACCGGAGAAGTTGGCGGTGAGCAGCGCCAGCGAACCTGGGACAAGCAGCGCACCCGCCGCTCCCTGGAGAACACGGAAGAGGACCAGCAATTCCATGTTTGGCGCCAGGCCGCACAGCACCGAGGTGGCGCCGAAGCCGATGAGGCCGAGCATGAACATGCGCCGGCGTCCGTAGAAGTCGCTGAGCGCGCCGGCGAGGATGAGGAGCGCGCTGAGCGTGAGGAGGTAGGCGTTGTAGACGTACGACTGGCCCTCCAGGACGCCCAGGAACAGGCGAGGCAGGTCGCGCCCGATGCGCGGGAGGGCGACGTTGACCACTGTCGAGTCCAGGAAAACGATCCCCGAGCCCAGCACGGCCGCGGTCAAGATCCAGCGCTTGGAGGTCACCCTCTTCCCCTAGGCCAAACAGCTTAGAGGAGCGATCGCACCAGGTCCTCGAGCTGCCCTCGCTCCGGCTGGACCGGGTTGTTGGCCAGGACCACGTCGTCGAGGGCTCCATCCACGAGCCGAGCGACCATGCCGCCCTCCATCCCCACCTCAGACAGCGTCGACGGCATCCGCAGCCGTGTTCTGAGTGCGGCCACCAATTGGATCGCCGCGGATGCGGCCATGTTTTTCCCCGTCGCGTGAGCGCCCATGGCCTGGGCAGCTTCTACGAGCTCAGTGGTGCGCGAGTCAAAGTTGAACTCCAGCACCGCCGGAAGCACCACCGCGAGCGCGACGCCGTGAACCGTCCCGAGCATCGCGCTCAACGTGTGCGCCAGCGCGTGAGCCAGCCCCAGGCCGGTGTTGGCGAAAGCCAGCCCGGCGAGGTGGGCCGCCAGCAGCATTTGCGCGCGCGCCTCGAGGTCGTCGCCTGACTCGACGGCGACCGGCAGCCATGCGTGCACGGTGCGAATCACCTCGAGTGCGACCCCGTGCGAGTAAGGGTTGGCCTGCCGGGCCATCAAGGACTCGAGCGCATGCGTCAGCGCGTCCATGCCGGTGGCCGCTGTGGGCGCCGGCGGAAGGCCCACGGTCAGCTCCGGGTCGAGGATGACGACCCGTGGGAGCACGCTCGGGTTGCCGATGTAGAACTTGCGGGCCGCCTCGTGATCCTCGATCACGCCAAACGAGTTCGTCTCCGATCCGGTGCCCGCTGTGGTCGGCACCGCGATCACGGGCAGCCCAGGATTGGGCAGCTCGCGGCGGTAGTCGAGGTCCCGTACGGGCACGTCGTTGGCAGCCGCGAGCGAGATGCCCTTGGCTCCATCCAGCGACGTGCCGCCGCCCAGACCGACGACGACCGACTGTCCGAACCGACGGAGCGCGCTCGCCCCCGACGCGATGTCTTCGATCGCGGGGTTCGGCCGCAGCTCGGAGTAGACCGTGACCTCCAGCCCGGCGTCGCCGAGCCGCGCGGCTATCCCGCCGGCAAGCCCCCCGGCGACGAGGCCGGCGTCAGTGACCAGGAAGACGCGGCCGGCGCCCAGGGCCTTGACCGCGTCAGGCAAGCGCGCGATGGAGCCGGCCCCAAAAGTGGTACGGGCCGCGGACCCGATCGTCAGCTCCTGACCGACGAGGGCGGCCCCGCTCACTTCAGCTCGTACCGGGCGATCGCGGCGTCGTCCAGCACACCGCCGAGGCCGGGATGCGCGGGCACGGCCACCGTTCCGTCGGCGCGTACGCGTACCGGCTCGCTCAGGAAGAAATCGCGGCGCTCGACCGTCCAGCCCCGCGGGTCGAATGGGAACTCGAGAAACGGGCCGCCGCCGACTCCTGCCGCGACCTGCAGGTTGGCCAGGAGACCGAGCCCGTTGGTCCAGGTGTGCGGGCTGAACCAGCGATTCTTCAACAGCGCCAGCTCGGCCACCAGCCGCGCGCGCGACATTCCCACCGCCAGCACGACGTCCGGCTGATAAACATCCAGGGCGTCTGCATCGAGATATGCGAGCAGCTCCGGAACGGTGCGCGTCATCTCGCCGGCTGCGATGCGGACGCCGGTCTCGGCTCGGAGCCGGGCGAATCCCGCCACATCTGCGCCCGGCAGCGGCTCCTCTACCCACATCACGCCCAGCTCGCCAAGCTCCGCCACGGTGCGCCGCGCAGACGCCGGGTCCAGGGCGGGGTCGGTGTCGCCTGGCATCCGCCAGGCCTGGTTGAGGTCGACCATGATCTCCATCGATGCGCCCACCGCCGTGCGCACTGCCCGCACCGACTCCACCCCCTCGGCAAGACGGTCTCGCGCGATCCGGATCTTCATAGCCTTGAAGCCCTGTTCGCGAAATGCGAGCGCCGACTCCGCGCGCTCGGCCGGCGGCTTGATCTCACCGCATGAGGCGTAGGCCGGCAGCGAATCGCGCGCGCCCCCGAACAACACCGACACAGGCTGGCCCGTGACTTTGCCGATGATGTCCCACAGCGCCGCTTCCACCGGCCAGTAGCGGCCTGCGTGGAAGCTGATGGTCTCGAGCGCGCGCACGTGGCGCGAGATGTCCATCGGATTCCGGCCGATGAACAGGTCGATGTAGGGCTCAAAACCGTCCATCGTGTCGCCCGAGGCCACGCCGAATAGGCCCTCGTCGGTCTCCACCCGCACCAGCGTCGCGTCGAATCGCTTGCGCGGCACGGGGTCCCAGGCCGCGAGAAATGGTGGATCGAGAGGAAGGCGCAAGCGGCGAAGCTTGATGGCGGTGATCTTCATGAGTGTCGGGACACTCAGCGTCCGCCGTAGAACCGGCTGGCCGCGTGCTCCCGCCGATCCGCCACGCCGCGCACGAAATCCGCACTGCGATCCGTGAGCGCGTCTTCGACGGCCGCTCGGGTCGCGACGCGGCTGGCGATTCGCACAGCGGTCTCATCGTCGACCTTTGGATCCAGCCACAGCGCCGCAAGCAAGACCAACGAGCCGGCCAGTGCGGGGTCGAGAAGCGCTTCGGCCACAGCGTCCAGCACGCCCTGGGATATGCCGAGCTGTGCCGCACCCCACGTCATGCGGTCAAGGAGGTCTTCTCCAAGCGTCACCTTGTTTACAACCACCGTGATCGGCCGCACCAGGACTCCAGGCTCGACCACGGCCAGGTACGGCATGTGGCCCGGGCGCGGCGAGGCGAGCGCGCCGACGATGGCCGCCGCCGTCGGTGAGCCGCGGCGCGCGATCACCAGGTTGATGTGAGAACCATTGGGCAGCTCGCCGCCCCAGCCCTCGCCGATACGGCCGTCGAGCTCTTCGAGTGTCAGATCGCGTGGGTCTCCCATTGCGTCAGGCGAGCTGGAGCACAGCGCGCACGGCGGTGCCTCTGCGCACCAGGTCGAGGGCCTCGGCCGTCCGGGCCAGCGGCATCCGGTGCGTGATCAAGCGGTCGAGCTGCAGCCTGCCCTCCGCGTAGAGCTCCAGGATTCGCGGAAAGTCGCGCTCTGGGCGCACAGATCCGTACGCGCTGCCCATGACGCGGCGCTCAGCCCGGGGGATCTCGATCGCGGGCAGCGGCAGCACGGCGTCCTGGCGCGAGATGCCGATGAGAACCGCCGCTCCGCGCGGGCGGCAGGAGAGGAACGCCGCCAGCATTGCTTCGGGCCTTCCCGTGGCCTCGATCGCATAGTCAACGCCGCCGCCCGATGCCTCCTTGATCGCGCCCGCGGTCGCCTCGGCGCTCCCAGCCCAGCGGACCGTGGCGGTCGCGCCCAGCGATCGCGCGAACGCCAGCTTCTCCTCGGACAGGTCCACAGCGATAACCGGTGTGGCCCCGACCGACAGCGCGCCCAGCACCGCGCTGAGTCCCACGCCGCCGCAACCGATCACAGCCAAGCGCTCGCCGGGCCGCACGCCGGCGGTGTTCCACACTGCCCCGACCCCGGTCGAGACCGCGCAGCCGACGAGCGCCGCGACGTCGAACGGCACGCTCTCCGGAATCGGGATGACGCACTGTTCGGGCACCACCGTCGCCTCGGCAAACGTGGACAGGTATGAGTAGTGATAAAGGGGCGCCCCGTCCATGGACAGTCGCGGCGTGCCGTCGAGCAAGCCGCCGTGGCTCATGCCGCTCCACGCCTTCCGGCACAGGTGCGTGTAGCCGCGCAGGCATTCCTCGCAGCGATTGCATGCAGGCATCCATGTGAGGGCGACATGCGTCCCGACCGCGATCTCGACGCCCGCGCCGATCGCCTCGACCACTCCCGCGCCCTCATGGCCGAGCACCGCGGGGCAGCGAGTTGCCGACGTGCCGTCGATGGCGTTGAGGTCGCTGTGGCAGACGCCGCTGGCGTGGAGGCGCACGACCACCTCGCCCGCATGGGGATCCGCCAGGTCGACCTCGCGCACATCGAGCGCGGCGCCCGTCTCCGGCAGCACGGCGGCGATGATCTTCACAGTGAGCCTAGGATGACGATCGTTTGCGGAATGCGGGCGACTCCTCGATCGGTGCGTGAGATCTGCGGCCGGGACAAGGCCGGGACAAGTATGCGTATTGTCGCCGAGTCCCCGAAAGCAGCCGGCAGCGGTCGATAGCCCGGGCATGAATTCTTGAGCCGTCTCCAGCTGCGCTTCATATCGGGCGCTGACATCGCCGCGCTGAATTTGTCCAGGGCCGAGATCTTTGACGCAGTCACGGATGCGGTCAGGGCGCAAGGCAACGGCGAGGTGGTGCTGGAGCCACGCGTTCACCTCAACCCGCCCAACGGCGGCCGCGGGCACTTCAACGTCCTGCGCGCACACCTCGGCGGCGCGAACGTCAGCGGCGTCAAGGTCGTCGGTGACTTCGTTGACAACCACCGGCTCGGACTACCGAGCGAGCTGGCCCTCATCACCCTCTACGACCCGACCACCGGCGCACCGCTCGCGATTGTCGACGGGACGATGATCACGGCGGCGCGCACCGGCGCGGTGACCGCCCTCGGCGCGCAGCACCTGGCGCGGCAAGACAGCCGGATCTTGGGCCACGTCGGCGCGCGTGGAACAGCCTGGTGGAACGTGATCATGCTCGACGACCTGTTCCACTTCGACGAGATCAGGGTCACCAGCCTGCGACCGGAGTCGCGCGAGGAGTTTGCGCGGCGCCTCAGCGAGGAGCTGGGCAAGCCCGTTCGCGCGGTCGCGACATCCGAAGCGGCGCTGATGGGCGCCGACATCATGGTCGAGGCCTCCAGGCTCTCGACTCCGAGCGTCCTGCTGCGCACCGAGTGGGTGACCCCCGGAACGCTGGTGGTGCCCTATGGGACGATCAGCGCCGTCGAGCTATCGCTGACCGAGGTGATGGACAAGATCGTCGTGGACGACTGGGGGCAGGCGACCGTGGGCCCGTTCGGAGCGCTGCGCCGGCACGTCGACCATGGCCTTCTGACCCGCGAGCGACTTCACGCCGAGCTCGGCGAGATAGTGGCGGGCCGGCGGCCAGGACGCGAGCGGCCGGACGAGCGGATCCTGTTCTGGCACCGCGGGCTCGCCACCACGGACGTTGCCGTCGCCCACCTGGCCTGGCGGCGCGCCGAGGCCGTGGGAGCCGGCACCCTCCTCACGTACCGCGACGACTCGTGACGATCGGACCACTCGCCATCGGTGAGACGGGCGACCTGACGCTGGAGGCATTCGAGCAGGTGGCGATCGAAGGCCGCCGCCTGGCGCCCATCGACTCGGAGCTGCTCAAACAGATCGACCTCACCCACAGGCGAATGCTCGGGCGCCTCAGCAGCGAGCCGGTGTATGGCATCAACACAGGGACCGGTTACCTGCACGACATCCGGCTGAGCAAATCCGAGCAGGAGGCACATCAGGCCAACCTTCTGCTGGCTCGCGCGGTTGGCGGGCCGCCCTACCTGGAGCGAGTCGAAGCGCGCGCCCTGCTCCTTGCGCGCTTGGCCGGCTTCCTTCACGGACACGCCGGAATCTCATCGCAGCTGTGCGAGTTCCTGGTCGACCGCCTGAACGACGACTTCGTACCCGCGATCCCACGCTCCTCGATCGGCTGCGCTGGAGAGGTGATCCCGCTGTCGCACGCGTTCCAGACCTTCATGGGCGTTGGCTCGGTCCTCACGTCGAGCGGCTCATTACAAGATGCGTCCGCGGCGCTGGCCGAGCGCCGTGTGAGCCCATACCAGCCGGCGGCCAAGGAGGGGATCGCCCTTCTCGCGGGGGCTCCGGGCACGCTGGGACTGGCCATCGTGCGGCGGCGAGAGTCGAGCCTTCTGGCCCGCCAGCTGCTCGTCGCGTTTGCATGCGCGATCGATGCCATTCGCGCGCCTCTATCGCCATACGGAGCATCGATGGCGCGGCTGGCCAAGGACCCGCTGATGGACCGCGTCCTTCAGCGCCTAGGGGCTCTGCTCGCCGGGGCGCACCCGGACCACTCGCGCGTGCAGGCGCCCATCTCGCTGCGGGTTGTCCCGCAGGTGCTGGTCCACCTCGAGCGGACGATCGGCCGGCTCGAGGAGGACGCCCAGCGCGCGCTCGCGGCTTCAGACGATTCGCCAGCCTTCATCGGTGGCGAGTTCGTGAGCAGCGGGAGCTTCCACGCCATCGGCCTGGCCGCGGGCATGGACGGCCTGTCGATCGCGCTGGCACACGCGGCTGAGCTGGCCACCCAGCACATTCACCGATTGCTCGATCACCGGTTCTCCGGCCTGCCTGATCAATTGACCAGGCACCCCGGTCCGCAGACCGGCCTGACTGTGGTGCACAAGCGCGCGGGCGGAGCGGTCAACGAGCTTCGGCGCCTGGCCATGCCCGCCACCGTCGGGCTGGTGGACACGTCGTTGGGGCAGGAGGACGCGATGACCTTCGCGTTCGAGGCGGCCGGCAAGCTCCGCCGCGTCCAGGAGCTGGTCAGAGGGGTTATCGCGTGCGAGCTGCTGACCACGTATCAGGCGTGGTCGCTGGGCGATGCCGGCCCGGCGGAGGGCCTGGCGGACCATTTCCAGCTCCTCAAGAAAACTGTCCCGCCGATCGAGGTCGACCGCCCTCTCGGCGTCGACATCGAAGCCATCATCGCGCTGCTGGCCCGCGGCGCCTTCGCCGGCAAGGTCGAGGGTGGAGTCTGAATGACGGACGCTAGGCAAAAGCGCGTGCTCGTCACGGGCGCCGCCTCCGGCATCGGGGCGGCAACCTGCAGGGTGCTAGCGGGCGCGGGCTGGCACATCGCCGGTCTGGACCGGCAGGCTCATTTGCTCGACGAAGAGATGACGGGTCTCCGCAACGAGGGACACGTGGCGCTGGCGGTGGGAGCCGACGTCACGTCGTGGGACGAGGTCGCGCGAGCGACGGCGACCGCGGCCCGGGAGCTGGGCGGCCTCGATGCGGTGGTCAACGTGGCGGGCATCGGGGGCTTCACCGGAGATGTCGTGACGACCTCGCTCGAAGCGTGGACCAACATCGTCGGCGTTGACCTGACCGGGGTCTTCATCGTGAGTCGGGCCGCCATCCCTTTTCTGCGCCAGGCCGGTGGCGGCGCCATCGTCCACGTGAGCTCGCAGTACGGCCTCGTCGGCGGCGCCGGGTTTCCCGCCTACGCGGCGGCCAAGGCGGGAGTCATAGGGCTGACCCGAGCTATGGCGGTCGACCACGCTTCCGACGGGATCCGGGTCAACTGCGTTTGCCCCGGCCCCATCGAGACGCCGATGCTGGCGGCCGACTCGGCCCAGGCCGAGCTGGGCACGCGCGAGCGGGAGCGCGTTCGCAACCGGCTGCTGCTGGGACGCATCGGCAAGCCGGAGGACGTGGGCGCCCTGGTCGCCTTCCTGCTGAGCGATGAGGCCACGAACATGACAGGAAGCGTGATCACGACCGATGGGGGCTGGACCGCGGGCTGAGCGACCGGCCCTCTCACGCCGGCGCTTTGATCAAGCAGCGCCCCGAGGTGGGCGATCCCACCAGATCCCCGCTGGCGACCACCAGCCGGCCGCGCGAGAAGACAAACCGGATGGCGCCCTGGACCGTCATGCCGGCATAGGGGCTGGCGCCGACGCCATCGTGCAGCTCCGACGCCTTCACCTTCCACTGCGGCCGTGGATCCCAAACGACCAGGTCGGCGTCGGCCCCTGCGCGGATGACCCCTTTGCGCGGGAACAGGCCGAAGACCTGGGCGGGCCGCGTCGAGGCGAGGTGGGCGATGCGCTCTATCGGGATCCCGCGCCTCAGCCCCTCGGAGAGCAGCAGCGGCAGCCTCAGCTCGACGCCTGCGAAGCCGTAGGGCAGGCCGGTGAAGTCGTCGCTGGGCGGGGGCTGATAGCGGAGCTGGGAGTGATCGGAGGCGATGGTGTCGACGGTGCCGTCGGCCACCGCCGACCAGAGCGCGTCGACGTGCTTGCGGGCCCGCAGGGGTGGCGCCACCAGGAAGCGCGCCGCCCGGCGGCCGCGGTACAGGCTGGCGTCGAGCAGAAGGTGATGGAGGCAGACCTCCGAGTGCGCCACCTGGCCCCCGGCCCGCGCCGCCCGCAGCCGTTCGATGCCGCCCGAGGTGGTCATGTGGGTGATGTAGACGGGGGCCCCGGCCAGCCGCGCGATGGAAAGCGTTCTGCCGATGGCTTCGTCTTCGACGTCGGGAGGACGCGAATACGCGAAGTACGCCGGCCCGCGCCGGCCCCGCGCCAGGAAGTCAGCCACCAGCGCCTCGATGACGCTTCCGTTCTCGCAGTGAACCTTGAGCAGGAAGCCGAGCCTGGCCGACGCGCGCAGGACCTCGTACAGGCAGCCATCGGTGGCCATGAGGCCCTGCTCGGGGAAGGCGAGGAACAGCTTGACCGCGCGCACGTGCAGTCGCTTCAGGTGCTCGAGGTCCGCGGTGGTCACGCGACCGGGGTTGCCGATGATCGCATGCAGGTCGACGTCGATCGCGGCATGGCCCTCCACCTGGCGGCGCGCACGGATCACCGCGTTCGGCGCCGATTCCCCACGCCTCGGGTTGGTGAAGCACAGCGCGGTGGTGGTGCCGCCGAAGGCAGCCGACCTGGTGCCGGCGGCGACGTCGGCGAGGAGGTGCGTGTGCGGGTCGATGCCTCCTGGCAGGACGTAACAGCCCTTCGCGTCGATGACATCGGCGTGGCGACCGCCTCGCGCGCCAAGGGCGGCCACGCGCTCGCCGGCGACCTCGATGTCCGTGCGGAGCACACCCCCCGGGGTCACCACGCGACCGCCGCGAATGACCAGGCGGCGGCTCACAGAGCCTGCCCCGGCGAGACCTCCCTGGGCTCGGACTGGAGGCGGCGCAGCTCGTCGAGGGGGATGTGGCATGCCATCTGATGGCCGGCCTCGACCTCGACCAGAGGCGGCACCACCTCCTCGCAGATCTTGCCGAGGAAGCGGTGGCAGCGGGTATGGAAGACGCAGCCGCTCGGCGGCGCGGCGGCGCTGGGGATCTCGCCGTTCAGCTTGATGCGCTCCCGGCCGCCGCCGTCGACCGTGGGCACCGCTGAAAGCAGCGCCTCCGTGTAGGGGTGGTGCGGCGCCGCGAAAACGACGCCCGCCGGCCCGACCTCCATCAAGCGGCCGAGGTAGAGCACGGCGATACGGTCGGAGATGTAGCGCACGACGCCGAGGTCGTGCGAGATGAACAGGTAGGCCACCTTGCGCTCGGCCTGGAGCTCGACGAGCAGGTTCAGGATCGCCGCCTGCACCGAAACGTCAAGGGAGGATGTCGGCTCGTCGCAGATGACAAGTCGCGGCTCACCCGCGAACGCGCGAGCGATCGCCACGCGCTGCTTCAGCCCTCCTGACAGCTGGTTCGGCCGGACGTTGAGGTAGCGCTGTGCGAGACGCACGGCCTCTGTGAGCTTGATCAACCGCGCCTCGGCGGCCGCGCCGGTGATGCCGGCCAGCTTCTTCAAAGCGCGGCGCAGGATGCGCCGCACGCTGTGTCGGCGGTTGAGCGCGGAGTCCGGGTTCTGGAAGACGATCTGGAGCACGCGAACGTCGTTCTGCGTGCGGGCAAAGAGGCGCGGCGGCAGCACGCGCCCGGTCAGCTCGACCGTCCCGCGGGTCGGCGAGACGAGGCCCAACAGCGTCTGAGCGAACGTAGTCTTGCCGCTGCCGGACTCGCCGACCAGCCCCAGCGTCTCGCCCGGCCAGATGGCCAGCGACACGCCCGCGAGCGCGGTGACCTGTCTCCCGCGCTGGTTGAACTGCTTGGCGAGATCGTCGACCTTGAGGAGCGGCGTCGCGGAGCGGTCGACTGTCAGCGGTTGACCCAGCTCCGATGGCGTGGCGCGCGGCAGGTCCTGCGCCTTTTCGTGGAAGTGGCAGCGGCTGCCATGCCCGGCGGTGATCCAGTGCATCGGCGGCTCTTCCGTGCGGCAGATGTCCTGGGCGAGCGCGCAGCGGTCGGCAAAGACGCAGGGCGGAAGCTGCTCCTCGATCGAGGCCATGAAACCCGGGATGGTGTCGAGGCGCCCGTGGTCCTTGCGCACGCCACCGCGCGGGACGCAGCGGAGGAGCCCGACCGTGTACGGATGGCGCGGTTGGTTGAGGACGGTCTGGACGGGACCCTCCTCGACGAGGCGGCCGGCGTACAGAACCCCGACCCGCTCGCACATCTTCGCGATCACGCCGAGGTTGTGGGAGATGAAGAGGACGGAGCTGTTGAACTCGGACTGAAGGTGTTGGATCAGGTCCAGGACCTCGGCTTCGATGGTCGCGTCAAGACTCGTGGTGGGCTCGTCGAGGATCAGCAGCGCGGGATCGCTGGCCAGCGCCATCGCGATGACGACGCGCTGCTGCATGCCGCCGGACAGCTGGTGCGGGTAGCGATGCATCACGGAACCGGGGTCGGCGATCTGCACCTTGGCGAGGGCCTGCTCTGCCCGCGCGAGCGCGTCGGCGGGGCGGGCGCCCCCGGTTCTGAACACCTCGGCGACCTGGTCGCCCACGCGGATGGACGGGTTCAGCGCCTGGCCCGGGTTTTGATAGACCATCGACAGGTCGTCGGCCCGGAGCCGTCGAAGGGCGTTGCCCTTGAGCCCGACCACCTCCCGACCGTTGAGACGAATCGAACCCGAGGTGACCCGCCCGTTGCTCGGCAGGTAGCCGACCACGGCGAGCGCGGTCGTCGACTTGCCACAACCGGACTCGCCGACGAGCCCATAGGTCTCGCCACGGCCGATCGTCAACGAGATGCCGCGCAGGACCGGGCGGTCGATGCCGCGCACGCGGTAGACGACCTTGAGGTCGGTGAGCTCGAGGGTAGGGCCGGCCGGGTTGGCGCTCATCGCTCGAGCACCCTGGAGAGACCGTCCGCCACCAGGTTGACCGCAACGACCAGCGAGATGATCGCCAGTCCAGGGAAGAGCACGGTCCACGAGTACGTGCCGGCGCCGAGCAGCGTGTAGTTGTCGGCGATCTGGAGAGCCCAGTCCGGCGAAGGGGGCCGCACGCCAAAGCCGAGGAACGTCAGGCCGGCGACGGCGAAGATCGCATAGCCGAGGCGGACCGTCGTTTCGACGATGATCGGCCCCATCACGTTCGGCAGGATCTCGACGAACATCACGTAAGGCGCCCGCTCGCCGCTCAGCTGCGATGCCGCGACATAGTCCAGCTGGCGTTCGGAGAGCACCGCGGCGCGCACGGTCCGGGAGACGATCGGCGTGAAGACGACACCGATGACGATGATCAGCGTCACCGTCGAGTGACCCAGCGCGACAAGCACCGTCACGGCGATGACGATCAGCGGCAGGGCCAGGACTGCGTCAACGATGCGGCTGGCCACGTCGTCGACCCGACCCCGGAAGTAGCCGGAGATGAGGCCGACGATCGTCCCACCCACGATCCCCAGCAGGGTCGCCGCGGGAACGATCAGGAGAATGTCCCTGGCGCCGGCGAGCACGCGCGAAAACACGTCGCGGCCCAGCTGGTCGGTGCCGAAGAAATAGGTGGCGCTCGGGCCAACCAGCTGCGGGAACGACTGGTCCAGCGGGTCGTGCGGCGCGATGCGGTAGCCGAAGATCGCGCAGAAAATCCAGAAGGCGATGATGATCGCGCCGGACATAAAGATCTTGGAGCGCACCAGCTGCCGGAGGGTTTCCCTGCGGGCAATCTGCGCCGCCTGCAGCCGAACGGCCGGCGCGGCGGTGCTCATTCGGCGGCGGCGTAGCGGATGCGCGGGTTGAGCAGCGAGTAGAGGATGTCCGCGAGCAGCGTCGCGGTGAGATAGACCAGCCCGATCACCAGGACACCACTCTGCAGCATCGTGAAATCTTTGTTGACCGCGGCTGTGTAGATGCGCTGGCCGATGCCGTTGTAGTTGAACAGCTTCTCGATCACCACCAGGCCGCCGATCAGATAGCCCATCTGCGTCGCGATCACGGCGATCGTCGGCAGGAGTGAGTTGCGAAGGACATGGCGGCGGACCACGGTCGCGGTGTCGAGTCCCTTCAGGTACGCGGTGCGGGTGTAGTCGGACTCTAGGGCATCGATGGTGCCGGTCCGGGCCATCCTCGCGATGTAGCCGAAGAGGACCAGGACCAGCGCCATGCCCGGCATCAGCAGGTAGTAGACCTGGGTGAAAAAGTCGGCGTCGGCCGGGAACGCCGCGGTGACCGGAAGCCAGTTCAAGAGCACCCCGAAGATCAGGATCAGCACGATGGCGGAGATGAACTCCGGTATGGCCGTGAACGAAAGGCCGGTGAGCGTGATCACCCGGTCGGGCAGGCGACCGCGGCGGAGGGCGGCGTAGACGCCGCCGAAGATGCTCAGCGGCACGACCAGGCAGAAGGCCACCGCCGCCAGCTTCAGCGAGTTGATGAGGGACGGGCCGAGCAGGCTCGACACGGGCACCTGGTACTCGAGCGACATGCCGAGGTCGCCGTGGATGAACTTCCAGACCCAATCCAGGTACTGGATGTAGACGGGCCGGTCGACTCCGAGCTGGTGGTCGAGCCGCGCGACGTCCTGGGGGCTCGCGAACGGCCCGAGCACGTTGCGGCCGATGTCGCCCGGGAGCAGCTGCGAGGCCGCGAAGACGAGCACGCTCAACACGAACAGCGTTGCCAGCGCGAGGCCGAACCGCCTCAGGAGGAAGCGGGCCATCACGGACCTCCCCTAGTGACGCGGACTCCTAGTGTCGGATCAGCCCAACGAAACGTGGCTGACGTACACGTTACCCTGCGGGTCGCCGTAGTAGCCGCTGACCGACTTGGATCCAGCCGCCAGGTAGTAGTAGAAGTAGGGGAAGATCACCGGCGTGTCAGCCAGCAGGATGGTTTCGGCCTGCTTGGAGAAGCTGCGCTGGTCCGACAGAGAGATGGCCCCGACGAAGCCCTTCGCGGCAGCATCGAACGCTGGGTTCGAGTAGTGCGCCGCGTTCCACACGCCGCCGGTCTCGAGCGCGGCCGTAAGGAACACGTTGGGCACGGCCCGGTGGCCCCAGTCGGTGATGTTGATCGGTGCGTTCAGCCATGGGGTGTTGCCCCAGCCTGACGGAGGTCCTGTCTGCGAGCCGTCGAAGTAGGCGGTCGCGGTAAGGATGTTGAGCGTCATGTCGATGCCGATCTGCTTGACCGAGCTCTGGATGATCTGAGCCAGCTGCGGGATCTCGCCCGTCTGCTCGGTGGTGAGGGTGATCGCGAAACCGTTCGGGAACCCGGCGGCGGACAGGAGCTGCTTGGCCTGGGTCAGGTCCTGGGCTCGCTGAGGCACATCTGGGGCTCCGACGGTGGACGGATAGACGGGCGCCCAGGGCGTGTCGTTGCCGACGTCGGCGAACGACGTGAAGAGCGTCTTTACTATCGATGGCCGGTCCAGGCTGAGCGCGATGGCCTGCCGCACCTTGGGATCCTTCAACGGGTTGTTGAGATCCACGCGCATCGGCACCTGGCGGTGGGTGGCGCCGTGGGCGCTGAAGATCTGGACCTTCGGGTTGTTGAAGAGCGACCGGTCGGTCGCCAGCTGGATCTGCCCGATGAGGTCGATGGTTCCGGCGATAAGTGCCGCGTCGGCGGCCGCCGCGTCGGTGTAGTAGGTGACATCCACGCCGTCGAGGTTTGCGTGACCGCCCCACCAGCCGTCATAGCGGTCGTACTTCGCCCCGACACCTGGGGTGTAGGACGTGAGCTTGAACGCGCCGGTCGTCTGCGGCGTCGTGGTGAAGGTGCCGAGCTTGTAGTTGGCGGGAAGGATGATCCCCTGGTAGGTCGTCGAGCTCAGCAGGTATGGAAAGCTTGCGGTGGGGTTGTCGAGCTTGAACATTACGGTCGTGTCGTCGACCTTCGTGATTCCGCCCGGCGAGAGCGCGCCCTTGAACGCCGAGATCGCCTGCGAGCCGGAGGTGGGATCGACGAGGCGGTTGTACGTCGCCACCACGTCGTCCGCGGTCAACGCCTGACCCGTCTGGAACTTCACGCCCGAGCGCAGCTTCACGGTCCACGCCGACGCGTCGTTGTTCGGCGTCCAACTGGTGGCAAGCTCAGCGACGAGCTGCAAACCTGGAGCCGTTCGGATCAGGTGCTCGCCCGCGATGCTTCCGGTCTCGAGCGCGCCCTGGTCGGCAAATGTGTGCGGCTCGATCGTGTGAGCAGGTGGAGGGATGATGCCAACCCGCAGGCGTCCGCCGACCTTTCCGCTCGTAGTGGTCGAGGTCCCGCAGGCTTCCAGCACGGCCGCGATGGTCGCCGCCGACAAGCCGAAAACGGTGGCCCTTCGAATAAACTCCCGCCGGTCGTACTTGACGTCGAAGTACTCGTCCAGGAGCGTCCTTTCAATCGGCCCGCGCCGCCTGACCCCATCCACCAATTTCCGCCACTCTCGATCCATGGGTGGGGATGGTACACCGAACTGGGCGATGCCAACATTCACGAGCCTGATGTCCGGCACGGCCGAGCGGTTCGAGTGAGCGAATAAGGTATGCACATGCGCGTCGGCATCATCGGGGCCGGGTGGATCGCGACCCAGCACGTGGCCACACTCCGCCACCTCGGCGGCGCCGAAGTGGTCGCCGTGTGCGACGTCGACGAGGCTCGGGCGAAGGAGCTTGCCGGGGGCGGCGCGACCTACACAGACTGGAGGCAGCTGCTCGCCCACGAGAAACCGGATGCGATCTTCGTGTGCGTCCCGCCTCTGGCGCACAAGGACGTCACGCTCGCCGCGCTCGACCAGGGCATCCACGTCTACCTCGAGAAGCCGATCGCGCGAGGGCTCGAGGACGCGCGGGCGATCGTCGACGCAGCGGCCGCCAGCAAGGCGGTGTGCGCCGTCGGCTACCAGTGGCGTGCGGTGGAGGTGCTCGACGACCTGCGCGGCGCGCTCGCGGACCAGGAGATCGGCATGCTCATCGGTATCAGCTTCGGCCCGACGAAGAGCCGGCCGTGGTTCCTCGACCGCGCGCAAGGCGGTGGCAACCTGCTCGAGCGGGCAAGCCACACCATCGACCTCGAGCGCGCCATCGGCGGAGAGGTCGTCCGCGTCCAGGCCGCCGGCGGCAGGGTGCTGCTCGCCCAGAGCCAGGGGGAGCGAGGCAACATCGATGACGCCGCGGCGCTGATGCTGCACTTCGCGAACGGCGCGCTTGGCGCGATCCAGGTCGCCTGGACTCGGGATGGTCTTCCGGGCACGTACTCGGTCGACGTTCTGGGCAGCGACTCGGTCCTGCACCTCGAGCTCGACCCGGAGTTCTCGCTGCGCGGACAGTCTCGCGGACGGCCCGTCGAGGCCACCATGCGCCAGCATCCTTTCGAGCGGGGCGTCGACCGCTTCCTGGCCGCGGCACGCTCGGGCGACAAGACAAATGTCTTCTGCACACCGGAAGACGCGGGCGGCAGCCTTGCCGTCGCGGTCGCATGCGAGGAAGCGCTATTGAGCGGCGGGACCGCGGCCGTCCCGAGCTTCTGACGGTCGCATCGGCGTCGCCCATGGCGCGATGAGACCGTGACGATGCTGCTCAACGGCCGCTCGGAGATCACGCTCGACGTTTACGAGAAGGTTGCCTGGGGCGGAGACTCGGTGAGCATCGGGAACGAGGCGATGATCGCGATGGACAGCGCCCACGAAGCCTTCATGAAGATGGTTGCGGAGCGGCTCGCCGCCGACCCGGCGGCCCAGATCTACGCCATCACGTTCGGTCCGGGTGACGCGGGCGCGGTCGACATGGAGCACGACACACGACCCACCATCCTGTGGACAGGCGCGTCGTTTGGAGAGGCGCTGCCTGACCGTGTCGTTCGCGGCATCGTCCTCGCGCGGCTCGCCAACTTTCTGGGCGGCCACACAGCGTCGAGGAGCGAAGTCGCGGTGGGCATCGCGTCCATGCTGGATCCGCACACGCCGCTGCCGCGCGTGCCGGTGCAGGGAACAGGCGGAGCGGGCGAGATCCTCCCATTGGGTCACCTCTTCTACGAGCTGAGCCGCCGCATGGCGCTGGAGCCGAAGGAGCGGATGGCCTTGATCAACGGCTCGCCGTGCGCGGCCGCGCTCGTCGCCGACATCGCGCTCGCGGCACGCCACCGCATCACCCTGGCGGAGCAGGTCTTCGCGCTGTCCGTCGAGGCGCTCGCGTCGCCGCTCGAGGCTTATTCGGCCGACAACGAAGAGCTGTGGGGCGACGAGCACGAGACCGCGGCTCTGCGCTCTCTGCGGAGCCTGCTCGAAGGCCACCGCCCGGAGCGGATGGTAAGGCAGTCTCCCGTCAGCCATCGCATCCTCGGCCGGGTGCTCGGCCAGGTGAGGCGTGCGCAGGCCGAGGCCGAGCATGCCGCCGTCGTCTCGCTTGCCTCTGTCACCGACAACCCGGTGTACATCCCGCCGGATAACGAGCGACCGCTGGGCACCGTGTTCTCGACGGGGGGCTACCACAACTCGCGGGCAACCGCGGCCATGGACGCAGTGGCTTTTCAGTGGGCGGACCTGTGCCTGCTCGCCGAGCGCCATACCGACCGCCTCTTCCAACACCCTGACACTGCCGCGCTCCTCGCTTCCGAGTTCACCTACAGGTCGCTGCACATGGTGCAGGACGGCTGGGCCGAGGAGGCACGATCGCTGGCGCAGCCGAGCCTGCTGTCGCTCGCTTCGTGGGGCCAGAACGACGTGCCTTCGGAGTCGTTTCCCGCCTGGCGGAAAGCGGACGCGATCGGTCATAGCCTTGACGCGTCGCTCGCCATCCTGGCCACGCTCGCGGTTCACGTGATCGCGTCCGGTAAGCACCCGATACCCAAAGCGTTGGCGAGCCTGGTGGCTGAGGTGAACGAGCGCGTGCCCCCAATCGCGGAAGCGCGACTGGTGGGGCCTGACCTCGACGCTCTGACGCGGGCTTTCACGAATAGAGTGCTGCCGGAGTAGCCGGCACTCTCACCATCTGTGGATCGCAGCGCGACCCGCCCCGTGCACCGCCGTCGCTTTCTCACTATTTGAGAAAACTGGTGTAGCATCCTCTCTACCAGTGCACGACCTCGTCATCGCCGGCAGGCTGGTTCTAGCGGATGGTCGCGTGCTGGACGGCGAGCTCGGCGTGGCCGGCGGCCGGATCACGGCCATCGCGGCCGCCGGCACGCTCTCAGGCGACGAGCGCATCGAGGCCGGCCGGCACCTGGTGATGCCGGGCGTGGTGGACGCCCACGTCCACACGCGGAGCGAACCGGCCGAGGGTCTGACGCGGGCGACCACCGCCGCCGCCGCCGGAGGCGTGACCACGATTGTCGACATGCCGTACGACGATCCGAACCCCGTCTACAACGTCGGCGCCTTTCTCGCCAAGACGGCCGCCATCGAAACGGAGGCGATCACCGACGTCGCGCTGTGGGCGACCATCGCCAAGACCGGCGGCCTGGACGAGATCGAAGAGCTCGTCAGCGCCGGCGCGTGTGGCTTCAAGGTGTCGACCTTCGAGACCCACCCGACGCGCTTCCCGAGCATCCCCGACGGCGAGCTGTACCTCGCCATGCAGCGGATTCACGCGGCCGGATCGCTGATCGCTTTCCACGCCGAGAACGACGACCTCGTGCGCCGGTTGAGCGAACGGCTGCGCGCTGAAGGACGCGAAGACGCTTCCGCGCACGCGGCGGCCAGGCCGCCGGTAGCCGAGACGGAGGCTGTCGGTCGCGCGCTGGAGCTTGCCCTCGCCACCGGCGCCAGGGTCCACATCGTCCACGCGACGGTCCAGCGCTCGTTCCGGCTGGTGGAGCGCGCCCGAGAGGACGGCGTCGACGCGACCGCTGAGACATGCCTCCACTACCTGTTGATGGACGGCGCCGAGCTCGCCCGCCAGGGGGCCCGCGCCAAGATCAATCCGCCCCTGCGCTCGCGGGAAGAGGTGGAAGCGCTCTGGCGCTTGCTCGTGGACGGGTCGATCGCTTATGTCACGACCGACCATGTTGGGTGGACACGGGAACGCAAGGAGACCGCCTCCATCTTCGAAGCCAAGTCGGGTGTTCCCGCCCTCGAGCTTTTCCTGCCGCTGATGTTTCACGAGGCGGTGCTGAAGCGCGGGCTCCCCATAGGCCGCCTCGCGCAGCTCATGAGCGAGAATCCAGCGCGCCGCATGGGCCTGTGGCCGCAGAAGGGCGGCCTTGTCGTAGGCGCCGACGCCGACGTGGTCGTCTTCGACCCAGAGGCGAGGTGGCGAGTCGACGAGGCAGCCCTCCACACGCCGGCCGGCTGGAGCCCGTACCACGGCCGTGACGTGGTCGGCCGCGTGAAGCTGGTGCTCGCGCGCGGGAAGCCGGTCTTCGCGAAGGACCACGTCACCGGCGCGCCCGGGCAGGGACGCTGGGTGCGGCCGGGAGCAGAGCGATCGCCGCTGGCGGTGCCCGCGAGATGACCGCTGCTGCGGCCCGGGAGCGGCCGCGCGCCGACGGCGATCTGGTCACGTGGATGGCGGGCACCCAGCTGCTCGCCCGGGCGGTCAGCCTCATCCTCTACCTGCGCGAACGGGACGAGGCGGTCACGGTCGGCGCGCTGGCGGCTGCCCTCGACGTCCCGGCCAACACCGCGTACCGCCTGGTCCGAACCCTCGAGCTGGGCGGCCTGGTCGATCGAAGCCACCGGCCTTTCGTCTCGCTCGGCCTGCGCTTCATGGACCTCGGCCTGGCCAAGCAGCGCCAGGTGACCGGGGAGCTCGCTCCAGTAGCGCAGCCTGTCCTGGAAGCGCTGACGGCCGCGACAGGCGAGACCTCGCTTCTGCTCATGCCCACCGGTGCCCGGGCCATCTGCATCGTTGCGGTCGAAGCCTCGAGCGCGCTGCGGCTCTCCTATCAGCCCGGACGCGTGCTGCCGCTCTACGCCGGAGCCTCGGGCAAGGTGATGCTGCCGTGGGTGTCGGCCGGCTTGCTCGCGACGGCAGTTGCGCAGGCCGAGGGCCAGGTCCTCGGCGACGGCCGGCGGCCGACGGCGCGCGGAATCAAGGCCGACCTGAAGGCGATCAAGGCGAATGGCTACTGCGTCACACACAACGAGCTCGACGCCGGCGTCAGCGCTGTCGCCGCACCGGTGTTCACGCGCGGTGGTCAGATCTTCGCGTCGGTCAGCATCGCCGGTCCGAGCCAGAGCTTCAACGAGGATCGACTGCGGGCCCTGATCGAGGCGGTGGTTGCGGCCGCCGAGGAAACCGGTCGCGGGCTGGCCAGGGCCTGGACGACGACGCCCGTCCAGGATCGCCCGTGAAAGGCGCGCGACCGGTCGCAGCGGCGCGCGGCACGGAGCTCCGCTGCCTGGGCTGGCGCCAAGAAGGGCTGCTGCGAATGCTCGAGAACGTCCTCGAGGTCGGGGAGCGGCCCGACGACCTCGTCGTCTACGCCTCGCTCGCCAAGGCGGCACGCGACTGGAACGCATTCGACGCGATCGTCGCCGCCCTCAAGAGGCTGCGCGACGACCAGACCCTGGTCATCCAGTCAGGCAAGCCGATCGGCGTTTTTGCAACCCAGCCGCTGGCGCCTGTGGTGGTGATGGCCAACGGCAACGTGGTCGGACACTACGCGACGGCCGAGAACTTCTACTCGCTGGCGGAGCGCGGCCTGACGATGTGGGGCGGCCTGACGGCCGGCGACTGGCAGTACATCGGATCGCAAGGCGTTCTTCAGGGCATATACGAGGTGCTGAGCGCGGTCGCCCGGGAGCACTTCGGCGGCTCGCTGGCGGGGCGTCTCGTCGTCACCGCGGGCCTTGGCGGCATGGGCAGTGCTCAGCCCGTGGCGATCCGGATGCTCGGTGCGGTCGGCCTGGTCGTCGAGGTCGACGCCGCGAAGCTCGAACGCAGCAAACGCCGTGGGGACCTCGACGCGACTTACGACGACCTGGACCAAGCGCTGTCCGCTGTCGATGAGGCGCGCGCTCGCACCAGGTCGGTCACGGTCGGGCTGCTCGGCAACGCCGCCGACGTGTTTGCGGAGCTCGCCGCCCGCGGCCTGACGCCGGACGTCGTGACTGACCTGACAGCGGCGCACGACGCCCTGTACGGCTATGTGCCGCAGGGGCTGGAAGTGGACGCCTGGGTTGCTCTCCGCGCCCTCGACCCGAAGGAGGTGATGGCGATGGCGCGCCAGTCCATGGCCGCGGAGGTGCGGGCCATGCTCCAGTTCAAGGCACGAGGCGCGGTCGTGTTCGAAAACGGCAACAACCTGCGCGTGCAGGCGGCCGAGGCCGGCGTGCGCGACGCGTTTGCGATCGAAGGCTTCGCCGAGCGCTACATCCGCCCGCTCTTCTGTCGGGGTATCGGTCCGTTCCGTTGGGTGGCTTTGAGCGGCGACGTGTCCGACCTCGCCCGGCTGGACCAGCTGGCCTGCGACCTCTTTCTCGAGAGGCCTGAGGTCCGCACGTGGATCGAGCTGGCCCGCGCTCACGTGGCGGTGCAGGGCTTGCCCGCGCGGAGCTGCTGGCTCGGCCACGGCGAGAGGTCTCGCTTCGCCATCGCGGTCAACTCCCTGGTCGCGTCAGGCGAGCTCTCAGCGCCTGTGCTCTTCACCCGCGACCATTTCGACTCGGCGGGGATGACCCACCCGCACATCGGCACCGAGAGGATGGCCGATGGAAGCGAGGCCATCTCAGACTGGCCGCTTCTCGACGCACTGCTGCTTTGCTCCACCGGCGCCGACCTGGTGGCGATCCACGCCGGTGGCGGCGGGTACTCCGGCTACATGCAGAGCGCCGGCGTGACCATCGTCGCCGACGGCAGCGAGGCGGCGGCCACGCGGCTGGGACACGGCCTGGACGCCGACACCGGCCTCGGAGTGCTGCGTTACGTGGACGCCGGGTACGAGCTCGCCGCGGCCGCGGCGCGCAGGGCCGGCCTGGGACTGGGAGGCACGCACTCATGATCCGCAAGCTCACACATTCGGACGCACTGGACGCCATCTGGGGCGGTTCGGTTCTCGCCTGCGGCGGCGGCGGTTGGGTGTCGCACGGGGAGCTCATGGCCGAGGTGGCGACCAGGAGTGGAGCACCGACTCTTTGCTCAGTCGACGAGATTCCCGACGACGCCTGGGTCGTCACGGTGACCGCGATCGGAGCGCCGGGAGCCGCCGACTGGGAGATCCAGCCGGACGATTATGTCAACGCGCTGAAGCTCGTCATGGAGCGTGCCCCTGGGCCGGTGGTCGCTGTGCTCACCGCCCAGAACGGTTCCTCCACCACCCTCAACGGCTGGTACCAGTCGGCCACACTGGGGGTGAAGGTCCTCGACGCGGCCGGCGACGTGCGCGCCCATCCCACCGGCAAGCTGGGAGGGATGGGCCTGACCGAGCGGCCCGGGTATCGAACCGTCCAGGCGGTGGCCGGCGGCAACCGCAAGCTCCACGGCGAGCTCCGGCTCGTCGCCGAGGGGTCGATCGTGACCACCTCGAACATCCTGCGGGACGTGTCTGTTCGCGTGGGCGGATTCATCGCGGCGGCCCGCAACCCGGTGGAGGCTCGGTGGGTGAAGCAGAACGCCGCCCTCGGCGCCATCACGTTCGCGCTGGACCTGGGCCGAGCCATGCGTGGGGGGTCGGAGGCGGGAGCATCAGCCGTCATGGAGGCCGCCTGCAGGCAGACGAGCGGGACGGTCCTCGCCCGCGGCCCGGTCAAGGTCGTGACCCCGCGGCGCACCGAGGGCGGTTTCGACCACGGCGCGTTCAGCGTTGACGGGCTGACGCTGCGCTACCTCAACGAGTACATGACCGTCGACCGCGGCGACCGCAGGGTCGCGACGTACCCCGACATCATCACCACCCTGTCGATGAAAACGGGCCGGCCGGCATCCATCGCGGAGATCTCGGAGGGAGATGACCTCGCCGTTTTTCATGTGCACCGCCGGCACCTGCCGCTGTCTTCGAGCACACGCGATCGTGTCGCCCTTGCGGAGGTCGAGCAGATCATGGGCGTCGACCTGACCCGGGCCGTGGAACCGTGATTCGTGCCTCGATGGTCGACGGCGCCCGCCTTCAGGCCGACCTGAGGATGCTGTCCGAGTTTCGCGACCCCGACGCCCCCGGATGGACGCGGCGGGTGTTCACCCCACCGTACTTCCGATCACGCGACTGGCTGGCTGAGCGGATGCGCGACGCCGGGCTCCAGGTCAGGCGCGACGCCGCGGGCAACCTGATCGGTTCGATTGGCGGAGCCCGGCCCGCGCTCGTGACCGGCTCCCACACCGACACGGTCGTCGGGGGCGGCCGGTTCGACGGGCCCGCCGGCGTGTTGGGCGCGCTCGAGGCGGTCCGGTGCATCGCCTCTTCCGGCCGCAAGCTGCGGCACGAGCTGCGGGTCGTCGACTTCCTCGGAGAAGAGCCCAACGATTTCGGAATCAGCTGCATCGGCAGCCGGGCCATTGCCGGGCACCTGGGCGCGGATCACCTCGAGCTGCGGGACCCTGGCGGCCAGACGCTGTCCGCCGCTATCGCGGAGGCCGGCGGCGACCCGCGCCGGATCGCAGAGGCGGCCTGGGCGCCCGGCGACATCGCCGCCTTCGTCGAGCTGCACATCGAACAGGGACCAGCCCTCGAAGACGCGGGCGTGCCGCTCGGCATCGTCTCGGGCATCGTTGGCATCGAGCGGCTCCTGGCGACCTTCACGGGCCAGGCCGACCACGCGGGGACCACGCCCATGGGCCGGCGCCACGATGCGCTGTGCGCCGCCGCAGAGGCATTGCTTGCGGTGGAGCGCCTAGGGTCGCAGGGCGAAGGCGTCGCGACCACCGGGCGAATCGAGGCCCACCCCGGGGCCTTGAACGTCGTGCCCGAGCGAGTCCAGATCTGGGTGGAGCTGCGCAGCACCGACGGCGATTGGCTCGACGAGCGGCGAAGCCGATTCGAGGAGGCCGCCGCAGCCGCCGGCAGCGCGCGTGGAGTCCGCATGCGGGTGGAGCAGCTGTCGCGCACCCAACCACTCCTCGCGTCGGACCTTGTGCGCGAAGCGATGACCCGGGCGATCGACGGCCTCGGGCTCGAGCACCTCACCCTGCCGAGCGGCGCGGGCCACGACACCGTTCAGATGGCGGCTCTTGGACCGGTGGGAATGCTGTTCATCCCTTCGGCCGGCGGTCGCAGCCACTGCGCCGAGGAATGGACGACTCCGGAGCACCTGGAGGCGGGCACCGCGGCGCTCATGGCCACGTTGTTGGAGCTTGACGCGCTGTGAGCCTGGCCCCGGAATCGCCTGTCATCACCCTCGAGGCCGACCTCGGCCTGACCGTCGACGACGTCTACAAGGTCGCCGTCCAAGGCGCGAGCATATTCGCCTCCGAAGACATCCTGGACCGGGTAAGGCGTTCCAACCTCGTGGTCCAGCACGTACTCGGCCGCGGCCGCAAGGTCTACGGCCTCAACACGCAGGTCGGGCACCTTCGAGATCGCGAGATTCCGCCGGCTGACCTGATCGACTACCAGCACCAGCTGGTAGCCATGCACGCGCGCGGTATCGGCGAGCCTATGAGCGAGCAGGACGTGCGGGCGCTGATGCTGGCGCGCATCGTCGGCATGTCACGCGGTGGCTCGGGGGCGCACCCCGACATCTTCGCGACGCTGATTCAGATGCTCAACGCCGGTGTGCATCCGATCGTGCCCCAGGGAGGATCGGTCGGAGCCTCAGACCTGACCCAGATGGCCGCGGTGGCGATGGTGCTGATCGGCCGTGGCGACGCCACCTATCAGGGCGAGCTGATAAGAGGCGCGGAGGCGCTCAAGCGGGCGGGCATCATCTCCTGTCCGCTGCGTCCGAAGGACGGCCTCGCCCTGATCAGCGCCAATGGCATGTCGATTGGCACGGGTGCTCTCGCAGTTGTCGACCTCGAAAAGTTCAGCCACCTGGCGGACGCGATCGGCTGCCTCTCGCTCGAGGCGATCGGAGGCAACCTCGAGCCGTTCCGCGAAGAGGTCGCGTCTGCCAAGCCGTTTGCCGGGCAGGTCGCCGCCGCGGAGCACATGCGCCAGTGCCTGGCCGGCAGCTACCTCACTGAACAACGCCACGAGGCGTCTGTCCAGGACCCGCTCTCGTTCCGCGTCATGCCCCAGGTCCACGGCGCGATGCGGGAGTACATCGCCATCGCCCGCCGTGTGGTCGAGGTCGAGCTCAACTCGAGTGGCGACAACCCGATGGTGTCGCTCGAGCGCGACGAGCTGATCTCCAACGGCAACTTCGACCCTGTTGTGCTGGGGTTGAGCTTCGAATCGCTGCGGTTGGCGCTCGCCCACGTAGCCATGCTCTCGGAGCGGCGCATCAACAGGCTTCGCTTCCACGGCATCCCCGCGGGCAGGATGGCCGAGCTCCGCATGCGGTTTCCATTTCGGCCCTATGCAGGACCTTCCGTGCACTCAGCGGCCGCGCTGCTGGCCGAGATCAAGCATCTTTCCAACCCGGTCACGCTCGCGACGACGATGGTCAACCCTGATGCGGAAGATCATTCGACGCTCGCGCCGCAGTCGGTGACGTTGACCCGGGCGGTTCTGAACAGGTTGCAGACCTTGTTCGCGATCGAAGCGGTGATGGCATGCGACGTGCTCGGCGACGAGCAGGAGCTGCCGCTGCTCGGCGCCGGCAGCCTCGAGGTCTGCGAGGCGGTCGGGGACATCGTCACAGCAATGGGCGAGGAGGATTCCGCCGCGGTCTTTTGCGAGGCCTTGCGCAAGCGCCTGTTCGAGGCACAGGAATGAGAAGGCGGACGCCCGGCGACCTCGTCCTGTGGAACGCCGCCGTCATCGACCGCCGCCGGCCGGCACCCGCCATGAGGCAGTGCATCTCGGTGCGAGACGGACGGATAACGGAGGTGCGGGATGCCGCGGCCGGCTCTGCGCCCGATGAATCAATCGACCTCGCAGGGCGCTTTGTAACGCCGGGGCTGATCGACGCACATCTCCATTTGACGAATGACCCCAAGATGCTCGGACACCACGCGCCGGCAGGCCGGCAGGAGGGCGAAGAGCCGCGCCAGCCTGAGCTCGTGTATTTCGTCCTCGCCAATGTGGCGCGGGCGCTCCTGCGCGCGGGCTTTACGTCGGTTCGTGATGTCGGCTGCTATGACGACAATGCGATCGTTCTGCGCGAGGCCATCCGCCTTGGCCTCGCGGAGGGACCGCGGGTGCTGGCCTGCGGGCGCATTTTGTCCGCGACCGCCCCGGGCGCCCGGCTTTTCACGTCCATGTATGAGGAGGCCGACGGACCATGGGAGATGCGGCGCGCAGTCCGCGCCCAGCTGCGGCGCGGCGCCGACTACATCAAGGTCATGGCAGGAGGCGCCCGCTCAGTTGTGCGCGAGGATCCCGAGCGTGCTCAGCTCACAGAGGAAGAGATGTTCGCGCTGGTCGACGAGGCTCATCGGCTCGGCCTGCGCGTGGCGGCGCATGCTGAAGGCATGGGTGCGGTTCGCCTGGCGGTCGAAGGCGGCGTCGATACCATCGAGCACGGCCTGTCGCTTCACCGCGCGCCGGACCTGCTCGACCTCATGGCTCGGCGGGGCACCGTGCTCGTGCCGACTCTCAGCACCTTCCATGACGTCGGGCATAGGTTTGCCGACCGCTTCGAAACCCGGCTCGTGGAGCAGGCGAAGCGGCAGCAGGTCGAAGCGCATCTCACCCTGGTCGCCGCTCGTGAGGCCGGGGTGACCCTGGCGATGGGATTCGACAGCGGACCTCCCGGTGCGGATGCGCTCGAAGCTGTGCGCATGGTGCAGGGTGGGCTGAGCGCGCACGAGGCGATCACGGCCGTCACCGCCGGGTCCGCGGCCGCGTTGGGATTGGCCGACCTGGGCACAATCGAGGTGGGAAAGTTGGCCGACCTCGTCGTCTTCGACTCCAACCCGCTGCAGGACATCGAGACATTGACGCGCCCCGAACAGGTCTGGGCTGTGATCTCGAACGGGAACATGGTCGCCGGCCAGGCCGTTGACGACGGCGCACTGAGGAGAGAAACGGTTGGCCCAAGAATTTGACGTTGTGTGCCTCGGCGGCGGCGTTGCCGGTGAGGCGATCCCCGGCCTCCTGCAGGGCAGCGGGCTGTCCGTGGTCGTGGTCGAGCGCGAGCTCGTCGGCGGCGAGTGCCCGTACTGGGGCTGCGTCCCCTCCAAGACCTTCCTGCGGTCGGGCGAGACGCTCGCCGAGGCAGGCCGGGCGCGGACCCTCGCTGCGTCGGGCGTCGACTGGGACCTCGACTTCCCGAAAGTCTCCAAGCGCGTGCTCTGGATGGCCCGCGACCTGGACGACAGCAGGCCTGCCGCCGCCCTCGAGGCCACCGGCGCCAAGCTGGTCCGAGGCGAAGGCAACCTGATCGACCTGCGCACGGTGGAGGTGGGCGGGGAGCAGTACACGGCCAGGCGGGCGGTCGTGGTCGCCAATGGCGGTACCGCTTCGATTCCGCCGGTCCCAGGACTCGACCAGGTCGATTACTGGACGAACCGCCAGGCGGCCACGCCCAGGGAGCGGCCCGAGACGCTGGCGATCCTGGGCGGGGGCGCGATCGGGGTAGAGCTCGGCCAGGCCTTCGCGCGTGTAGGCACCAAGGTCACCGTGATCGAGGGCGGCGCTCGCTTCCTCGGCCTCGAGGAGCCCGAGGCGGGGGCCGCGCTCAAACCCCACCTGGAGGCAGATGGGATAAGGCTCATCGTCGGAGATGCCTGCACCGGGGTGGAGAAGTCGGGCGAGTACGTGATCGTGAAGCTGAAGTCCGGCGCCAGCGTGCACGCCGAGCGGCTGCTGGTCGCGACCGGGCGGCGCGCCAACTTCGAGGCCTGGCAGGCCTCAGGCCTGGCTCGAACGGAGCGCGGCTGGCTCAAGGTCGACCCGCAGACGCTCGAGGCGCATGCCGGCGTGTACGGCGCCGGTGACGTCACGGGGATCGGCGGCTTCACCCACCTCGCCTACTACCACGCACAGATCGTCGCCCGCCGTCTCCGCGGTGAGGACGCGCGCGCCGACCACACGGCCGTCCCCCGCGTCACGTTCACCGACCCCGAGGTCGCGTCGGTCGGCCTCACCGCCGCGGCGGCGCAGGAGCGGGGGATTGACGTGATCACCGTCTCGGCCGACCCGGGGGAAGCCGCGCGCGGGTACATCCACGACTTCCACGGCGGGGCGCTCAAGCTCGTGGGCGACCGGAAACGCGGAGTGCTGGTCGGCGCCACGCTCGTCACCCCTCGCGCCGGCGAGGTCCTCGGAGAGCTGATCCTCGCGATCAAGGCCGGCACGCCGCTGCAGCTGCTCGCTGACGTGATCCACCCCTACCCGGCCTTCAACCGGGTGCTCGGAGGCGCGCTGCAGGATCTCGCTGCGAAGGTGGCTTGAGCGCTCGACCCCTGTGTTCTACTGAGCGCCCATGATCGACATCCGGCTCGACTTCGACACGGTGATCATCTGGATCCTGGTCGGCCTGCTGGCCGGGGCGCTCGCCGGCCGCGTGGCGCTGGGCCACGACCTGGGCCTGCTCGGAGACATCCTCGCCGGCGTGCTGGGCGCTTTCCTGGGTGGGGTCCTTGCCAGCCTCCTCAAGATCAACTTCGCGATCTCCGGCCACCCCGTAATCAGCGAGATCATCATCGCCTTCGTGGGCGCGGTGATCCTGCTCTTCGTGCTCCGTATCTTCGGTTTCGGTCGAGGTAGTAAGTAAGGCCGCAAACCTTTACATCCCTGTACTCCCCCCGAGTAGGCCAGTTCGCGTGCGCGTTTTCGAGTCAAAAGGGGGTCTGATAAATATGGTCGTCAACCTCGATTTCGACACGATTCTCGTCTGGATACTTGTGGGTCTCGTTGCTGGCTTCGCGGCCAGTCATCTCGCCCTCGGGCACGGGCTCGGCATCATCGGTGATGTTCTGATTGGAATAGTGGGCGCTTTCTTAGGCGGCTTTCTCGCCGGCGTCTTCCACTGGAGCATCACGATCGTCGGCCACCCGATCATCAGCGAGATGCTGATCGCATTCATCGGCGCCGTTGTCCTGCTCCTCATCGTCCGCCTGCTGGGCGGCATGGGACGCGGTCGGTCAGCGCGCCGAGCTTACTAGCGGGTATTCCGCGTGTAAGCAATGACACGGCGCCTGGAGCTGCTTTCCAGGCGCCTGTCGTCTTTAAGGAAGATTGATCACCCTCACCCTGCCCTGCGCGCCAGGCGCGAGCAGGATGTGACGTCCTCATTGCTCCCTCAAGGGAGAGGAGGATTCAGGGATAGCTAGTACCTCGAAGGTGAGGCGCGCCTTCAGGCGCGACAGCGCGGCGAGCACGGGTGCGCCCAGGGCAAGCACCATCACGACGTTGCCGACCGCACGGAAGCTGTCGTAGGCGAGCGACGTCAGCAGATAGAAGCGCGCGAAGTGGATCGCCGCGGTGGCAGCGTCCATTCCCGGCTGCCAGCCCAGCGTCGGGTTGCCGCGGTACACGGGGATCCAGTCCTGGATGTCGAGGAGCGCACCCACCACCCAGCCCATGACCGCCCCGACCGCGGCCAGCAGGATGATGTCGCGCCAGCCCGGCAGCGGCATGCGCCATTGACCCACCAGCCCGGCGGCCACGCCCACCCATCCCACGGCGAACACCTGGTATGGAACCCACGGGCCAACACCCGCACCGGCGATCGCCGAGACCAGGATCGACAGGGCGCCGGCGAGGAAGCCGTAGGAAGGGCCGAACACGAAGCCCGCGCACAGGACCAGGAAGTAGATGGGGCTGAAGCCGCCGATGCCTTCGATCACGGCGAGCCGGAGGGCGGTGTCGATGGCGGCGATGGCCGCGAGCAGCGCGATGCCGCGCGCGTCGAGCTGGCGGGTGCCCGCCTCGACCAGCATCAGCCCGGCGATGCACGCGACGGTCAACGTCCACGCGGGTGTGGAGGCCGGCAGATCGGTTCCGATGAAAGGCCATGCGAAGAGCAGCACTCCGACCAGCGACACGAGTCCCACCGGCAGTCCGCGCCTCATCGGTGGACCGCCTCGTCGACGGCAGCGGCGACCTTGCCGCCCGCGACCGTGAGCACCCGGTCGGCGACCGCGGCGCGCAGCTCGGCGTCGTGGGTGGCGATCACGATCGCAGAGCCTCGGTCGCGCAGCCTGGCGATCAGTCCGACGAGCGCATCGCGGGCGCCCGCGTCCATGCCGCGCGTGGGCTCGTCGAGGAGGACCAGCCGTGGCAGTCCCGGAAGGACCGCTGCCACCGCCGCCCGCTGGCGTTCGCCGCTCGAGAGGTCACGCGGGTAGCGCTCGGCGACATCGAGCAGGCCGAGCTCGGCCAGGATTAGTGCCGAATCTTCGCGCTCGCCCGACCGATCGATCGTGAACCTGACCTCGGCGCGCACAGTCGGCCGGTGGAGCAATGCCGCCGGGTTCTGAGGCAGGTAGGCGATCCGGCCCGCCAGCCGCTCCACGCTGCCCGCCCGCGCCGGGAGCAGGCCGGCGAGCAGCCGCAGGAGGGTCGTCTTCCCGCCGCCATTGGGGCCCATGAGGGCGACGACCTCGCCGCCGCGGACCGCCACGTCTACATGTTCGAGCACGGGGCGCCCGTCGAATCCGGCCGCCGCCCCGCTGGCGCGGATCACCTCGCTGCCGGCCGGGATACTGCGTGGCGGGGGGACCGAGAAGCGCGGGGCGCGCCAGTCGCGCGGATCGCTCGTGCTCGCGCGGCCCTCCTCGACGGTGACCAGTTGATCGGCGGCGCCCATCAGGGCCTGGAGGCGATGCTCGGACACGATCACCGCGCGACCTTGCGCCACCACCCGCCGTGCGGCCGCCAGCACGAGCTCAGCGCCTTCGGGGTCGAGCTGCGAGGTGGGCTCGTCGAGCACGACCAGCTGCGGCTTCATCGCCAGCGCCGAGGCCAGCGCCACCCGCTGGCGCTCGCCGCCGCTGAGGGTGCTGGTGAGGCGGCCCGCAAGGTGGCCGGCGCCCGCCTCGTCCAGCGCCTCCTCGACCCGCCGCGGGATCTCGGGCCCGGGCACTGCCGCGTTCTCGAGGCCGAAGGCGACCTCGCGGTCAACCGTCGCGTAGACCGTCTGGAGCTCGGGATCCTGGAACACGAAGCCGACGCTGCGCGCGAGGATCCGCGTGGGGGTGTCGAGGATGCTCCGGCCCGCCACCTCGGCGTTGCCGGAGATCTGGCCACCATGAAAGTGCGGCACCAGGCCGTTGAAGACGCGCAGCAGCGTCGACTTTCCGCCGCCCGAGGGACCGGCCACCACCGTGAGCCCGCCATCGATGCGCAGGGTGACGTCCAGGAGGGAGGGCGCATGGGCTCCCGGATACCGGTAGGTAAGCCGGTCTAGCGTCGCGCGCGCCAAACCAGCACCGGTGCGCAGAGCAGAAGGCAGGCGATCAGCGGTCTGACATCGACCTGCGGCAAGGTCAGAGTTGGATACGCGTACCACGGCGCCGCCCATCCGGCGGCGGTGGAGATCCCGAACAGGGCCACGGCGGCGGCCGCGGTCGCGGTGACGAGCCAATCCGCGCGCTGCATGCTTGCCGGCTTGACGTAGGTCCGCGGGCCCGAGCCGAAGCCGCGAGCCTCCATCGACTCGGCGAGCTGGATCGAGCTCTCGACGCTGGTCAGGACGACGGGCACCACGACCTCGGCCCACGACCTTGGCCCGCGGGGTCGCCACCCGCGCATGCGCTGCGCCTCGCTGACCTGCACGAAGGTCGCGCCGACCGCGGGAACCAAATTGAGAGAGGCCGCGATCGCCGCACCGCTGCGCGAGAGCACGCGCGGCAGGGCGTCGACCACGTCGTGTGCGGAAAGCAGCACCGAGAACGGCGCGGCGGCGAGGATCGCCGCACCGATGGTGAGGCCGCCGGTGAGCCCGAAGACGAGCGCCTCGAGCGTGAAAGGCCCACCGAGCCCGGGGATGGACGCGGGGAGGCTGAACAGCACGGTATCTCCGAGGTGGGCCGAGACGAAGTTGAGCAGCGAGGCGAAGGCCGCCACGATGGCGATCGCGTAGAGGAGCTTGCGAATGCGGCGCAGCCCGGCGCCGGCGACGAGCGCAATGAGCGCCGCCGCCAGCACCGAGGCCTTGTACGCCGGGTTGGTCGTGAACAGCGCGATGAACAGACAGGCGGCGGACCATGCCGCCACCGCGCGCGCGCTTATGTCGGGATCGGTGCGCCCTGCGCGCGCCCCGAGCGTGTCAGCTCTCCTTGGCGAGCGGTGGAGGCGATGGCGTCTGGTCGGCAGCCGGGACGTAGCGCCAGCCGAGGGCTTCCTTGTCCTTGAGCTTTTCCTGGTCGAACCCAACCTGGGCCGCCACCCAGGTCCCGCCGCTCTCGACGAAGAGGGACCAGTACGGCTTGTCCTTGGGGAAGCATTCGCTAAACTGCGCCGGCTCGTTGTCGACGGCGCAGACGCCGAGGCCGAAGCTGAACGTCTGGGTCTGATAGGGGATCCCCGACTGGTCCATCAGCGACTTGCCGTCGATGGTCTCACCGGTGAAGCCCACACATGTCTGCGTCGACGTGCCGGACAGGTGCTCCACCACTACATAGGCGTGGTGGGGAGCGCCGGCGTTGAAGCAGGTCGGGCTTGGGGTCGCGGTGGCGGTCGGCGAAACGCTGCCGCAGGCGGCGATGACGAAGGCCAGTGACGCGCTGGCCCAGATGAGGTGCTTGCGCACGGTCATACCTCCAGGCGGTCGCCAAACCGAACGCGCCGCTGAAAGCCGACCGCCAGGAGCTTCCGTGCCGTTGCGCGCGGACGGGTTTTACGAACCGGGCGTTCAGGTCTCCTGGCTTGCGGATCGCCGCCCCCGCCCGCCTTCCCGGGTCCTCACCCAGTGGCGTCTATCTCGGCAGGGGCTCCTCGCTCACAGTTGCGCGACAGCTCCGGGTTTTCACCGGATTCCCTTGGTGCCCGAAAAGATCTTAGCTGGCGGACTGCATGACCAGCCGCACGCAGCGTGGATCGCGCGTCGCAGGCATCGCGAAGTCGAAGCGGTCGGGGATGAGCGCGAGGTCGAGGTCGGTCTTCGGAAAGCCTGGCCAGTCTCCGGAAGCGAAGCGGCGATAGCGCTCAGAGGCGTAGAGCGGCCGCAGGAGCTTCTCGACCGTCGCTGCGTCGGAAGTGCCTTCGATCAGCAACCCAATGTAGAGCGCGCAGGCAAGGTCCTCGGGAAAGGCCGCCGAGGCGACCAGCGTCACCTCGTCGGGGTCCCTTAACAGGCAGGCTTCTGCGGTCGCCCGGGCGACGACGAGACTGGCCGCATAGATGTCATGACCCTCCCTCACCGCGCTGATGACCGGGGTGCCGGCGCTGGTCCGCTGCACCAGCGTTCGACCACGAAGATCCGCATGAGTGATCTGCGTCGGTGAGTTGCTGATCGCGATGCCTTCGACGGGCAGCGTGTCGACTTCGGCAGAGACGACCGCATCCGGTGTCTGCGCGGCCAGAGCGCGCGCCTCCTCGACGGTCGGCACGAGCAGGCATTCGCGCGCGCCGCCTGCCAGCGCGTAAGCGCTGACCGAAAAGGCACGCAGCACGTCGATGACGACCACTACTCCGGTCGCCGTCCGCGCTCCCTCGATGCCTAAGGCGTGCGTCACCTTCACAGTCGTGAATGGTGAAGATATGACGACAGCATGTCAGCAGACAGTTCGAGCACATCCCGACGAGCGATCGGTTTTGAGCAGATCGGGGACTGCGGATCGATGAGGGTGGTCGGTTTGCGGCTGGAGCCGGGACAGGACGTGCCCGAGCATCGGAACGCCATCCCGGTTGCGCTCATCGTGACCGTGGGGGCGCTCCAGTTCGACGATGGGTCGAGCACCGGCACAGTCGGCGCGGGCGAGATGCTGCTCATCAATCCCGGGGAGCGGCACACCTATCGAGCTGAGGTTCAGACGTCGGCCTACCTGGTCTATGCGGGGCTGCCTGGAGTTCGCAGCCGGCCATGGACGCTTCGGAAGCGGTAGGGCGACAGATCGCTAAGCGTTCCAGAGCTTGAGGCCGCGGTCGTGCTGGTCCACGGCCAGGATGCTCAGGGTCGCCACGTCGAGCTGGAAGCGAATCGCCGAGGTGATGTCAAAGGACAACCACGCGACAGCGATCGCGCGGAGGATGTGGCCGTGAGCGAAAGCGATCACCGGGCCTGAGGCAGTCACGGCGAGGTCGATGAAGTCGCGAGCGCGCCGGTACACCTGCGCGGGTGTCTCTCCGCCGGGGCAACCGTCTCGATACAGCTGCCAGTCGGGATCCACCTGGCGGATCTCCGCACTCGTCTTGCCCTCGTAATCGCCGTAGTCGTACTCCTGCAGGAGAGGCGTCACCTGCGGATCCGGATAGCCGGCGATCTCCGCCGTCCGCCGCGCTCGCTGCATCGGGCTCGAGTACACGGTCATGAATTGAATCGACTCCAGGCGCGGCTTAAGCCTCGCCGCGGCCTGCTCACCGTTTGGTGTTAGCGGGAGATCCGTACGGCCGGTGTGGCGCCCGCTGCGGCTCCACTCGGTCTCGCCGTGTCGGGCGAGGTAGATGGAGACCGTCAGGCCGGCTTGCCCATCATCTCGGGCCTTCCCGAGCGAAGAGAGCGGCTTGCGCTCTCGATCACTGCGCCGGCGCGCACGCGCTGGCCGGGCCGCACGCAGACCAGGCCGACCGCCGCTCGACCACCAGCGCCCTTGAGCGCCTCGTTGACCGCGGCGAGCACTCGCGTCGCGGCGTGCGCGGTGCCGGCGACGTCGGTGTCCGGCAGGATCGCCAGGAGCTGGGGCGGAATCCGGGCCAGGACTCCCGGGGTGTCGACGTCGCGCACGGTGCCGGCAAGCGCCGCCGCCATGGTCTTGAGGGTCTCGTCGATCGAGCCCGACTCGATCGCCTCGATGAGAAGGACGCCCAGGTTGCGCTGGTAGCGATGTGCGCGCGCGAGCTCGTCCTCCAGCACCGGCCGAACGAACCTTTCGTTGAAGAGGCCGGTGGTGCGGTCGACGATGTGCAGCGGCTCGGCCTGAGGATCGTCGGCGCGAACGCCGCACGACGGACAGAAGATGGCGCCGGTGGGCAGGGGAGAGCCACACGCCTGGCAGGTCATGGCCTCCGGCCGCCGGCGGAGAAAATCGCCAATCGGCATTGGTAGTTAGGGGCGCGGTATCCGCACAGCGGATCCGGTTCCCCTTTCCCCTTTCGAACCGAGCAAGCGATTTGTCCGCACTCGGCTCACCGATGGTCTTCTTCGCATGGTTACGCTG
>Ga0073928_10001975_pt1 | contig 37376 bp, 55 predicted proteins | sample PaiPotPPA55metaG_FD_76969 | JGI IMG/M metagenome (GOLD analysis project Ga0073928, IMG submission 76969) | Iron sulfur acid spring bacterial and archeal communities from Banff, Canada, to study Microbial Dark Matter (Phase II) - Paint Pots PPA... ... | reverse complement strand
TGCCATGTCCCAAGGAGTGCAAGCCTTGTTGTGGCCTATCGGAGGGGGTAATCACATCCAATACGACTCACGGACTTACGCTTAGTAACAAGGAGCAGTCTGGTGAATTCAAAATTACTAGCGAGACAGAAATCGATGGAAATATCGCCAGCGGACGGCACGCCATGGTCTACTTCAAGACGTCAAAACAAGGTAAGGTAGCACAGAAAGTGGTGGTCTCCGGCGCGGATAACCTTGTGAATAAGTAATGGACGGGCGGGCCTCGACTCCCCATACACAATCGGTTGACGTCGCCGCACGGGAGGATGGGCTTGCAAATTCACCCTGGGAGGTCCAAACTTCCTGCCCGTGAAGCAACTGTTTTTGTTGTTCGCTCTGAGCACAACTGCCTTCGGACAAACTCCGTCGAGCCAAATTCCGCCCCCGCCCTCCGTAACGTTCGACTCGCCTGCGCCGATCACGTACACGGTCAAATGCGACATCGTTGAATATTCCCCCGCATGCACTTCTTTCAATGAAATGGTCGAGAAGAACGATAAGGACATAGTTTCCTATGTCTCAGGCGACTATCACTCGTATGTGTGTTTCGAAAAAGACGAAGACAATTTCATCATTGTCGCCACGTACCCCCCGTTGGAGGGTTTATATCGCAGACTGCCCTCTGCCCCGAGTATTGTGCAGCAGCCCAGTCGAGTGCTTTTCATAAGGTACAAGCAAGGCGTTAGCGATGACTTTAAATTCGTGGCGGGTGTATGGAAAAAGGGGGCTGGCGTCGGAGAAGTTTTCGTAACCCCGCGAGCGTCAGAAACTAGCGTCTCGGTAGACAACGCAGAAATCGCGGTCGAATATTCGTTTGATAACCTCAACAAAAATCGCACCCACTACAACTTCGTCATCCGACGGTCGACACTGCGCTTTATCGAAACGTGGACCGCCCCTTCAACGAAAGACAAGTCTTCCGACCAAATCCACGAGGGCGGTCACTGCGCCGAGTTTAACCCCGCGTCTTAACATCTGCGCGTGGCCAATCATTTGGCGTTGAGTGTGAGGCAGACGCGGCAAGCCGCGTCTCTATCGGAGATTCTGCTTGGTTCCGTCTTTCATCTTCTGTTGTGGAAGGGGTGGTCTGGGCCAGGATTGGGGGAAGCTGGCGGCGATGAGCACGGTTCCTCCGGGCGTTGGAATAAAGCAGGTCCCTCCACTGCGCTTCGCTCCGGTCGGGATGACAGAAGAGAAGGGTGTTTTAAGCATAGGCGAACACATAGCGAACATGCTAGAATCCCCTCGTCATGGCCCGGCGTCCGGAGGTCTCGAAAGAAGTTTTGAGCCGGGAGGACCTGAAAGACCTGAGTCATCGGCTCGCGCATCTCTCCGGCAGCGCGGTGCAGGATTTCTATGAGAGTTGTTATCTTGGTTGCCGCGTCGCCCGCGACCATTTCCCTAGCGCACGGCAGATTCAAGAGCTTGTACAGGCGTGGAAGCAGTTGAGGAAGTGGAGATAGGGGCTCGGTCCAAAACGAAAAGCAGGCGGTGTCCGTTCCGCATTGTTTCGAGCGGTTGGCTGTCCGGATAGTGCGGGGACCTCGCTGCATGTCGTCGGGATTCCCACCCTTTCGCAAAGTGCGCGAAAGGATGGGGCACCCTCGGTCGTTATTATTCTGGCGAGATCAAAATCTGACAAGGGTTGGCTGTCTGGATAGTGCTGGGCTCTCGCTGCATGCAGTCGGAATTCCCACCTTTGCGAAAACCGCGCAAAGATGGGGCACCCTCGTTGGTTACGATTCTGACGAGATCAAAATCTCAGATGAGTGCCCCAAGCCACTAACGTGGTGCGTGGATATTCACAAGCGGGTAGGTGCATAATTTTCGGTTCTGCAAAGGAGGCGGTATGAAGCTAAATTCCTATCTCCATTTCAACGGCCAGTGCGAGGCCGCATTCAAGTTTTACGAGAAGGCTCTCGATGGAAAGATAGAGGGTACTTTTCCCTACTCGAGCTCTCCATCGCCCAATGACGTCCCGCCAGGATTTCAAAACAAACTAATGCATGCCACGATCGTCATCGGGGACCAGGTGCTGATGGGCATGGATGCGCCACCGGGCCGCTATCGCAAACCGGAGGGATTTTCGGTAAGTATCGGTCTCAAGGACGTCGGCAAGGCCGAACGAATCTTCCGTGCTTTGTCGGAGGGAGCCACCGTAACCATGCCGATGCAGGAAACTTTCTGGGCCGCGCGATTTGGCATGCTTACGGATCAATTTGGTATTCCGTGGATGATCAACTGCGAAAAGGCGATGTAGGGCGGTAATCCGAGAGGGAACAAATCATGCAGAAAATCAGGCCATTCTTATGGTTCGACAATCAAGCGGAAGAGGCAATGAATTTTTACGTCTCCATTTTCAAGAATTCAAAAGTTGGCAACGTCTCTCGTTATGGCGATGCCGGACCTGGACCGAAAGGAACGGTCATGTCGGCGACATTTCAGCTCGAAGGCCAGGAATTCATGGCGCTCAACGGCGGGCCGTTATTTCATTTCACCGAAGCGATATCTTTTTTCGTGGATTGCAAGACGCAGGAAGAAGTGGATGAGTTGTGGGAGAAACTTTGCGCGGGAGGCCAACCAAGTAAATGCGGTTGGCTCAAAGACAAATTTGGATTGTCTTGGCAGATCATTCCGTCGGCTTTGATGGAAATGTTGCAGGATAAGGACCCGCAGAAATCGAAACGAGTCATGCAAGCAATGCTGCAAATGTCCAAGATCGAAATTGCGGGATTGAAGCGAGCATACGAGGGATGAGCTGGGCGGTTACGTGATGCGCACATCAAACAGCGCCAGCCAATATTGGAAAGACTGTAGGGCAAATCCGCAAAGGATGAGCCCGATGCCGAAGACGCCGAGCCGTCGTTCCGGAAGATTGTCGGCGTAGTACTCGATGTAGGGATTCACGGTGATCCCAATACCGGTGACGATGCCGGTGACCAGTCCTACTCGAATGGCGAAAGACCAGGCGTGCTCAATGTGATGCACGAAGAAACTACAGACAAGGGCGGTTGCGATGTAGCCTACTGTCCGAACGACAGTACCCCAGCCCTGGCGTCGGGTAAGGCGTGGGCGGCGATTGGCAACATAGTCGATAGCAGGACGCATGCCGCGAGAATAGGCGACCACTTGTCCGATGGTGATGAGGATGGCAAAAGGAACGGCGAAACCAATACCCAGCTTGCGATAAAGTCCGGCGCCGAAACCCAGTCCGCGGATGGCGGAGAACAATGCCTCCCATGGCAGCGAGTAGTGATCCAGCCCGCGGGCAGTTCGATTGAGTTCGATGGCGATCGTAATGCCCGTAGCAATTCCGGAAGCGATCCCAAAGAAAAGACCGAGGCCGAGGCCGTATCCTACGCCGAAGATGATGGAATACGTCACCGCCCGGGTAAGCAGTCGCAGCGGGCCATGGCGGCCGCCCAGCAAATCATAGGCAAGATACAGGCTACCAATTACATCAAGGCTGGTGCCGGTTATGCTGATGGCGGCGACGGTGTGATGGTCCATTGGGGGACTATTGTAGAGGGAATGGTTTCGGATTAGAATGCGCGCGTTTCGCGGGCCGCCATTTACGCGCGACTGAACATTTCGAGCAGAACGACGGACGTCTGCTGGGCAGCGCTCGCCGAAATCGCTCCAAGTTTTCGGACCAGTCGGTGTCTGTCGACGGCACGCAGTTGGTCCAGGGCTGCCTGGCCGGACTTTCCTTGAAAGCGAACCGGAACGCGGGTGGGGTAAGGGCGCATCGTAGTGGTCATCGGCACAACAATGATGGTCTGCAAATGGCGGTTCATCTCATCGGGCGAAACCACGAGGCACGGTCTGGTCTTCTGTATTTCAGCGCCATGGGTGGGATCCAGCGACACCAGCCAAACTTCGTCCCGGCGCGGAGTGCGGTTCACCACCGCCATTCCTTGCGATCGAACTCGTTGGTGCCAGCCTCCAGGAGCTGTTCATCTTCCGTCGCAGAGCCGGCAGCACGAAACTTTTCTTCCCATCCCTCGCGAGGGAGGCGCGGCGGCGAAATGATGAGGGAATCGTTTTCCACCCGCAGATCAACCTCGTCGCCAAATCCACATTGCTCAATGAGGGGCTTCGGGATGCGGATACCCCGCGAGTTTCCGATGCGGACCAGTTCTGTTTTCATAGGTACCACCGTTATGTAATTACATTGTAATCACAGGATAAACAGAGTTGCAAGCCGTTTTAATTTACGATAACTCAACTGAATTTTTAGCAAGGAGATATTCATGTCCAAAGTTCGTGTTCTAGTTGGTACCCGCAAGGGCGCATTCATTCTCACGTCGGACGGCAAGCGCGAAAAATGGGATGTCTCCGGTCCGCACTTTGCGGGATGGGAGATGTACCACCTCAAGGGATCGCCTGCTGATCCGAACCGAATTTATGCTTCGCAAACCAGTGGATGGTTCGGTCAGGTGATTCAGCGATCCGATGATGGCGGCAAAACTTGGCACCAGCCGGGAACGCCTGCGGGTGAGCTCGCCGCGGGTCCGCCCAAGACGGATAGCAACAAGTTCGCTTACGACGTCGCCGCGAAACCATTGACGACGCATCAGTGGTACGACGGGACGCAGCATCCGTGGGAGTTCAAGCGGGTCTGGCATCTGGAGCCGTCGCTCACCGATCCCGACACGGTTTACGCAGGAGTCGAAGATGCCGCTATCTTCCGCTCGACCGACGGTGGACAGAACTGGAAGGAACTTCCCGGCCTGCGCGGTCACGGCACTGGTCCGAAATGGCAGCCGGGCGCGGGTGGCATGTGTCTGCACACCATTATTCTTGATCCCAGTAATCCGCAGCGGATGTGGATCGCCATCTCGGCGGCGGGCGCGTTTCGCACCGATGACGGCGGCGCGACGTGGAAGCCAATCAATCGCGGGCTGCGCTCGCAATACATTCCCGATCAGGACGCCGAGGTCGGCCATTGCGTGCACCACATTGCCATGAATCCGAAGCGGCCGGGCGTGCTATTCATGCAGAAGCATTGGGACGTCATGCGTTCGGACGACGCCGGAGACAACTGGAAAGACGTCGGCGGCACCCTGCCTACTGATTTCGGCTTTGCCATCGACGTGCACGCGCATGAACCGGAGACGATTTACGTGGTCCCGATCAAGAGCGATTCGGAACATTATCCTCTGGAGGGCCAGTTGCGCGTTTTTCGCAGCCGCACCGGAGGCAATGAGTGGGAGGCGCTTACCAAAGGCCTGCCGCAAAAAGATTGCTATGTAAACGTGTTACGGGACGCCATGGCCGTGGATTCGTTAGATAAATGCGGGATTTATTTCGGGACCACTGGAGGCCAGGTATACGCCTCCGCCGACGCGGGAGACAGCTGGGCGCCGATTGTGCGTGATTTGCCGGCCGTGTTGTCGGTGGAGGTGCAGACGCTGGTGTGAAGTGGGTTGAATGATCTACGGGTGCGACGACGCTTTTGGAAGCGAGCTAAAACTACCCTCTGGAGTCTGCATTTGAACAACCGAATCCACACCATCACGTTACTATTTGTTCTAGTTTCTGGTTCATGCTTATGGTCTCTGAATCTTGCTAAAGATGTCCCTACGAAAGCAGCCGAAAAAGTCCACAACGGAAATGCCCTCTATGACAAGGGTAGCTACGACGAAGCAGTAAAGGAGTATGAGTCTGCGATCACTCTGGCGCCGGGGTGGTATGAGCCGCATTATGAACTGGGACAAACCTACTATGAGATGAAACGCCCCGATGACGCTCGCAAGCAGTACGAACTTGCACTTGGCTGCGATCCAAACTGTTGGCTTTGCTATCAAGGCTTGGGCAATCTAGCCGATGATCTTGGAGATCGCGAGCTTGCCCTGAAGAACTATCAGGAAGCAGTGACTCTGGCGCCCGACCGTGGTCAGCCACGTTATAACCTAGCCATTACTTACGTTCGCTTACAAAGACTTGATGAAGCAATATCCGCTCTAAAAGATGCAGAGAGGGTGCAACCTGAGTATGCCTCACCCTATTTTTTGTTAGGCGAAGTTTATTACCAACAAAAGAGGTTTTACTTGGCGGCGGACCAGCTTTTCCAAGCCACTAAGCTCGAAAAGAGCGGCCCTAGATTTGATAAAGCCAAAAAACTCATTGATGTCCAGATAGTAGTAGACGAAAAACTGGACGCGAATTCGATGGGGAAACACATGGCATATTGCCTAGCGCGTGCTGGTTCCATATCTGCGGAAGAATATCGCAAGCGTTTTCCGGGCGCTGAAACTTACGTCGATAATCTCGCGGAAGAAGAATACGTCCTCGGGAACTTCGCCACCATAGCCGGTGAATTGTCCCGCAAGAAGAAGGGCGATAGCGAGTTCGGAGGCTTGGTCGCAATCAAGGCAGCCGGATATCTGATTCCGTTTATTCTTTCGTCCTCGGGAGAACGATTTGGGAAGGAGCTCGTTGAATACGAGACGAAGAACCCCGGACGCATGGAGGAATTTCGAAAGTGGGCATCAGAAAACAAGATTTCCTTGGAGCCGATACATCCGCGTTGCGAAGTGCACTGGATGGGGCAAACATGGTAATAGCGAGTACGGTAATCCTACACCCAGCTTTTCAGACGGCTTAAGCTCGTGCTCCGTTGCCTTCCTTTGACAGAAGGATATACAATCTCAATGTATATCAATTCTGTTGGAGGCACTATGCACGTCTCAAAATGGGGTAACAGTTTGGCGGTGAGGCTGCCGTCGAAAGTTGTGGAAGCTCTCAATTTGAAAGAGGGCGACCAAATCGAAATTAAGATCGCTAGCGCGCGCGAATTTGAGGTGCGCCGCGATCCCGCCCGGCAGCGGGCGCTCGACCGCTTGCGCAAGCTGCGTCGTCCTTTGCCGGCGGGGTTTATATTCGACCGGGCGGACGCAAATGCCCGCTAAGGACTTCCTCGATACAAACGTATTGATCTACGCGGTGGCGAAGAATGATCCCCGTGCATCCAAAGCAGAGGCCCTGTTGGCAAGCGGCGGCGTTGTGAGCATTCAATCATTGAATGAATTTGTTTCCGTGGCGCGCCGGAAGCTGGCCATGTCATGGAAAGAAGTAAAAGGGTTCTTGAATCTCATTCTTATCCTGTGCCCTCACCCAATTCCAATCTCCCTCGGCACCCACAGAATAGCGTTGGAAATTGCTGAGAAGTACGGATACAGCATTTACGATGCTCTGGTAGCCTCAGCGGCTCTGGAAGCGGGCTGCAAAACACTCTACTCTGAAGATTTGCAGGATGGACAAATAATCAATCGACAACTAACGATCCGGAATCCGTTTCGGTGACGGTCGATTTAAGTTTGCGCCTGCCGCAAAACCGTTTGACACTGTGGGCCAAGCTACGTCACACTAAAGTTCTTCCCCAACACCCTACATCGGACGTGAGCGCCAAGGCCTTTGTCATGCAAAATCTACAACTGTACTTGCTAGCGGTCGAACCTGACGCCATCAAATTCGTTGCGCGCATTGCGGCTTCCCCACCTCGCTGGATCCTACTCACGCTACTATTTGCGAATATTTTGACTGGCCAGCTGCAGGCACAAGCGACGCCGGAAGCAGACCAACAGGTCTTCAAGAGCAGTTCGCGCCTAGTAGCACTTGACTTGGTGGTCACGGACAGTGCTGAGCACCCGGTCAGAAATCTTTCGCGCCAGGACTTTACGATTCTTGAAGATGGAGTGCCTCAGAGAATCGCCACGTTCGACCCACCTCCATTGCATGTTAAAAAGCAAAGCGGACTAAGGGGAACAGAGGGAGGTGACGAATTTGTGTCGACTCCCCTCGGCAGCGAGCCGCGAGCCCTCACGATCCTGGTTTTAGATGAACTGAACAGTGAGGTAATCGAGCAGGCCTACGCGCGGGTTGCAATTCAAAAGTATCTGAACTCACATGGCCCGGTATTGGTCCAGCCGACATCGATAATGATCATGGGACAGAAGCGGCTTGAACTATTACATGACTATTCCCGGGACGCGGGCGCGCTTCTGCAGTCGCTACAGCGCCGCCATGCAGAACTGCCGTTCAGCTTGATGCACGCCGAGTTGACCGGCATGGGTGAGCGTTTTGGGAAAACCCTCTGGGCATTGCAACAAATTGCAGCGGCGAACGATCATTTCGCCGGGCGCAAAAATGTGATTTGGATCGGACCGGGTTTTCCGGCAGTCAATTCAGACACAATGAACCAGAAAGAACGTCAAAGTCTGAAGGACGCCGTCTCATTTACCACAAACCTTCTTTTTGAGGCGCGCCTTTCGGTTTACACGCTGGATTCTCGTGGCCTTCAAGTGACGCCGTATTGGTCCGATGCGACTATCTCCGAGCTGATATTCGAAAGCGTTGCCACCGCGACTGGCGGCAGAATTTTTACACATCGCAACTCGCTTGATGAATTGATCGGAAAGAGTTCCGATGAGGGCGCCGCTTACTATGGGGTTGGTTATTATCCGACTAACCACGAGTGGGACGGCAAGTTTCGTAAGATTCAGATTGTGGCGCGCGGTAACGGGCTACAAGTTATCGCGCGCAAAGGATATTTCGCGGTTGCGGATACTGCTCCATCCGACGAGCAGATTGACAGCGTTCTCTCCCGTGCGGAGATGAGCCCTTTGACCTATCGATCGCTTGATGTCCATGCAGCCTTTATTCCGTCCGCACCCGATTTTGGCCGTTTCAGCATCGAAGTTGGCCGGCGCGGTCTCGACTGGAAGCGACAACCGGATGGCAAACGCCGAAGCGAAGTGACGGTTGCAACCGTCATGGTTGAGTCCGATGACCGGGTTGCTGCCCAAAAAGTGCGGCAACTTGAAGTCTTGGTCGACGATGATGTTTTTGAGAAACAGTGGGACAAGCCAGTTGTCTTCAACATGCAGTCCCCAATGCCGCGTGATACTACACACATCAGGATCGCGGTGCGGGACGCGGAGAACGGCCACATCGGAACCGCAGATCTTCCCAGGGAATTAGCTCCTGTCGCTAAGTCGTCTCCCATTCCACACTAGGTTCTCAGGCGTTCCATGCTCCCAGCATGCGGCGCAACAGAACGAATGCTCCCAGGTGATAGGCGGTGTGATCGGCGGCCAGCAATACTTCGCGCAGAACGGTTTGGCCATCGCCGTGGGGAATTTTGGCGAACAAGTCTGTGGATTCGTCTTCCACTAGGTGAATTAGAGCTTTGTGGCCGGCGCGGAAAGCTTTTGCGGTTTTTTTCCAGGCATCTTTAGTTGGCGGAGTTGGTGACTTCGGCCAATACCCTTCCGGCCATTTAGGCGAGACATGATCCGGGTTTCGGGTGAATTCGAGGATGTCCCATTGCGCGAGACGCATGTGCTCGAGCAGTTGCCATGGTGAATGCTCGGCGCCTTCCGGGATTTTTCCTCGGAGATTCGCGGGCATGTCTTGAATGGCAGTCTCAAAATCAGCGTGAGCGTGAGCACCCTTCAAAAGCTCGACAAGATGTTCTCGAAGGACTTTGTCTTTTTGCATATGAAGGGCCCTTTCCGCCTTAGAGATGCTGCGCGATCATGATCGGTCGCGGGAAGATGGTTACCGTGGCTGTGGCTTTGGCTTTTCCGGCGCGAGCCGGAGTGACGAGTTGCTCTGGGCGGCACCGGCCACGGTCTTTGCGACCTCGCCTATTACGACTCCAAAGTGGTCGGTCCCGCTGTAAACGCGGCGTACGAAGCCATTGCCGTCTATCAAGACATATCTAGGGATGTTTATATCGGGGCGAGGCGCAAGGCCGAACTTGTAATATAGCTCGAGGTTATTGTCCCAGAGTTGAGTCCAATTCATCTTGTGCAGCGCGATAAATTGTTTCCACACTTGCTGATCTCCGCTATTCTCACTCACGCTGACCAGGGTGAACTGGCTTGGAGGAAAAAAGTGCGCGAGTTGCCGCATGGCGGGGAGTGCGCGCATGCAGGGAGCACACCAGGTCGCCCAGAAATCCAGGAGCACGAAACGCCCGCGCAAGGAATCAGAGGAGAAGAGGTTGCCTTCGCTGTCGGTGACCTTGAACGCGGGCGCAGATGATTGCGGCCTGGTGGGAAGGTTCTGTTCGTAGGCGGGGTTTTTCTCCGCGGCCGCAATGAAATTCTTAAAAGCTACGGCTGCGTCCTCATCCCGTTTCTGACGGAGAAGAGCGTTTCCCAGATTGAAGTAGGCCGTTTCAAATAGCGGATCGAGCTTCGCCGCACGCCGGAACGATTCCACAGCGGATTTCAGCATGTCCGTGTTAGCGGTGCTCTGCGAAGCTTGACGCAGCCATGATGTACCGATGAGATTGTAGGCCTCCGCGCGCTCATGGTCAGTCGAGACGAGTTGCAACACTGTAGCCGCGCGCTGGCGCACGGCATCGAAATGGTCCATCTCCAATTCCGCGACGGCGATCCCGGAGTTGATTTCGGCAGAAGGCGGCCCACCCATGCTCTCCGCTTTCTCAAAATGTTGCTTCCCCTCCGCGTAATTGCCCTGGCGAATGGATGCAGTCCCACTTTGAATCTCGCGATCGATCGCACTGCCCGCTGGTGGCGCAGTTTGAGCAACGCTGCCGAGGACAAAAAGCAAGAATGCGAGAGTGATGGAGGCGAGACGGCAAATTGCCATAGTGTTCTCGAGCGAGGCCCGCTTACAGCTTACGTTCGCACGTAGACTGATTCAAGTGCTGGACGGCGGGAGACACGGCGTTGGTAACCATCGTAAAATTAAATTCAAAATCAGGGTAAATGAGATGAGTTCTAAGAAGATCCGGATCATGCTTCCGCAACATCTGCGGACGCTCGCGCATGTAGGCGCCGAGGTTAGTATCGAAATCGAGAGCCCCGTTACGCAGCGTTCGGTACTCGATGCTCTTGAGGCCAGCTACCCAATGCTGCGCGGGACGATCCGCGATCATGACACTCAGCAGCGCCGTCCATTCTTGCGGTTCTTCGCCTGCGAGGAGGACCTTTCCCACCAGCCGCCGGACTCGCCGTTACCGGAGGCGGTCGCGTCAGGAGCCGAGCCATTCTTGATCATTGGAGCGATCGCCGGAGGATAAGTTGGTCGAGATGCTGCGGGTTCCCGAAGCAGGAAATCTGTTTCGGGATTGTGATGAACCTCACACCGAAAAGTGCGGCGTGTCGGCTACAACTGATCTGCTGGCAAGCGAGGCTTTGGAGGACACTTCCGGTGTGGGTACTGGGCACGCTTGCCAAGCGTTGGACGGCTGCTTGCAGCCTGAGGAGTTCGATTCTCCTGTCCTCCACACGACCGTCCGACCAAACAGGAACTGGAAAGGAAAAGAGTCTTGCTCCGGTATCTTGACATGACGTACAGCAGGCCGTAGCCTAGAATTGCTTGGCAAGCGTGCCCGGTAATTGGGCGCGAAAAGTTATTGGAGCCCCGCTTTGGTGTGGGGCTTTGTTTTTGAGGTGCCCGCATCAACGGCTAACTCTTCCGCAGCCCGACCCTAGTACCTCTCTAGCTCATTTTGAAGATGCCTGGACAGTAGTTATCCGAAAGGCATACGCATACTTTCCCGGCTGCCGGTCGGGAATTTGGATGTGCAATCCGTCGGATTGCTGCTGAAACTGAAGGCTGCTTCCCGTGCTGAGCAAATAAACAGAATCAACTTTTTCTACCGAACTGTTGGCCAGGGAGTGAATGACCGCTTCGTGACCCGCGGGCCAGCCCATCTCAATGGCGTAAATTGCGCCGGCTTTGGTTGTGAAGCGGAAATCTTCGGCGGTGTATGGTTTGGTGTCGCCGTCGTGAAAAGAACCAGCGGTTATTTTGGTTGGGCCTTCGCCGTAGACCGTCCACGGGCGAGTGCCGTAGATGGCGTCTCCATTTATTTTTAGCCAGGCTCCCACATCCAACAATACCTGCTGCGCGGCCTCTGGAATTGTGCCGTCTGAGCGCGGTCCTATATTCAACAGCAAGTTTCCGTTTTTGCTTACGATATCGACGAGCTGATGCACGATGAAGTCGGCAGATTTGTAGGTGTCATTCTCGATGTATCCCCAGGACTTATCGCTGATAGAGGTATCGGTCTGCCAATACAGCGGGCGGATGTCTGAAAGCTGGCCGCGCTCGACGTCGAGCACCCCCGAATGTTCCTGCATGGCGTATTCCTTATAGTTAATGACGCCGACGGTGTTGCCATTCGCCAGCGACGTGTTGTAGTAGAAGGCAGCAAACCGAGTGAGGGCGGCGCGTACCGATGGCTGCCCGATCCACCAATCAAAATACATTACGTCCGGATGATACTTTTGCACGATTTCAGCGGAACGGGCCAGCCAGTCATTTGTCCACGCCTCGGAGACGTAAGTGAAATCGTTGCTGAGCGGAGTGTTGTTAGGATTCGCCAGCCAATTATGTGCTGGTCCGTAAAGAGCGGCATTTGCTGGGTCGTTGACATCCGACGTTATCGCTCTGCCTACGCCCAGAAAGAAATTATGTTCGACGCGGTGTGAAGAGGCTCCGAGATGGAGTCCCTCTGCCCTGACTGCTTTTGCCAGATCTCCCCACAGGTCGCGATGCGGACCCATTTTTACCGCAGTCCAATCGGATAGGCCGTTGTCATACATCGCGAAGCCGTCGTGATGCTCGAATACTGGCACGACGTATTTCGCGCCTGCATCCTTAAAGAGTTTGGCCCACGCAACGGGATCGTAATGCTCGGCTTTAAACATGGGGATGAAATCCTTGTAACCAAACTTATCCTGCGGACCGTACGTCGCGATGTGGTGCTTGTACTCGGGAGAACCCGGGACATACATGTTGCGCGGATACCATTCGTTGCCAAAGGCGGGAACCGAATAAACTCCCCAGTGAAGGAAGATTCCGAACTTTGCGTCTTTATACCATTCGGGGACTTCGTAATTCTTGAGCGACTCCCAGTCGGCGCGGAATGGACCCTTCTGTGTTGCGGCATCGACTTGTTGCAGGATCGCTGAGCGCTGGGTGTCATACTTCGCGCTGGCTTTCTGCCAGATTTGATCGATCGCGGCAGGATACTGAGAGGCAGTTGGGCTAGTCGCTGCCGGGCCCTGCGCGAACGTGACGGTCGCAAGTAGAGCGAACATTCCCACGCCAGCAAAAAGCAATCGCAACAAATACTTCGGTTTCGGATCTACCTTTTCTGAACGCTGAATATCCATATTCATATTCTCGTCCAAGTGAGACTTAAGGATGATAATCGCGTACTGGGTCGTCGCGGGTAGTGATCTTCGCCTTGGGAGAACTTCATGAAGCCTTCCGTGGTACTACTCATCAATATTCAACAGCGCACAGATAAGGAGAAACGGTATGAAAGTAGGATTCGCTGGCTTGGGAAACATGGGATCGGGTATTGCCAAAAATTTGATCAAAGCTGGACACGCATTAACCGTCTACAACCGAACCAAGAGCCGGACCGAAGAATTGCGGCAGTTGGGAGCGAAAGTTGGCAACTCTCCGGGCGAAGCAGCCTCCGGCGCGGAAGTTGTCTTCAGCATGCTGGCCGACGATCATGCGGTGGAATCTGTCGTATTCGGTGCTGGCAATATTCTCGAATCACTTCCTGCCGGAGCGGTTCATGCGAGCATGAGCACGATTAGCGTGGCATTGTCCCGTCGCTTGGCAGCAGCGCATAGTGAGAAGAAGCAGCACTATGTTGCGACACCGGTATTCGGCCGTCCTGATGCGGCTGCGGCCGGCAAGCTTTTTGTCGTGGTTGCGGGCGGCACGGACCAGATTGAACGATGCCGTCCCCTACTTGAGGCCGTGGGTCAGAAGACATTCGTTGCCGGGCAGGAACCGCAAGCAGCGAATGTATTTAAGCTTGCGGGAAATTTTATGATCACCACTGTAATAGAGAGCTTGGCTGAAGCTTTTGCGCTTATCCGCAAGTCCGGATCTGATCCGAAAACGTTTCTGGAAGTCCTTACCGACTCTCTGTTCTCTTGTCCGGTGTATAAGAATTATGGCGCCATGATTGCGGCTGACAACTTCGAGCCCGTCGGTTTCAAATTGCCGCTGGGATTCAAAGACAACAAACTGGTGCTCGCCGCTGCGGAAGAGGCATCCGTACCGTTACCGATGGCAAATCTTATTCATGACCGGTTTGTAACCGCAATTGCCCAAGGGATGAGCGCCCAGGACTGGGCGGCAATTGCTCGTATCTCTTCGCGGGACGCTGGAATCCTGGACAGATCCGCCGCCTGATACGGTTTCACTGCTGTGCGAGATGCAGGCCTTGCCTTACGATGAAATTCGCTGCGAGTGCGAATATCCGTGTTATCACAGAGATGCAAACTTTATTCACCAACAGTTACTAAACTTCACGCAGGCTCTCTGAACTAAGTTAAACTTGCGCAGGCACTAAACATGACGCCCCCGGCAAGAGCAAAAGAGGGATCTGCGTTCGATCCTCATTCCTTCCTCGCGACTATTGGGGAGGGCCGAAAGATTGTAACTACCCCGAAAAAAGGAACGATTTACGCGCAGGGAGACACGGCGGACTCCGTCTTCTATGTCCAAAAAGGAAAAGTCAGGCTAACCGTCGTATCGCAGGCTGGCAAGGAAGCGACGATCGGAATATTGAACGAGGGTAACTTTTTCGGCGAGGGCGCGCTTGCAGGCCAGCTAATACGTATGGGCTCCGCAGCCGCGATGACGGATTGCGAGCTTCTCCGTGTTGACAAGAAAGCGATGATGAGCGCGCTTCACCAAGGGCACGCGTTTTCCGACATATTCGTGGCGTATTTGTTGGCGCGTAACATCCGTTTCGAAGAGGACCTGGTCGATCAATTGTTCAATTCCAGCGAAAAGAGGCTGGCCCGAATTCTTTTGTTGCTGGCTCATTTCGGGAAGGAAGGCAGCCCTGAAATCGTTATCCCAAAGATCAATCAGGAGACCCTGGCGGAGATGGTGGGCACCACCCGTTCACGAGTTAGTTTTTTCATGAACCGGTTCCGGAAGTTGGGTTTCATTCACTACAATGGCGGACTGCAAGTCCACAGCTCGCTGCTCAATGTAGTCCTGCACGATTAGGATTTCCAGCCGCGCTGACCCAGCCAAACATCAAGTAAATCACGGCACATTCAAGAAAGCCTTCGCAAAACCCTTGCGCGGCGCCGCATGTGAGCAATTCTGCACAGATTCTGGCACAGCCACCCTGATAACTTTCTGGTTACGGGAGGCTTTATGAATACGTACCGCATTTTGGTAGCTGACCACCATCCGATATTTCGCTTCGGTCTGTGTGCCCTTCTTGGTGCTCACGAGGACTGGGAAGTCTGCGGCGAGGCCAGCGACGGGCGGGACGCGATCGAGAAGTCCAGGCGATTGAAACCAGATCTTGTAATCATGGATATTTGCATGCCCAAACTAAACGGCGTGGACGCGGCGAGGCAGATCATGAAAGAGAATTCCGCGCAACAAATACTGGTTTTGACCGAAGTCGATTCTGAACAAGTTGTCCGGGACTGCCTGGAACTGGGTGTGCGCGGGTGGGTGTTCAAGTCAGAACGAATGGATGACCTTACGACGGCGGTCGAGGCACTGCGACAGCAAAAGGCTTCGTTTACCCTGCGAGTGGCCGATCTGATTATGGACGGGTACCTTGAGCGCCAGCGAACTGGTCCCGCCGCGGCGAAAATGCCGAAACTGTCGCCACGGGAGCGCGAGGTCGTGCAACTGGTAGGTGAAGGAAAGACTTCCAAGGAAGTCGCCACGATCCTGAACGTGACGGTGAAGACGGCGGAGACACATCGCAGCAACATCATGTACAAACTCAAGCTTCATTCGGTCGCGGAGTTGGTGCTGTACGCGGTAAGGAACGAAATAGTCCACGTGAAACTTCCAGGAATACTGCGCTTCCCGACTCCGGCGCCTGCTCCGCGGACATTGCCCCTACGCGCCTGTAACTGAGGTTCAGCCGCGTGCGATGCCTGTCGGGCCGCGATCAGAGCTTTACTTGGTGAGGAACTGGACGACTGGCAAGAGGTCCCCTACAATTCGGGCGTTGTCCCATCTCCTCGCGCAATTGCAAAGACTCAAGATATCGGCAGAACTGAGAGCATCGGGGCGGCGTGGTTCCAGTATTTGGCAGAATCGTTCGTGCCAAAAGTCAACTTTGCACAGGGCGGTCCAGCGACCGCCAATAACAGCACTGCATATTTGTGGCACTCGCTCCCGATCCGCTTTCTCCTCGTCCGACACATTTGTCATACCTCCTCCACTCCTCACCGGCAGCTTTACGCAGCAACCTGCTGGGGTTGCTCTACGCCAACTTGTTCAGTTTGTTGCGCATTTTGGGAAGTCGCGACACTTAATATCGCGGCGTCTTCGGAGATACGCGGGAACATGTCAAAAATGCGGTCCATGCGGGTCAATTCCAACATAATTGCCGCTTCTGGAGAAATCTCCCCGAGCTGCACCGAACCCTCGTGTCGCGCAACCTTGGTCATAACGCGAAGGAGCATGTCCAACCCATGTCTATCTATTTGCTTCACTCTGGACAAATCGACAATCACGCAGGGCTGATCCGTCAGCAGGTGGTGATCGAGTTCCTCTGCCAGCGTACAAGCCGCAACACGGCTAAAGTGCTCTGGCAATCTGATCAATAGCGCTGACGGCGTTTCCATGTACCTCCCGAAATCGGCAACTACAAATATTTAGCGTGAAAAAATCCTCGTTAGCACAGATGCAGGACAAGTCTCTGTGCTCGATTCCTGTTCTCGTAACACATATCAGTACATTGACACGCGGCGTCTACTATTAACGGTCAATTCAGACCGCTCATCGCGAAATTAGAAAACTCTGGACCATCCTTCACCCGCACTTCCTAGTTGACGGTTTAACTGCCGGTGTTCCGTTTTGACCAGACTTCTAATTCTCGAAAGGGGAAAATTCCTTCTAAGGGAAAGCGCTTAGTTGCAGTAAGGAAAATAGGCCATCTCTATACATAGCATTCACGAAATGGACGACGAATACATCGGTGCGGCCGTCACGGATTCTCCATGAAAACATTTCGCATTCTAGTAGCTGACCACCATCCGATATTCCGCTTCGGTCTGTGTTCCCTTCTCGGGGCTCACGAGAGTTGGGAGGTCTGCGGCCAAGCCAGCGATGGGCGGGACGCGATCGAGAAGTTCAGGCAGTTGAGACCAGATCTTGTGATCTTGGATATTTGCATGCCAAAACTAAATGGCGCGGACGCGGCGAGGCAGATCCTGAAGGAAAATCCCGCGCAGCAAATACTGGTGCTCACCGACGTCGATTCCGAGCTAAGTTGTCCAGGACTGTCTAGAAGTGGGTGTGCGCGGGTGGGTATGTAAGTCCGACGCCATGGATGACCTTACGACGGCAGTCGAGTCACTGCGACAGCACAAATCTTCCTTTAGCACGCGAGTGGCCGGTCTGATTATGGACTGTTACCTACGGCATCGTGTTAGTCCAGCCGCGGCTAAGGTACCTAAATTGTCGCCACGGGAACGTGAGGTCGTGCAACTCGTCAGTGAGGGCAAGACTTCGAAGGAAGTGGCGATAATCCTGAACTTCACTGTGAAGACGGCGGAGACACATCGCAGCAATATCCTATGCAAGCTCAAGATTCACTCAATCGCCGAGTTGGTCCTGTACGCGATAAGGAACGAAATCGTTCAAGTAAAGCTTCCAGTAAAGCTTCCAGCGGTGCTGCGCTTCCCCAATCCCCCAGTTGCCGACCGAACATTGCGCCTCAGAGCCTCCAACTGACAAGGGCGGCGGATAGGGTTGGAGATGGCGCCATCTTGGAAGATCTAAAGACCGAACCAAGAGAAACGTCGAAATCACAAAGGAGAAAGTAAATAGTTTGCCAAGTGTGCAATGTAGCTCAGACCCGAAACGGGACTGTAGCTAACATTGTAGGGGACCTTAGAAAAGGAATCCCGTAATGGGTAAAGACCTTTACAACACGTGGCAGAAATTCGCCGAAGCAGCAAGTGTGGAACACGACTCCGATAAGCTAATGCACCTGATCCAGCAACTTAACAGCGCTTTAGATGATGCAGACGAAAGAGCTCCATCCCCACGCAATGCTGCCCTCACTGAACCGGATTGAGTTTAGTGCGCCTTACGCACTGGCAATAAAATACGCCGGATGGATAGCGGCATTTTGCGGCCAGTCACTTCCCGGTATATACGCTCGATTGGAGTTTCAACGCGGGGCCTAGGGTTCATAGCGGCCACTTCAGAGCGGACAGAAAAGATTGTACGCCGCTGGAACAGAATGCACCAAATGTGACGGACATGAGTAGAGAACTTTGTCAGGAGCGAAAAGGGGCCGAGGAACGAGAGGTAACTAAGTAGCAACCTAGCAGAGAGTGTGCAAATTTGCACAGATTTTCCCCACGGTTCGATCGATGATCGATATTAAAGCGAGTTTAAGATGGTAGAATTCCCCAAGCGCAAAACGATTCTCTGCATTGATGACGACAATAGTGTCTTGGAATACCACAAAGCACTGCTCGAAAGACGCGGCTACGACGTGCTCACTGCCGCATCCCCTCTAGAAGGCTTACAAATGGCCGCAGCCTGCGGCATTGCTGCGGTGATCGTTGACTACCACATGCCCCAGATGAATGGGCATGAGGTTGCGATCGAAATAAAGCGCCTTACGCCACAAGTCCCAATCATCATGGTGTCGAGTGATAATGAGATTTCTGAAGACGCTTTGCATGTGGTCGACGCCTTCGTGTCCAAAGACGAAGCACCCGAACGATTGTTGCCAGTCCTTGTCGGGATCTGCGGTGAAGGCGCCGCGGGTTTTTCAGACAGCACCAGAATTCCTGCCTAGAAATAAGCGAATCCCCCAGTGGGTATGCCAACAATCCGAACCGGGGTTTGTAGCGTCTAATGCACTATGCGTGTACGAACGTTAACCGGTTTCATCGCAATCATTCAGACTGTTCTTTTCTTGACGCATCTTTTCCTCTATCAGACCTGGACATTTTCCCCCTCAGGCGGCGGAACCCAGGGCGCCTTCTGGATCAAACTTGTCATGGGTTTCTTGTCGGTGAGCTTCATTGCGGCTTCTCTACTTGCCTTTCGCTATACAAACGCTGCTCTGCGAGTGTTTTACAGGATGGCTGCGGTTTGGTTGGGTCTGGTGAGCTTCCTCTTTCTCGCGGCGGTTTCTTCCTGGATTATCTTCGGAGTTGCGCGGGTGGCCCACCTCAACGTGAACTTCCACTTGATCGTGGAAGTGCTGTTCGGTGTAGCGATAGTGGCCGGAGTCTGTGGTGTTTTCAACGCGAACTGGACGCGAATCACACGGACGACGGTGAAGCTCGCGAACTTGCCGGATGCCTGGAAGGGGCGGAGAGCGGCCCTGATCAGCGATTTGCATTTGGGGCATGTGCGAAACGGCAGTTTTCTTCGGCGCATGGTGGCAAAGATTTTGAAGGAAGCGCCGGATGCGATATTTATCGCTGGAGACTTGTATGACGGTACGGCCATCGACGCGCATCGGGCAGCGGAACCATTGAGCAGGCTGGCGGCGGCGCACGGCGTATATTTCGTCGCGGGAAATCATGAGCAATTTGGAGACGACAGCAAGTATCTGAACGCCGTTGCCGCGGCCGGGGTGCGCGTGCTCAGAAATGAGAAGGTGGAAGTGGATGGTTTGCAGATCATTGGCGTGCCGTACCGAAATGCGACACAAAACGGACACTTAGCGTCGGCGCTGAACGGCGTCCATTTGGACCGCAATCGTGCGAGCATTTTATTGACACATGCGCCCGACCACCCCGAGACTGCGGAGGCCGCCGGCGTGTCGCTCCAGCTCTCCGGGCACACGCATCTTGGACAGTTCTTACCCTGGAGTTGGATAGCGCGACGGATTTACCGCCAGTTTGTGTACGGCTTAAGCCGGATTGGGAAGATGCAAGTTTTCACTTCGAGCGGGGCCGGAACCTGGGGACCGCCGTTGCGGCTGGGATCGAATCCCGAGATCGTAATGCTCGAGTTCCAATAGATCTTAGTGGCTCAGGATGCAGTCACTGGACCATCACTGCACTTGTGCGACAACAGCAACGTTGAGCGTTGAATAGTACTTCTTTACGTCGCCGGAGCCGTACTTCTTGCGAAATTTCTCGACCACAGACTTCACCTCCGTGGCGTCCTTGACAATCACAGCCTGAACTTCAGCTCTTGCTCCGTCTGCTTCGATCCGAATCGACGGGTTCTTGAGCACGTTTTTGTACCATTGTGTGTTCGACCCATGCACCGGCAGGAGGTAAAGTTTGTCGCCCTCCAGAACGAACCAGACCGGGATTGAGATGGCGCGTCCCGACTTTCTGCCGGTCACAGTGATGGTAATTTCGCTGGATCGGGAGAGGCGGCCTTTCAGATCATTGTTTTGTGCTGGCATGTGGGCCTCCTTAGGGCTAGGTATTGTGGACGGATTCACTTGCGGTATTGTTCGTCGGTGACGTGCTCCATCCAATCAACAACCTTACCGTCCTTCTTTTCCTGAATGGCGATGTGTGTCATCGCTGTAGTCGGAGTAGCGCCATGCCAGTGCTTCTCGCTGGGCGAGAACCAGACCACATCACCGGTACGAATTTCCTCGATCGGTCCGCCGTCGCGCCGAGCCCAGCCGCAGCCAGCCGTGACGATGAGAGTCTGGCCGAGCGGATGAGTGTGCCATGCCGTCCGCGCACCCGGCTCGAAGGTTACGCTGGCGCCTTGCACAAACGCCGGATCGGGCGCCTGAAAGAGCGGATCAATTCGTACGCTTCCAGTGAACCACTCCGCCGGACCCTTAGCGGAAGGTTGCGTACCAACTCGTTTGATGTCCATTGATTGAACTCCCCAGTTGTTCAAGGCGTATCACAAGAACCTAGCCCATCCTCATGACCGATCGGCTGACCGCGTAGCAGTCGCTCTAAGCGCCCGAGAATGTTCTGTCGAGCACCGACTAGCACAGCCGCAAGATTGCCGTCCAAGTAATACGCCACCGATGGCAGATTGAGAACTCGAATCGACTTCGCTAGTTCGACTTCGCGATCACAATCAACTTCACCAAAACAGACATGCTCCGCCAACACGTCCGCCGCCTCGCTCATCTTGAGACGCGCAATCATTCTGTGACTGACATCCCACTCAGCGTCGAAGTGAACTGTGGCTGCTCGTTTCTGTCGGACAAAGACCTCATAGTCGCTTTTAGTCAATTGTCGGATCATGACATCCTTGATGTGTTCTGCCGGCCTTTCGATTCGATCCCAAGTCCGCGAGATGCGCCGCCAGCCGGATAAACCAGGCACAGGTTTTTCCCTAACGCTCCCGTTCAACCACGGCGAATTTCACACCCAAGGCGTGCAGGACGGAATTGATCGTCTCAAAACGTGGGTGCGCGCCTGCGCTCAGGGTTTTGTACAGACTCTCCCTGCCCAGACCTGCATCTTTGGCGATCTGCGCCATGCCACGCGCTTTTGCTACCTCGCCGAGAGCGGCGACAAACACCGCCGGATTCGCGTCTTCGGCGGCCGCAGAAAGGTATTCCGCAATAACTTCATCGTTATCGAGGTAGGCCGCCGCGTCGAGCGGTCTGTAAGTTATCTTCTTTTTCTTCATGGTTTCGGTGGCAGGCTCGTGACGCCTACGTATGCCCTTAAGCCTATCTTAAACAGCTATTCAGTTTTTGCAGGCCACCCCACGTTTGAAAATATCTGCGTGAAGCAGAGACAATCTCATTCAGCCCTCGGGGCTTGCCGTTTCCCGAACCCGGATAGATGACGTAAGCAACCCCATGCTCGATTCCACCGCGTCTCGGATTTGAATCAATACCGAGAGCAACAGCCAAGGCAATTGAGCCTTCGCCCATCTTTAACTCCGGCGCGCTTTCATCCGCGACAATTGCGCTGGCCACTTCGCCATTTTCAAGATTGACTACCGTCGCGAAATCTCCGAGTTTGGCGTGTTTGAGACCTACAGGCGGAAGTACTACATATGGAATCCAGGCGGCGTCTACAAATCGATGCGGATCGCGCTCGTTGGGATTAGCTGCATCGAAAAGCGAAGTCATCGAGACGTAATATCCGGGCGCGGGATCCCTTTTGCCCTGCACGACTGGACGACCGCTCTGGTCGCCTGTGTCAGTAGCCAAGGCCCACCAGTTGCCCGGATGACCTGCATGTTCAATAGAATCGAGCCCCAACCGATTGTTCGGGTGATAGGCCTTAAACGCTCCGTCCGCATCAACTGCCAAACCAGCCTCATACACAAAGGGGTCTGCAGCCGACGAAGCGCACTCCCACGCAATCGTGGAACGATGTCGAAAGAGCTTAACCCTACGAGAAAGCTGAGATGGGATGGGCCGTTGGGGAGCTTGTGAGCCACTCGGCACGACAACGGCAAGTACGAGGAGGGCAAGTACTAATTTCACCGCTGCAGGTTAACACGGTCGGCCACGGGAACCTTTTACGAGGCCCGATCTCAACCATTTCGACTCCTGACACCGTGAAGCCCAGGTTAGCGCCCAAAGTACGGGCGCGGAACCTGGGCCGCCAAGCTAGGCTTTTTCGATTTCCATTTCTACGCTCCAAGTCTGCCGGCGCCTCAGCGACCGACCAGCTTCGCATGAAAGGGTGAGTATCTTTCCCCTTCAATCTTGATCTTTGAGGACGCGCCTTCGAGGGCGCGCACATCATCCGGGGTTAGCTCAACGTTCAACGCTCCAAGATTCTCTTCCAGTCGCGCCAGCTTCGTTGTCCCCGGGATGGGAACGATCCATGGCTTCTTCGCAAGTAGCCAAGCCAGTGCGATTTGCGCGGGGGTTGCCCTCTTTTTTTCCGCAAAGGAGCGGATCACAACTACCAATGCCAGGTTCGCTTTAAGATGCTCCGGACTGAGTCTTGGCACGGTGCTGCGGAAGTCGGTACTGTCGAACTTCGTGTCTGCATCCATCTTGCCTGTCAGAAGCCCCTTGCCAAGGGGGCTAAATGGAACGAAGCCAATCCCAAGCTCTTCAAGGGTGGGCATCACCGTCTCTTCCGGCTCTCTCCAGAAAAGCGAGTACTCGCTCTGGAGCGCAGTGACGGGCTGAACTGCGTGTGCGCGCCGGATTGTCTTTGCGGATGCTTCAGACATCCCGAAGTGCTTGACCTTGCCTTGCTGAATAAGGTCCTTCACGGCACCCGCTACATCTTCGATCGGAACATTCAGGTCGACACGATGCTGATAGTAAAGATCGATAACATCGACCTTGAGCCGCTTGAGCGATCCCTCAGCGGCCTGTTTGATGTGCTCTGGCCGGCTGTTTAGAGAATTCCATTTGCCTCCGTCATCGGGATTGGCTTCCCACCCGAACTTCGTCGCGATCACAACCTGACCGCGAAAGGGAGCAAGGGCTTCACCGACAAGTTCCTCGTTCTGCAGTGGGCCGTATACTTCGGCGGTATCGAAAAATGTCACACCTCGTTCCACCGCGGCATGGAGAAGGTCGATCATCTCCTTCTTATCTTTGGGCGGGCCGTAAGCAAAACTCATTCCCATGCAGCCGAGGCCCAGAGCTGACACTTCGAGATTGCTCTTTCCAAGTTTGCGTCTTTGCATTTTTCTCAATCCTTCATACCAGGTATGCGTGCAATAAAAGTTGTTTACCTCGTCGTTCTAGTAATGTTTCTAAGCTACTCTCCTGTGTTCATCCGTGCCATAACGACTTCAGAATGAGCTGCTCGCCGAAAATCCGCACCATGAGTCCTCTGAATCGCACCCGCCAAAAGGCATCAGATTGTGCCCCCGCCGGCTGAAACCGTTGCCTGCGCTCTGTCATATATATACCTTGACACGTATATGCTCTGTGGAGTATACGAAGAGAGTGGAATCAGTTTTCGAAATTATTGCGGAGCCGAACCGCCGGGCGATATTGAGTCTCCTGGTCTCATCGCAACGGTCGGTGGGGGAGATCGAGCGTCAGCTTCGTATGACCCAGCCGACCGTTTCTAAGCACCTGCGAGTGCTGCGCGATGCCGGTTTCGTTGAGTCCACAGTGGACGCTCAGCGCCGACTCTACCGGCTGAAACCTAAGCCACTTCAGGAGGTAGACATGTGGCTGGCTCAGTTCCGCCGATTCTGGTCCGCTCACCTGGATGCTCTCGAACGCTACCTCGATCGGATGAGTAATTCATCCAATAACACAAACATAAAGAAAAACAAGAAGACGACGCGCCTCAACCGCGACCGTGACAAAGGAGAAAAGAAATGAAAATCAAATTGACTAGCGTGTACGTGGACGACCAGGCCAAGGCACTGCTCTTCTATACCAAGGTACTGGGCTTTGCTAAGAAGAATGATTTCAGTAACGGCCCATATCGCTGGCTGACCGTGGCCTCGCCGGAGGAGCCGGACGGCACTGAACTGCAACTAGCGCTGAACAACAACCCCGCAGCCAAAGCGTATCAACAGGCTCTGTTTCAACAAAGCCAACCCGCAGCCATGTTCTTCACCGACGACATCAAAGGCGACTACGAGCGGATCAAGTCCCGCGGCGCTGAGTTCACGATGCCGCCCACCGACGTCACCGCCTCGACCATTGCGATGGTGAACGACACCTGCGGCAACCTCATTCAGATCACCGAGCTGAAGCGCTGGTAGGCGAACGTTCCAACCGAAGGTGAGGAGAAGAAGATGATCGAGCGCGAGCAATCTACACCGGGTCCGGCCAGCGGGGCGCGGGTTCTGAAGGGCCAGGTAGAAAACGATAAGGACAAGTGGACGCTCATTCTCGTCCGCGAGCTGCGCCACTCGCCGGAAAAAGTCTGGCAGGCCTTGACCGACCCGGCGCAGCTTCGCGAGTGGGCGCCCTTTGTGACCGATGGGAGCCTTGGTGCGGCTGGAACTATGGTGAGGCTCACTTGGGTGGGGACGCCCACGCCGCTAGAAACAAAAGTGACACGAGCCGACGCTCCCAAGGTACTGGAGTACGGCGATATCCGGTGGGAACTCGAAGGCTTTGGTGAAGGCACCCGCTTGACGTTGTGGCACAGCATCGATCGCCGCTTCATCGCTTGGGGCGCTGCGGGTTGGCACATTGCTTTCGATGTTCTGGATCGGCTTCTCAACGGAACTCCCATCCGCCACATCGTTGGCGCCGATGCGATGAAGGCCGCTGGCTGGAAGCGACTGGTCGCGGAGTACGCAAAGCAGTTCGGTGCTGAAACGCCCAAATGGTCGCCTAAGACGGCACAAGGGTCGTGAATCGAAATGCCTTGCTTGCATTTCATGCCTACAGTGCCTACAATGGATGCATGCAATACACCATCCGCAATGTGCCGGGTATGTTGGACGAGGCTCTTCGCAGGGTCGCCCGCGAACGGGGCAAAAGCTTGAACGAAGTGGCGATTGAAGCCTTGGCGCGGGGTGCTGGCATTACCGGGGAGCGATGTCAACGACGCGATCTCGGCGATATCGCGGGCACATGGCGCAACGATCCGAATTTCGACCGCGCGTTGGCCGCGCAGGACACCATTGACGAAGAGATTTGGCGGTGAGGCTGGCACTCGACACGAACCGCTATTCCGACCTGTGCCGCGGCCATGCGTCCGTTGTCGAAACAATCGAACTCGCAGATGAAGTTTGGCTGCCCTTTATCGTGCTGGGAGAACTGCGTGCCGGATTCGCGGTGGGTAGTCAAGGGCCGCGTAACGAAGCTGTCCTGCGCCGCTTTCTGCTAAAGTCCGGCGTCGGTGTGATCTATGCCGACGAACAGACAACGCATCATTACGGTGCCGTGTACCGTCAACTGCGCAAACAAGGCAGCCCCATTCCGACCAACGATATGTGGATCGCCGCGCTCGTGCTGCAACATTCGCTCGTTCTGTTTGCCCGCGACACGCATTTTGACGTGCTCCCGCAGCTTACGCGCGTGTAGGAAATCGAAATGTTGCACGACGGGGAGCCGGCGCCCCGGGTTCGGGCTCCACGGTTTTGGGGGCTAATCTGAGGTCGCAGTCACGTCGGTTCGGCGTGAGTTTCGGCCTATCCGTATAATCCGAGACCACCAATGGGAGTGCGAGAGCTTCGCAATGTTTGAGCAATTGGACGAGCCCCAAGAGAAGCCGCAGGTTTCAATTGCGATGACGCTCGGGATACTCGCTGCCTACTTGGTCGGAGCGTTCGGAGGTTTCTGCCTTTTCATTATTCTCAGCGACAGACCGTTCGGAATCCAAATCGCAAATGCCATTACGTACACATACTTTGCTTTCTGGTATGTCTTTTTTCCAACGAGAGGACTTCTCGACAAATATAGCCTGCGAGACAAGACAGTTCAGCGGCAGATTCCGCGCCTGTTCGCCATCCACTGTGCTTTTCTGATCTCGATCTTTTTTGGCCAGACCGTCTGGTTTGAGATGAAGCCTCGCCTGCCGAACTCTTGGCTTACTGGGTGGACGTTGTACGCATGGGTGATAATCTTTTTTGTCGTCGTCCTTTTTTTCACTCAGGTGCTTATTTCCCGCGGAATTCTGCGTCGCAGTCTGAAGAGAGAGTCTGAATAAATTCAGATCCCGAATAAAATCGATTCCACGATAGGGGTGAAAGCTATGTCAAACGCAGCCCTTTCTAAAAAGCAACGTGAAGAACTACTCACCGCGCTGAAAGCCCGCTTTGAGAAAAACATGAACCGCCACAAAGGTCTTGAATGGGCTAACGTGCAAGCAAAGCTGGAAGCAAATCCTGAAAAACTCTTGTCACTCAACGAAATGGAAAGAACGGGCGGTGAACCCGACGTTATTGGTCGCGACAAAAAGACGGGGGAATACATTTTCTATGATTGTTCCCCGGAGAGTCCTAAAGGCCGCACAAGTCTTTGCTACGACCGTGAAGCGCTGGAGTCAAGGAAAGAAAACAAACCCAAAGGTAACGCTCTCGATATGGCAGCTGCCATAGGCATTGAGCTTTTAACGGAAGAACAATATCGAGAGCTGCAGAAACTTGGCAATTTCGATACGAAAACGTCGAGCTGGGTGAGAACACCTTCTGATATCAGAAAACGCGGCGGTGCGCTCTTTTGTGATCGCCGCTACGACACTGTTTTCGTGTATCACAACGGCGCCGAATCTTACTATGCCGGCAGAGGGTTCCGTGGTGCGCTAAGGGTCTAAATTTGGACTTTGATTTTTCGCAGTTGCGCAGTGGGCCAGCCTCTAACATCGCACTCTACATTCGCAAAGGACGCGAAATTTAGAACGGGCAGCCCGTGCTCGCAGCCGGAAGATCGCAGCAGGTCCCTCCACTCCACATTTCATCACTTTGCGATGATCTGTTCCGGTCGGGATGACAGATTGTGAAGATCTGAAAACTTCCCTCCATCCGGATTCCCGGGAACTTTTTTCTTCTCCCTTCCGTTACTCTATTGCGAACGAGCATGGCGCGGCACAATCTCACTGGATTTGAATGAGCCTGCCTCGAAAGGAAGTCTTATGAGCATGAAAAATACGTCCCTCTTGTTGGTCGCGGGATTTTCGGCCTTGTCGCTGACGGCTTTCGCGATCGCAGCCTCCACCACGCGCTATCTGCACGTCAGGGTCAGTAATGCGGCGAGCCATGAATTGGTTCGCGTCAACGTTCCTCTTACGCTGGCCGAAAAGGTGATTCCTGCAATTAACCATGGCCAGCTTCGCGACGGAAAGGTTCAAATTGGCAATTTCAGAGCCGATAACGTGAACATTCACGCTATTCTCGACGCGCTGAAGGCCGCGCCAGAAGGCGATTTTGTGACTGTGCAAGATACCGGGGACGACGTCCGCGTGGCCAAAGAGCATGGGCAACTTGTGGTGCACGTGATCGACAAGAACTCCGGCGAAAATGTCGACGTGACTATTCCCTGGGATGTCGCTCAGGCCCTCATCTCCGACACGAACGAAAACCAGATCAACGTCGAAGCCGCCGTCAAAGCACTTCAGAATGTCGGCGACACAACTTTGGTGCGCGTGAGCGGCCGCGATGAGAATGTCCGCGTTTGGGTAGATTCGCGAAACACGGACACGGAATAAGGAGGAAGCCTCACATGATCTTCCTTGCAAAACTCGGAGCCGGAGTGCTTGGAACCGCCATGGTTGCGGGAGCGGCCGTTTCCAGCGAGGGATTCATTCACGTCAAGGTTCACGAGAAGCAGCCGAACGGCGAGAATGTGAATTTGTTCGTTCCCGCCGCACTTGCGACAGCAGCGTTGCACTTCGTGCCGAATCGAGACTTGCGGGCGCACGACTCAGGCAACTTGCGCTCGTGCCTGCCAATAATCGACGCTGCGATTCCCGCCCTCTACGAGTCTCCCGATGGCGTGCTCGTTGAAGTGAAGGACGCGGATGATCAGGTCATGGTGCGAAAAGTCGGCGGCTCGATTGTGGTGGATGTGAATGACTCCGAAGACGTGGTGCACGTGTCGGTGCCCTTGCGCGCGGCACAAAGTGCGATTCACCAGATCGCCGAAGCTAACCCGCCGGATTAAGCCGGGCTGGATTTTAAGTCTTCGGGCCTATTTGACTGGGCGGGAACCAGTGATGAGGATGTCCACGAGTCTTTTCGCGCTTTGCTGCCAGTCAGGACCAGACGCCACGTGGGAGACACCGATGAGTGCACGGAGCAGATCGAATGGCTCCAAATCTCGACGAATGGCGCGGCTCTTGATTGCGCGCTTCACCAACGAGTCAATCGCTCCCTGGATCTGACTGCGTGACCCTTCGTACAGCTTCGAAGGCCCTCCGACGAGCGAATTCAGTGCGGGGCCGATGATCTGCTTGGTCGCGATATAGTCGACGAACAATAACATCCATGCTCGCAAGGCTTCGATGGGAGGAAGGCTTGCGGAAAACTTCTTCTCGGCTGCGGCCAGTTTTTCCACCTCAGTCCGATAGACCGCTTCGATCAGTGCGTCGCGCGTTGGAAAATGACGATACAGGGTCCCCGCTCCAACCCCTGCCTCGTTAGCGATGTCGTCGAGGCTGGCGTTCGCGCCGGACCGGGTAAACGCCTCCTTTGCAACTTCCAGAATGCGTTCACGATTCAACCGCGCATCTGTGCGCGGTTTTCGAGGGGCAATGTTCCGATGTTTCGTCGGCATAAAAAAAGTTGCAACCGGAGATAGTCTCCGGTTATCTTATCTACTGATTCGGAGACACTCTCCGTTTTAGCCGGACCAAGTAGTCCTGTCAATAGCGGTAAACATTTCTTCCGGCTTCGAGAGGTGAGAAAAATGAACCCAATCGCTCGATACAAACCATCAAAAGATTCCAACGCGGATTGCGCGGACCTCATGACAATGGCAGAGCGAGAGTTGTCTGCATTCTTTAAGGCCGTCAGCCAGCTGTTCGGGTCACAACAGGCGGAGCGCTCAGCAGAAGACTGGTTGAATGAGTTGATCGAGATCGATGACCTGCCTGCTTCCACCCGCGAATGGCGCATGATCACTGCCAAGGCTTCGACTCGGCTCGCAAGTCGAGTAACCGCTTCGCCCTTGTCGACTGAACCACAAATTGCTTAGGAGGAAAAGACAATGCGTGTTTTTATCACCGGATCTACGGGCTTCATTGGTTCAGCAGTCGTCCGAGAACTGATCGACGCTGGTCATCAGGTGCTCGGTCTTGCCCGCTCGGATGCGGCAGCCAAGTCGCTTGTTGCGGCGGGCTCCGAGGTACATCGCGGTTCGCTCGAAGATCTCGAAAGCCTTCGCAGCGGCGCAGCAGCTGCCGACGGAGTAATCCACACCGCTTTTATTCACAATTTCAACAACTACGCACCGTCTGTGGAAGCTGATCGACGCGCCATCGAGACCCTCGGCGACGCACTCGCAGGCTCTGATCGACCGCTGATCGTCACTTCCGGAACACTCGTCGTCGCGCCAGGACGCAAGGCGACCGAAGAAGATCCGCCCAACCCTAACTTCCCGCGCAAGTCGGAGGACGCGACGCTTGCGCTGTCGGCACGCGGAGTTCGCGCATCGGTGCTGCGGCTTCCTCCATCGGTCCACGGCAATGGTGATCACGGCTTTGTGCCACGCCTGATCAGCGTCGCACGTGAAAAGGGCGTCTCCGCATTCATAGGCGACGGGCTCAACCGCTGGCCAGCGGTGCATCGGCTTGATGCTGCTCCTGTCTACAGACTAGCGCTTGAGAAGAGTTCCACCGGAGCCCGGTATCACGCCGTGGCCGACGATGGCATACCGACTCGAGAGATCGCTGAGGTCATCGGACAGCATTTGAACGTACCGGTCGTAAGCAAGACTCGCGAGGAAGCGGCCAATCATTTTGGCTGGATCGGTCGCTTCTTTGGTATCGACGGCCCGGCTTCCAGCGCGCTAACGCAAGAACGGCTGGGATGGAGACCGGTCCAGCCCGGGCTCGTTGCCGATCTGAAAGCCGGGCACTATTTCGAACAGAATGCGAACGCCGTCGCTGTTCATAGCTAGCGCTGAGAAAATTCGAAGACAGACGGAGCGTTCCCGGTAACTAGTTTAAATCGCAACCTAGAGAGAAACGCAGAGCAGCACACACTTCATTCATGCGTGCGGGACTGAGCTGGGCCACGCGTTTGCCTATTCGCTGTTGCGATACGGTGATTGCGTTGTGCAGATTCACCGCGCACGGGGACTTCATGCCGTCCTCCTCATTCAGAACGACTTCCGATGGCACGCCGCGAATCGTGGAAGTGACAGGCGCAACCGTGATTGTGGATAAATACTCAATGGCGCTGTTGCGGGTGAGCACCAGGGCCGGCCGCTTTTTGTCAGGCGCGGAAAACTGATAGAGCCGCACCTCCCCTCTGGCTATTCTTCCTCGTGTTATTCTTGCGGCCACGTGGCCTCCGACTCCCAACCCCTCGCCTCTGTATCGGCTGGCGACAGTCGGGCGTAGCCCTGGCGGTCGCGCTCTTCGCTGGCTCGCAATTCCAACCGGCGGAGATGTTCCCGCAGGGCATCCCTCACCAAGGCGGAACGATTGCGTTTAGTGCGCTTCGCGGCTTGGTCGGCTGCGTGCAACAGCTTTTTATCCAAGACGATTTGAACGATTTTAATTGTGGAATCCATTCCACATTATACTCCACATACGGGTACAATCGCGGCATGCCACGGAAAGTCATCCTGGGATTCGGAATCAGCATCGACGGCTATATTGCGCGACGGAACGGCGCATTTGATTATCTGGTGATAGACAAAGAAGGCGAAGCGGTGATGGCAGACTTCTTTGCCAAGATCGACACCACCATCATGGGCCGCAAGACAGCGGCTGTCACGGAGAAAATGCGCAAGAGTGGCGAGATGCCGGAGACGCCAGGCATGGCCACCTACGTCGTCTCTCGCCGCTGGAAGCCGGGTAAACGCGACGGATTCGAAGTGGTGAGCGGATCTCTGACAGCCTTTGTGAGAAAGCTAAAACGTCGCAAAGGGAAAGACATCTACTTGGGCGGCGGTGGCCAGTTGTGCCGCAGTTTTCTGCAAGAGGATTTGGTGGACGAAATCTTCATAGGCCTTGTTCCCGTCCTTTTAGGCGATGGCATTCCCGGTTTCCCGGGCAAGTTTCCGCAGCGCAACTTCAAGTTGATAGAGTGCAAGTCCTACTCAAATGGATCGGTCGCGCTACGCTACGAGCGGAAGCGGACGAAGACAAGCCGATAACCCGGGTAGCCCACATCTCGGTGGGCGATCGCCGCCGTTAGCGTTTTCGTGTGCACTCTGAATTTCGCAAAAGAACGCGAAACTTAGAATGCGCCCGTCCCACGGTAGCGGCGACTAATTGCTTGGCGCGACGCTGTCCGCATCGTGCAGCACCATCACGGCAAACTTCCAACCGCTATCCCCTCTATGCAATAGGTACGTAACGCCCACCCGCTCCATCTCCTGACCGTCAGTCTTGTAACGTATGGCTGCGCCCGTCGCGAATGCGGATGTCGAACTGAGAAGCCGAAGCTGTTTTAGGCTCAATTCACTCCGGCCATATTCCCGTTGGCGAAGGTTTTCCATGACCGGCCCGAAGATCGGAACCACTGCCTCGGGGGTCGGAAGGGCAAACACACCTGACGGTCCGATGAGCAGAGCTGGCTGGTTAAAATAGCGCAGAATTGACTGGATCCTTAATGTACTGAAATCCTTGTAGTAGTCAGTAAGTAGTTGCTTAACCGCGTTTTCATTATTATTCATGGTTCCTAGTCATCACTTTCGCAGTAACGCACACGATACGAACTATTTGGGCATGGGGACCGACACGGCTTTGCCCGCGCCACGCTCCGCAATCCAGATCGTGTCGCCTACAGGTTCGACTCCGGTCGGGGTGTTGAGTCCCTCTTTGATTACGGTCACACTTGCTTTATCTCCGTTCACGGTGAGCACGGAGATTCTGCCGCTGCCATTTTCTGCGAGGATGAGCTTACCGTTCGCTACACGCATACCATCAGGTCCTTTGATTGGCTGGTCCATCCAGATATCGACAGGCGGCCCGGGTTTGCCTGTGGCATCGACGGGGATGCGGTAGAGCTTGTTGAAGAACACGTTGTTTACATAGAGCGTGCCGTCCAGGAAGGTGATGCCGTCGACGCCGTTGAGCGTCCGATGCTCCAGGTAAAGTTCCGCAGCGGAAGCTCCGGCGGGAAGCCTGAAGATTCGACCCGGCACGGTGTCAGTAATATAGAGCGCCTTATCCGGTCCGATCGTAAAATCGTTGCACACATTGTTGTCTCCTGGCAGGTTCCAGCGAATCTTCGGCGCGCCAGTTGCAAGGTCAAAGCCTCTCAGCGCGGTATGCCGCTGCACCGGTGTGGTGTTCGGCACCGGCGTCAGTTGACATGTCCACAACGTATTGCTGGCGGCGTCCGCCAACATGCCAAAGAAGAACGTCCCCGGGCCTTCTGCGCTTGCGTCGATAAACTTCTCGGCTGTGGAGGAACCCGGACGCACCTTATAGACGAATGGCGAACTCGCGCTGCCGACAATGAGCACGCCGCCCGGTGCCATGGTCAAACTCTCCGGCTCCGATTTCGGGTCAGCGATCAAGATTTCCGCTGCGAACGTCGTTTGCGCAAAGCTAAAGCAAATGATGAAAGCAGTGTAGGTAACGAGAAGTCGAGTGCACGAGATAGGCATTGTGAAATCTCCTCAGAGTCGATTTACGGTGCATTCATCATAATTTATACGCCGGGTGGCTCGCTCGCAGCCTGGTTTCGGCTTGAATCGGCGCACGTGGTGCACCGTTCATGCCCTCCTAAGCGGGGATTGGATGAGTGTAGCCAAAGTCCGGCCCCGCTGAAGCACTAGGCTGGGTTGTGCAGACGTCCGGAGGATTGGCAGTGGGGCAGATTTCGTTACTACGCACTGGCTGCGAGGGAAGGGTTGAGATCGAGTCCGAATGGATGGCACAAAAACGCGAACTATGTGGGAAGACTGTCGCAACTAGAAAGCGGCGAGCGCTTCCTCGACGGTTGCATACGTACCCTTGACTTTCTCGATCTTCCCGTCGCGAAGCAGTTCCCTAGTCCAGCGTACGTCCGGATGGGAACGTGCGCGATCGGTGTTAATGAAGCCGACGATGCCGTCTGCGCCGCGCACTTCATAGCGAAACGCGTGCTGTTCGTCTGTCGAGAGTTGAGGACCGTCGTGGGTCCAACCGATGGCCCTGCAGGAGAGACGGTGGTCTTCTGTGATGATCATGACCCAGTATCGCAGCGAATAGAAGGCGAAGCCAAGAAGGTCGGCGGCGGTGGGTTTCCCATTCAATCCCGTTCTTGGCTTAAGGGGATGTTCATTACGTAGCGACTTAGTGTAACGAACAAACCAGATTGTCCTCATGCCATGGGATTCACGCGTTTTCGCCGCAGCGGGCGGAGTCATTTCGCCACATTCTGCTGTTACCATCGCCGCTGGCTGTTTACCAGGGTCGCCAGCCGTCAAAGAAGATCAAGGGCAAATTGAACTGGAGGAATCGTGAGGAACTCAACCAAGGCAGTAATCGCAGCGATGCTCATTGGGCTGGTGCTGACCGTGCTTGTCTTCGCACAGCAGCAGCCGAAAGTCCTACAGACTCAGGCACAGAACGGACGTTATCAGTTCTTTTTGTATCAGGGAGAGATGCCTCGCATGAACACCTTCCTTCTTGATTCGACCACAGGCAAGGTGTGGATTATGGTCTCCGCTCCTGATCAGACCACTTTCTGGGAGCCAATGCCTAAGGTGGATAGCGACGCAGAAGAAGCTGTCTTCATTAGACGGCACCCAGTCGTGATAAGACCAGATACGAAGAACTAGGCGGAGGTGGGTGGCCGTAGTGTTCATAGTCTTCGCCGCCGAAAATAATAGCGCACGATCAGGCTGAGAATGAACCATGCGGCGCCGATGGTGCCCTTCAGCGTGCCGCTGATCTTTGATTTTCCGATACGCGGGTAGTAGCTCACCGGGACTTCAACCACGCGGTATCCAGCGAGGGCGCCTTTGAGGATCATCTCAACTGCCCAGCCATACGTGGTCTCTTCGAGAGCGAGCGCGCGAAGTACGTCGGCGCGGCCAGCGCGAAATGGTCCTAGGTCGGTGATTTTTAGTCCATAGAGCAGTCTGATCAAGCTAGCGGCGAGACGATTACCTAACACCTGATGCCAAGGCATAGCCCCGGCAGCGCGCGGGCGCGAGCCGAGCGTGATGTCCGCACGTCCATCGATGATTGGCGCTAAGAGAATCGGCAGTTCGGAAGGCCGATCGCTGTAGTCGCCATCGAGGAACACAACCACGTCAGGAGAACTTGCTGCGGCCATCCCTGTGAGGCATGCTCGCCCATATCCGCGGCGCGGTTCCTGAATGACGCGGGCTCCCATTCTCGCGGCGATCTCAGGCGTCCCGTCGGCTGAGTTGCTGTCGACAACGATGACCTCCGTCGTGAGGTCGGACGGCAGATCCGCTAAAACCCGCCCAATCGCCTGCGCTTCATTATGAGTGGGGATGATGACGGACACTCGCACAGGGCATCAGCTTAAATCAACCACCACGGCGCAGATGGCCACCGTTGCGACAGCCACGCGTCCACGCCAAATCGCCGGCCAGCGCGTCCGATAGCGAGCCCCATCGACGCGAGCACCGGAACCAGCAGTTCCCAAATCCACGACGTGCCCCACTCCGAGACCCACAGGCTGCCGAGATAGAGAAATGCAACAAATGCGGCCGGCCGGGTCAGTAGACCGATGACGAGCAGGATGCCGAGAGAGATCTCGGTCAGGGCCTGCATAGGAGCCGCCATCGCGGCGTGGTTTGCCGCCAGTGCCATGACCGATTTCCATATGGCCGGCGAATGACTGTTCTTGATGTAGTAGCTGATCAGACCCGCGTAACCCGCTGGTGTGTAGAGGCCTTTCCCCATGTTCTCGAAAAAGACCCAGACGAACATCGCGCCAATCGTGACACGTACAAGTGCCAGCCCGTTTGAGGCAGGGAGTTGATTGGCCTCACTTGGTTTCAGGCTTGCGTTCGATCCCATCACAACCTCGTGCCTTGTGTACTTTTTTGCGGACGATCCGTTCGGAAGAACGCAAACATCCTATCCCGTTCTTCGGCCTATTGCCAATGGCTGTGCAGGCCTAAATTTCTGCTGACCAATGCGAATAAGCTGTCACTGCCCATCAGAAGGCGCTACGACATGGCCGCGAACTCGGAGGGTAAGAGGCAATGCTCCTGCAACCACCAGCGCGACCACGAGGACCGCGAAGCTGGACCTGAATGAGTGGGTTCGCGCAGCCTGGTAGCCAACCAAAGCTGGGCCGAGAAAACCTCCGAGCCCTGCCGCGACACAATTGATCGTGCCGGTAGCCATCGCCGCAGCGGAATCACAAAGGAATGCCGACGGCATGGCCCAGAAGCTGGGCAAAAAGGCGAGCAGGCCTGCAGCGGCAATTGAGAATAGAAAAAGCGAAGGTATGGTTCCCCAATCCGCTTTGCTTAGCACCAGTAACGCAGCGGCCGACACCCACAGCGGAATCGCGGTGTGCCACCGACGTTCAGCTGTGCGGTCGGAATGCCATCCATTCACTTGCATGGCAACAAAACCAAGCAGGTTCGGCAAGGCTACCAGTAGAGTGACCTTGAAATCGCTCAGTCCGGACAATCGCTTGAGCATGGTGGGCAGCCAAAAAGCTAAAGCGTACGCTGAGCCGTTCTGTACGAAGTGCAACGTAGTCAGAATGAGAACGTCGCGATGCCGGATCGCCTGCCAGACGGTGTAGGCGCGGACGGATTTTTTGGCTCGCCTCTCGCGCTCCAGTTGGTTGATGACCCACTCCCGCTCATCAGCGGGCAACCACTTTGCCTGATGCGGCCAGTCGGTCAGGTAAAACCAAGTCACAACCCCGAAGAACAGCGCAGGTAATCCTTCCAGGATGAACAACCACTGCCAGCCTCGCAGGCCGCCCCAGTTGACGCCCAACAGCAATCCCGAGATTGGGGAACCAACCGCGAATGCTAAGGGAATCGCAGCCATGAACCCGGCCATTGCCTTGGCGCGATCTTCGTAGATAAACCAGTGAGTGAGATACACGATGATCCCGGGGAAAAATCCCGCCTCCGCCAATCCCAGCAAAAACCGCATGGCATAGAACTGATGCGGCGTCCGGATAAAGGCCATCCCGATCGTGACCAGGCCCCAGGAGATCATGATGCGCGTGATCCAGCGGCGCGCACTCCAACGCTCCACGATGAGGGTGCCTGGAATTTCCAAAATGACGTAGCCGAGAGCGAAGATGCCCGCTCCGAACCCAATCACGCGATCATTGAAGCCGAGATCGCGCGGCATTTGCAAAGCTGCTGTAGCAAGATTGTTACGATCAAGGTAAGCAATTACGTAAAGCAGGAGCACATACGGCAGCAGGCGCAACGTGATCCGGCGACGGGCGCGGCGGGCAACGTCATCGCCAATGGCTGGGGCAGACAATTTTTCTTTCTGCGAAGATCGGATAGTTGGGAGAGCACTCACCTCAAGAAATCGCACGATTACGCACAAGGCAACCTCTCGACCACCTAGCCGGATTACTGGTGCCTAATCCTCGTCAAGATATTCGCCAGGAACATCGTCCTCTGGCACTTCGTGCGTGTGAACTTCCTCTTCGTCGGCATTGTCAGCGCTTTCGACACCAGCGACGACGTCAGCTTCGAATGCATTCCCTTCCTCGACCAATTCGTCGACGCTCTCCGAATCCGCACCTTCGCGGCGGGACAACCCCTGCAAATCTCCGGACTGTTCTTCCATGCTCGATGCTCGACGTGCGGGCCGGAGTGCCAACTCATTCACCGGTTTGCTTTTCCTCAGAGACTGTTGCTTAGCAGCGGCTTTCCTTTTGGGTGATAGCTT
>Ga0073928_10001973_pt1 | contig 37391 bp, 27 predicted proteins | sample PaiPotPPA55metaG_FD_76969 | JGI IMG/M metagenome (GOLD analysis project Ga0073928, IMG submission 76969) | Iron sulfur acid spring bacterial and archeal communities from Banff, Canada, to study Microbial Dark Matter (Phase II) - Paint Pots PPA... ... | reverse complement strand
GGAAAGCCGTGCTCGCGGCGGCGGGTTTCTTCTTCTACGGCAAGACCTCGAGCCGCGGCTACTTGCGGCGCGTTTACTACGTTTACTTTCTCATCCAGGACCGCGTTTAGCAGGCCCGCGAGCACTGCACTGCGAAGCAGATGCGTGCCAACCTCAGCGACCTCGCCGGCATAGCGAATCCGAATGCGCGCCGGCCGCGACGGCGCTGCTTGCGCCACGAAGGACCCAAGCCGCTCCGCCAGCGCCACATACGGTCGTCCCCGGCGATATTGGTCCGCAGAGAGCGCGGGCAGATTCACCGCGTTGCGAATTATGCCTTCCGCGAGGTAATCGCGCACTTGCACGGCTACCTGCGTCCCGACTTCCTCCTGTGCCTCGGTCGTGGATCCGGCAACATGTGGTGTCGCGATCACATTTGGCAAACCGATCAGCGGCGAATTCTTGGGAGGCTCTTCGACGAAAACATCGAGTGCAGCGCCCGCCAGCTTGCCACTTTTTAACGCTTCTGCCAGGGCCGCTTCATCGATCAATTCGCCGCGAGCTGCGTTGACCAAGCGCGCGCCTTTTTTCATTTGCGCCAGCGTGTTTGCATTGATCAAATTTTGTGTGGCCGGGCTCAGCGCAGTATGCAGGGAAACAAAATCGCTTTCCGCGAGCAATCTTTCCAGCGGAACAAGCTCGACCTGCACTTCGCGCGCGGCGGCTTCGCTGATGTATGGATCGTAGCCCAGCACACGCATGTCGAAAGCCTCAGCGCGCACGGCTACTTCGCTACCGATGCGGCCCAGCCCGATCAGCCCCAGCGTCTTTCCTCGCACTTCCGTCCCCGCGGCGCTCGATTTTTCCCAGCGCCCTTCGTGAATCGCTTTGTCGTGCCGCGGCACTTGGCGGGCCAGCGCCAGCAGCAGCGCAAATGTGTGCTCTGCGACGCTTACGGCGTTGCCGCCGGGCGTGCTCATTACCAGGACGCCGCGCCGCGTGGCCTCCTCGAGGTCGATATTGTCGACGCCGACCCCCGCGCGGCCGACAACGCGCAACCGCGGGGCTTTCTCCAGCAGCTCCGGCGTCACCTTTGTCGCGCTGCGTACCACCAAGGCGTCCGCGTCCGCGATCTCCGCATTCAGCGTGTCCTTCGTCGTAAGGACAATGTTCCAACCGGCGCTGCGCAGCAGCTCCACACCGCGTTCACTGATTTTGTCAGCAACGATTACTTTCATCAGTCCTCGTAGTCATTTTTATTTGCAGGTACCGCACTGCTAGCGCGCGAAACCCGCCGCAGGCAAGAGAATAACGGTAGCGGTGTCATTGCACGGTGTCAAATCGAGAGCCTGATTGGATTCCATGATTCGGCTGAAAGCGCGAGCTATTTTGAGGCTTGCTCGATGGGCTTGGCCCAGTGCGAAAGATGATTTAAAGATTTGGTGTCGGTGGGATCGAGGTGCAGCGGAGTAATGGAAACGGCGCCTGCGAAAATGGCCGCATAGTCAGTGTCTGGCGCGACGTCCTTGTCGATGCGTTGCTCGAACAGCCAGTAATATGTTCGCCCGCGCGGGTCCTTGCCTTCGCTCAATTGATTGCGCGTGATCTTTTTCGATTGGCGCGTGAATTTCACTCCGCCCGTCCACGGCTCGGGCACATTCACGTTGAGCAACACCTGATCCGGCAATCCTTCTTTCAAAATCAACTCCGCTGCCGAACGCGCGACGCGCGCCGCTGTATCGAACTTCACTCCAGCGCCTTTTGAACAAAGGGAAACTGCCAGGGAAGGAATATGATGCAGCGCCCCTTCGCGCGCGGCTCCGACGGTTCCGGAGTAGTAGACGTTCTCGCCTAGGTTCGCGCCAAAATTAATTCCAGAAATCACCAGGTCCGGCGGCTCCGGCAAAAGCCGGTGCAATGCGACGATCACGGCGTCCGCGGGCGTGCCGTCCACGGCCCACTGCCGCTCGCCCACCTCGTGACAAATGATCGGTTGCCGCAGCGTGAGCGATTGAGCGGCCCCGCTCTGCTCGCCGCTCGGCGCAACAATGCTGATCGTGCCGAATCCTTCGAGCCCGGCCGCCAGCGCCTTCAGGCCGGCAGCGTGAATTCCATCGTCATTCGTCAATAAAATGTGCGGCATTCGTAAAGCGCACCTTCAGATGCCAAAGCGCGCATGCTCCATCAAAGACTTATCCATCATCGCGAGGGAAGGAAGAAGTGGTCGGGACGACTGGATTCGAACCAGCGACCTCACGCACCCCAAGCGTGCGCGCTACCAGGCTGCGCTACGTCCCGACCGCGTGACCAAGTGAGGGTCAGATCAACAACAACGAGCGTATCACCGGCGTTCAAGAAGCGTCAAGAAAGCGCGCAGGGTGTCGCGCAGATCCAACAGCATTTTGCGGCTCAAAAGTTCGCCAGCATTGTCATCGCGCGGGCCTGAAGAAATCATTTCGCTAGCAGCGGCGCCATTTTCGCGCAGGTGCCGCCGCGCCCCGGCAATCGTGAATCCTTCGTCATACAGCAAGCGCTTGATTTTGAAGACTAGATCAACGTCGTCCTGGCGATACATCCGGTGGCCATTCGCGCTCTTCACCGGCTCGAGCATGGGAAATTCGCTTTCCCAATAGCGCAGCACAAAAGGTTTTAGTTCGGTGAGACGGCTGACTTCGCCGATGCGGTAGAGCCGCTGCTCGCTGGCGGTTTGTGTTCCGGTGCCGTTGTGCGCCATCAGTGATCCGGCCTGCGTGCCCCAATCCTAGCAGTTTGCCGGGCACCGCAATAGTAGCGATTTTCGATGGAGTGCGGGAGTGTTGCTGCCACTTTCGAGGCTAATGCGGCACTCAAGAGTTCCCAACGAGGTGCAGGATAGAGGAACCGGCGTCGCCCGAAAAAATACGTCTCCTACTCTTCAGGTCGGCCTCTAGCCTCGCGCTTGCGCAGGCGCTGCACAAAACGAACGGGCGTTCCCTTGAAATCAAACTTCGCGCGGAGTTGATTTTCGAGGAAGCGTTCGAAGCTGAAGTGAAGCGGCTGTTTCTGATTCGTGAACATAAGGAACGTCGGTGGGGAAGTCTTCGCCTGCGTGATGTAGTAGATGCGCACGGGTCGCGCTTTCGGCGTGCTTCCGCGCTGCAAATCAACCTCTTCTTTCAACCAGCGATTTAGATCGGGCGTGGAGATGTGGCGCTTCCGTGCGGCCGAGACCTGATCGATTAGCGGATAAATTTTTTGCGCTCGCTCGCCCGTTTTGGCGGATATAAAAATAATGGGCGCGTAACTCAGGAATTTCAGTTTTCCGCGCACCATTTTCTCGTAATCAAAAAGCAGCTTGCTCTTATCAACGTCATCGAATTTGTGTTTTTCGTCGGGTTTGCGCCTCGCTCGGCCTTTCGTTGTGTCCGCATCGCGGGCGGACGCTTGGCGGGCAGCCTCCGCTGCCAGATCCCATTTGTTCATCACGATGACGACGGACCGACCGGATTCTTCCGCATAGCTGGCGATTTGCGCGTCCCCTTGCGTAACGCCTTGCTCGCTATCCACCACCAGCAGCGCGACGTCGGCACGTTCAAGTCCACGCCGCGCCATTACCACGCTCAGTTTTTCGGCCACCAGGTTGGTCTTGCCCTTGCGCCGAATGCCCGCCGTGTCTACAAAGCGATAAACGCGCCCGTCGCGCGTTACTTCCGTATCCACGGTGTCCATTGTTGTGCCAGGAACGGGAGACACAATAGAGCGCTCCTCGCCCACCAGGCGATTGAGCAGCGTGGACTTTCCCACGTTGGGCCGGCCAATAATCGCGATTTCGACCGGTCCGCCTTCACCATTCGTGTCCGCGGGGGTTGCATCTTCGTCAGCCAGCGCCGCGCCGCCGTAGACTTCCGCAATCGCTGCGTCGAGGAGGTCATCCACACCGGTGCCGTGTTCAGCGGTAATAGGGAAGACGGGCACGCCCAAGCGGTGGAAATTCGCGGCGTTGGATTCCTGCTGCGGCGAATCGACCTTATTTACCGCGACAAAAAACGGTTTGCCGGTGCTACGGAGAAGCCGAGCGAGTTCTTCGTCCAGCGGAGTGATTCCGGCCTGACTGTCGACAACGAGCAAGAGCAGCGCGGCCTTGTCGATCGCCACGTGCGCCTGCCGCAGGATTTCCGTGGGGATGAGAGCCTTATCGTCGGGGACGATTCCACCCGTGTCGACGATTTCAAACGAGTAGCCGCGCCAGTCCGCCTTGCCGTAGATGCGATCCCGTGTGATGCCGGGTTCATCGGTGACAATCGAGCGGCGCGTTCCAGTCAACCGATTGAAAAGCGTGGATTTGCCCACATTGGGGCGGCCTACAATCACCAGCGATGGCGGTTTTTTGGTCATGAATAAGAGCCGCGCGACACGCGCAAGAATCCGGGCAGCAATGTAGCCTTCCACTGTAACGCATTAGAAGAAAACACGGAAAGAAGTCGTGCTGAGGGGAATTACGCTTTCACGGTTGTGACGGGCTTCATCGGGGAATTCGGCTTCTTGGTGGCGCGTTTGCTGGTGTACAACGCTTCGTCGGCTCGCGCCAGCATCTCTTCGGGCCGGTCACCCATTTCGTAGTCTTTCCAGCCCGCGGAAAAAGTCACAGGAATCTTCTGTCCCTGCCAATCGAGTTCAAACGAACTAAGGCGCTGTAGGACAAGCTTGAGCTGCTCCAGCGTGCACTCTGGGAGCACCACCAGAAATTCGTCGCCACCCAGGCGTACCGCCAGATCGGCTCCGCGGATGACTTTGTTCAGACGCGAAGCAAATTCCTGAAGCACTTGATCTCCGGCGGGATGGCCATAAGTATCGTTAATCTCTTTGAAATTGTTCAGGTCCAGCGTAAGCACGGTCAGTGGATGGCCGCGGCGCTCGGAGCGCGCCACTTCGGCTGCCAGCCGCTGCTCCGCAAAACGCCGGTTGTAGAGGCCGGTCAGCGGATCAATCATCGCCAGGTTGCGCAGGATGTAGGAATGGTCCTGCTTCTCAAGAAGCTGCCGGCGCAGGCGTTTAATCAAGACTTCCTGATAGACCGTATAGAGGTTGAAAAGTACGATCAGGGTGATCAGGCCGAACACTGCTTCCGTCAGCTTGATTCTAAAGATTGTTTCGGCGTCACTTAGAATCGAAGGCAGGGTCAAAGAGATTACCGCAAAAGTCAGAAGTAGAATGACGAAGATCGAGTAGCCGCGCACCCACCAACCGCGTTTTTCAATGCGCCGGCGTTCCTCCGCGAGATCTTTAGCGTCAGTTGCCGCGGACGAAGATACTGGGCCTGCGTGGGGTATGTCGTTCATATGCTGGGACGGACCGAATGGGCAAACGCTAATGTATCTAAGTTAGAGGCCAGTCCGTTGTGGGTCAAGGTACATTCCCAGCGGCATTGCACGCTGGTAACTGACCTACTCCCACAATGGCTGGCGAGCTTCGATCTAATCAGGACCCTGTAAGTGACTTGTTTAGCTACGTTTACGATTTAGGCCAGCTGCCCGAGAGTCCAGGCAGAATGGTACCATTAGACCATTGGCCAAAAAAGGCAATACCCGCACAATGGCGCAGTCGAGGAAAGGCAGGACATGCTCTCGCTCTTCATACTGCTGTTCTCGGGTTTCGCGCTGATACGCTTCGCCGTATCGCAATGGCGAGCCATTTGGATCAGCGCCGCGAACCAGCCGCTTTCTGAGTCGCTGCAGTTGACGGCGGGAATCGACGGAGCAGCCATCGCCGGTGAGGATTTTGGCCGCCTGATGAATTTGTGCGACCAGCTATCCCCTGAATTGAAGAAGAGCAGCCCGTGGCTGAGCGAAGTCTCCAGCTACTACAGCGCCATCTCCCGGGTCCAGCGGCTCAGCAAGACGACGATTCCGAGCCTTGCAAAATGGGCCGCCAGCGAGATGCAGACTTGTGCCCGGTACGTCGCCGTGGTCCTGGACCAAAACCTAGCCATGAATCTGGACCGCCGCCTGGCCACTCAAGCGAACTAGCGCTTGGGCGGATTGGCCTCTACCGATCGCGCCCTTTGAAGTCAGTAAGATACGGGCAGTTTCTCCGGTCTCTAATTCTGTCTCTGCGTCATCTCCGCCACCCCTGCGGCTGCATTACCATTTGGCTGGTGGGTTTCGCCTGGCCGACGCGAAATTTGGCATTCAGATGTTGCGACTTCTGCTACAGTGCGGTGGCATTGCAATGTGTAATTTTTGCGGGGTTTCCTGCGTATTAGTCTATGGATGCGCCGAGACCAGACCGGATGAGCGCGCCTGGTAAGACAGAGCCTACGGGGGCCATCGCTCGGGCACGGACAGGGGATGCCGACGCCTGGGGAGAGCTTTATCGGGAGTATGCTCCTGCGATTTTTCGCTTTTGCCGGCGCGCTCTGCCGACCAGGGAAGACGCCGAAGATGCCACGATGGATATTTTTGCGAAATTGATGCGCGACAATAAGCTTCTGCAATACGACCAGAGCCGTTCATTCACGGCGTGGCTTTACAAAGTGGCGGCCAACCATTGTTGGGACGTGCTGCGGCGCCGCAAGACGCGCCAGGACAAAGAAACCGAAGATTTGGAGAATGTACCCCTCGAGCACCCGGATCCAAATCAATTAGACAAGTTGATCGAGCAGAGGACCAGCGAAGAGGTGCGGCGAGCGTTGGAGAAACTTGGATCGCGTGCGCGCATGGCGCTGGTGATGCGCTACTACTCGGATATGAGCTATGACGAAATTGCTGATGCGCTTGGAGTGCGCCGCGCCTTCGTGGGCGTGGTGCTTCTCCGCGCTCGCCACGAACTGCGCAACGCGCTCGGGCAGGGTGGCGCACTGGCCGCGGGAGGAGCCTCGTGACGGACGACGTTAATTTGCCGGATGACGCAGCGACGCAGCATCTCGACGAAATGACTTGTTTGTTGTATATCGAGCGGCAATTGGACCGCGTGCGCGCGCAGGAGATTTCCGCGCACACACAGAGCTGCGCCGCATGCCGCACATTGCTGCGCGCTCTTGAGCGCGAGTCGCGCCTGCTGACGCGAGCGATGCTGGAGGAAGAGGAGGCGCTGCCCGCCAGGCTGGCTCAGTTTCAAGAGCGGGCGCGCAGGTCCATGCAATGGATATGGACCGTAGCCTTTGGTCTGGCCGCGACGGGAGTTTACGCGCTGTATACCGGATATGTCGAGCCCTGGCAGCAACAGTTGGAACAGGCAGGTTTTGGCGGACCGAATCTTTTGAGTTTGCTGATTTTTCAAGGCGCCTTCTGGAAAGGATGGCAATCGATGATCACTTTGTTGGAGGTGCTGGCGCTCGTGACCGTGGCCGGATTCGCGCTAGCCTTCTTCCGCAAGCGCGTGCGTCGCGGCTCCGCTCTCGCCCTTATGCTCGCGGGATTCTGCGCGGCGCTCTCGCTGCAGCCCGCGTCCGCTTTTGCCTCGGAGACACGCAAGGGCGATTCGGTCGTGGTAGGTCGCGACGAAACCGTCAAAACGGACCTATTCCTGATGGGTGATCACATCCGCCTTGATGGCAATGTCGACGGCGACGTCTTCACGTTCGGACATGATGTGATCGTCAACGGGCGCGTGAAGGGCGACGTTTTCGCGTTTGCCCAGCAACTGCAAGTCAATGGACAAGTGGACGGCAACGTTCGCGCCTTTACCAATACTTTGACGATTCGAGGAACGGTCGCAAAGAACGTCCTAACGTTCGATGAGGCCGTGAATCTGGAATCGAATGGGAAAATCGCAGGAAGTCTAACCTTGTTTGCAGAGTCATTGAACCTGGATGGCGCTGTGGGGCGAGATATTCTCTCCATGGGACGACATATGGCCATCAACGGAAAGGTGGATGGAGAGGTTCGCGTAAAGTCAGAGGCGCTGACCATTGGCTCGAGCGCCGAGGTACATGGTCCGATTCACTATAACGGGGATAAACCGCCAGACGTATCCCCGCAGGCAAAGCTCGCTTCGCCTGTCGATTTCCAGAAACTTGAGCACAAGCCCAAATATATGGAAGGCCACTACTATGTTTGGCAGGTGATCTGGGCAGCCGCGTTTGTTCTTTTCGGGCTGGTGCTGTTCCAACTGATGCCACCGTTTTCGAGGGAAGCGGTAGCGAATGCGGAGCGGTATGGCGCATCGTTCGGTTTGGGCGTGCTGGTATTTTTTGGCATACCGATCGCCGCGCTGATCGCTTGCGTAACCGTAGTGGGATTGTTTGTCGGTCTGGCGACTTTCTTTATCTGGTACGCGGCCTTGTACTATGCCCAGTTGGTCGTCGGAGCGCTGGTTGGCCAATGGTTGCTGGGCCGCACTAGCGAGGTATGGCCGCTGATCGGCAGGATGGTGGTTGGTATCGTGATTGTGCGTCTCGCGACCATCATTCCCGGAGCAGGCGGATGGATCAAGTTTGCTGTGATTGTATGGGGAGTTGGCGCAACCTCTTTAGCGCTCTACAACCGTTTCCAACCTTCGATAGCGAGTACCCCTTCCGCACCGTACGCTCCGCCGCTGCCGCCAAACACGACAGTGGGCGGAATGCAGCCGGCTTAGGGAAAAGGGCTTAAGGAACAAAGGAGCGGGCCGGTCCGAGTCAATTCGGGCCGGCCCGTTTCGCCTTTGCGGAGGCGGTAAACCCTTTGCGGACACGACGAGTTTTTACGCTGCGCGGAATCCGTTAAGGCACGCGAACCTTGGCGGCGCTAAACGGTATGGGCGTTAAAGTGGGCGCGAAGTAGAGCGTACTGATTGAAACGGTTGAGCCAACCGTTAGATTGCTGGAACTGGTGACCCCGTCAAAAAGCGTGCTGGGCGAGCCAGTGGACAATTGCACCGTGACCGGTGTGGTAAGGCCGAAAAATGTGGGTAGCGACTGGATCGTAAACGTATTTGGGGGAGCCACGCTCGCCACGGTTCCTGTCACTCGTGTGAATCGGAGAAAAAGGAAATTCGTGCTAGCCGTGGCCAACGTTGAACCGGAAGCGGCGGTGAACGCAGTGATGCGTGCCGCGACAGTTTGTCCCGGCGCGAGAGCCGAAGTATCTGTGCGGCCAGTGAAGGGATCCGCCGAGGGAATCACAAACCCTTTAGTGTCGACAGCGAAAGGCTGAGGCTGAGGCTGAGGACTAGTAGGAATCGTAATGTTTACCGGCGAACCCAACGGCAGAGCGCTTCCGATCAAGCTGCTGGTACTCGACAGCACAAGATTATTGGCAACGAGTTGAAATTGCGTAGGAGACGAAGGCGTGGAAGTGATGATGCCTTCAATCCAGTCTCCGGTGGTGGTTTCCAAAGGATCGTATTCGACGAGAGTAAGCGTACCATCGGAATTGAGAACCATGTCCAAGCTGGCCACATCTCCCTTCACGACGCAGGAAGAAAACGTGAGACTCAGGTTAAAAGTAGCGCAGTTTGGCGAAAAGATGGTTGAGGAGTTCGCGATCGCCGTGAGCGAGCCGCTCGTGGCGGTCTGCACGGTGACGGACGGAGTGGCCGTGTTAATGGCAGTCACTACGCCCGTGACGTCTCCGACGAAATCCAGTTGTCCGGTGGCGAGGCTGCTTGCAGCCGGCGGTAAAGCGCCGGCGTTGAGCACATTGGAGGCGGCGAGATTGACGGACGTGACGACTTGAGAGGTGTTTACGGTCAACGCGTTAGCCATATTGAAATTGATGGCGAGTCCGACTTTTTGATTTGCAGAAATAGTCAATGGAAATGGCGTTGTAGTGATCTTCGGGGCCGCGGCTGCTCCGGAAATTTTTGTGACGCTACCGGAGGCGCAACCGGTGTTGCTCGCCGTTTGCGTACAGAACGTAACCACCGGATTTGAAAGGCTAACGGTGATGCTGGCGTAAGAGCCGGCAGGAACGGTGGACGACGTGCCGAGAAATGCAGAGTCGCTCTGCAACTTGGTCAAATCAACGCTAAAACTCGTGGCATTCAACGGGATATTTACGTTGGTCCCGCTGGAAGATGTGAGCGTGATGGTGTTTACATCGACAATGAAGGAAAGAAGGTTCGTGTTAGGCAGCGGCGTGAGCGGCGCGGCCGTTAACGTCAAGCTGAGTGTCGCGGTGCCTCCCCCCCCGCCTCCGCCCGATGAAGAACTCTTCGGCCCGCTGCACGAGACCAGAGAAATCGCGCATATACAGAGTAGCGAAGCAAGAACATTCCGGAAGTTCATGAGCCCCCACGGCGAACGCGTGCCAAGCCAGGCAGAGATCAACGTTCCAAGTACAACTTTACGCCGGGAACTGCGACCAATATCTGTAAAACGAAAGCCGATTGCTCAACTGCTAAATGCGAAATGGCGATCCGATTATAAACGGGACTGGTCAGGCTCGTGTCATGGCCGAGTCACTCCGTATGCTATCTTTGGCGAGACAAAACCACACGTTCGAAGAGTCAGAGGGTAGGGAGTTTGGCAAAACGCGAAGCAACGGCGGTTGGGCGGCATGCGTCTGCAGCGCAGGAACGAATGAATGCCGCTGCCGAGCAAGACTATCCGATCGATGAAAAGCATTCGCCCGGCGGAATAGGCCAGGTGTCTGCGGAGGCGCCGACAGCGGATAAGAAAAATCCGCCCAGCATGCAGGAAGTGTTTGGGCCGGGCGGTCTGCTCGAGCGCTGCATGATTGGGGGTTACGAACACCGGCGCGCGCAGCTCTTGATGGCGGAGTTGGTGCAGGATGCGTTTGAAAAGCGCCATCACGTTGTAGTGGAAGCCGGGACGGGCACCGGGAAGACGCTGGCCTATTTACTGCCGGCGATCTGCAGCGGGCGCCGCGTAGTGATCTCCACGGCCACGAAGTCCTTGCAAGAGCAGCTCTACCAGAAAGACATTCCGTTTCTGCAAAAGCACTTTGCTCCGGAGTTGAAAGTCGCGGTGATGAAGGGGCGCTCGAATTTTCTGTGCCGCTCGAAACTGCATCAAATCGCGGAGCAGCCCATCCTCAAGGGCATGGAAGATATGGATGCCTTCCGGCAGATTCAGGAGTGGTCCAAGCTGACGGAAACCGGGGATCGAGCCGAGCTTACCTTTCTGCCGGACGATTCGGAGCTTTGGACGCGACTGGACGCGCGGCGAGATACCTGCACGGGACAAAAGTGCGCGGACTTCAGGCAATGCTTCATCACGGCGATGCAACAGCGCGCCAAAGAAGCCGACCTGATTATCGTAAATCATCATTTATTTTTCGCGGACCTCGCTCTTAAGCAGGACGATTTCGGCAGTATCCTGCCGGAATATTCCGCGGTAGTGTTTGATGAAGCGCACGAGATGGAAGATGTCGCGAGCGATTATTTTGGCCGGCAGATTTCGAACTATCGTTTCGAGGAACTGGCGCGCGACGCCGACATTAGCATGCGGCTGCTGCACCTCGGGACCCCGGCGCTGCTGCGAAAAACGCAGCGGATTCGCGAGCGCAGCCGAACATTTTTTGATGCGTTCCCGGCACGCGACGGCCGATATCCGTTCGAACGCAACGAGCGCGAGGCCTTCCTTGAGCAGCATCGCGAAAGCTACGACGCTTTGGTCAGCGCGTTGAAGGGGCTGGAAACCGAGTTTGCGGCGATGGCCCAGAAGCCGGAAGAGCTGCTGCGCATCTCGCGCCGGAGTTTCGAGATCCGGCAGGAGTTGGCGTTTCTTTTTGAATCGCACGAGCGCAATTTCGTTTACTGGTACGAGCGCCGAAACAAGGGGGTCTTTCTGGCCGCCACGCCAATTGACGTTAGTCAGGTCCTGCGCGCCCGGCTGTTTGAACAATTTGATTCCATTGTGCTGACATCGGCCACGCTTACGGTCGCGGGGCGCTTTGAATATATCCGTCAGCGTTTAGGGCTCGATCACGCGAAAGAAGGAGCGCTGCCGCCGGAATTTGATTGGCGGAAGCAGGCGCTGCTGTATATGCCCCGCGGCATCCCAGACGTGCGCAATCCAGCTTTTGCAGAGGCGGCGGCGGATGAAATTGTGAAGTTGCTGGAGCTTAGTGAAGGACGCGCGTTTTGCCTGTTCACCAGCTATTCGCAGATGAATGATTTATTTGAGCGCGTGCGCGGGCGCGTCTCGTTTCCGCTCCTGCTGCAAGGGACTGCACCGCGATCTGTACTGCTCGAAAGATTCAAGAACACGCAGGGTGCGGTGCTCTTTGCGACGTCGAGCTTCTGGCAAGGTGTGGATGTGCCTGGCGATCAGCTCTCTTGCGTGATTGTGGATAGGCTGCCGTTTGCGGTTCCGAGCGATCCAATTGTCGCTGCGCGGGTGAAGGCCTTGCAAGAAGATGGGCGCAATGCGTTTTCGGAGTTTCAGGTGCCGCAGGCGGTGCTAGCGCTGAAGCAGGGGTTTGGGCGGCTGATTCGGACGAAGACGGATCGCGGTGTGCTGGCGCTGCTCGATAGCCGGATTCAACGGATGGCCTATGGTAAAATTTTCTTGGAGTCTCTCCCCGGATATGCGACCACGCAGGAGCTGAGAGACGTGGCTAAGTTCCTGGAAGAAAAGGCTTAAGAAACGAACTTATGTTTCAGGTCAGCGTAGAGGAGACATTTTCGGCTGGGCACGCGCTTCGCGGGTATCGCGGAAAGTGCGAGAACGTGCATGGACATAATTATCGTGTACGCGTGAGTGTTGAAGGCCCGCAGCTAGACTCTATCGGCTTGCTTTGTGATTTTACGGAGTTGAAGCGGGTGATCCGCGAGATCATCGGCGGTTTGGACCACCAATTCATCAACGATTTGGAGCCGTTTCGCACGGTGAACCCTTCGGCGGAAAATCTTGCCAAGTATTTTTACGATGAAGTCACCGGGCGGGTGAAGGAATTGCCTGCCGGCGCGCGCGTGACCGATACCGTTGTTTGGGAAACGGACACCGCGAGCGCGCAGTACCGTCCCGGAAAGTAGGAACTCACAGAACGCACCCATGAACCGCTCGATTTACATCATCATGGTTCCGGTGTTGCTGGTCACTCTGGGCTATATCTTTGTATTCCGGCACATTGGCGTGGCGCCAGGCTATCTGCGCTTGCTGGTTGCGATGGCTGTGTTCTTCGGCGCGATTTGGTGGCTGAGCCGCAGGGCGGCGCGGAAGAGCGCGAGTCGGCAATAGACAGAAGCAGCTATCTTTCATGTTTGTCACCGAAATATTCAAATCGATTCAAGGCGAAGGCACCCGTGCCGGACTGCCATGCATTTTCGTTCGCCTGACGGGATGCAATTTGCGGTGCACGTGGTGCGATACCGCCTACGCATTCCACGGTGGCAAGAAGATAAGTGTGGATGAGACGGTGGCGCGCGTCGACGAGCTTGCAGGGCGGGTTCACGGTGCGGACGCATCTAAAGCAGTAGTGCCACTCGTCGAATTAACCGGCGGCGAGCCGCTCTTGCAAGAGGAAATCTATCCGTTAGCGGAGAAATTGTTGGGTGCAGGATACACGGTGATGATCGAAACGAGCGGCGAGCGATTTGTCGGGCGGCTGCCGCAGGCGGTGATCAAGATTGTCGATGTGAAGTGTCCGGACTCCGGCGAAGCAGATACATTCGAGATGAAGAATCTGGATGTGATCGGCGCAAAGGATGAAGTGAAGTTTGTGCTGTCGACGCGGCGCGATTACGAATTTGCGCGCGACTTCACGCTGGAACATCAGCTGGCGCAGCGAGTGCGCGCGGTGCTTTTTTCGCCGGTATTTGACGATCCGGAAGGGAAGTGGCAAGGGTTGCAGCCACGTTCCTTGGTGGAATGGATTCTCGCGGACGGCTTGCCTGTACGGCTGGGCTTGCAGCTTCATAAATTTGTCTGGGATCCAGCTACCAAGGGCGTTTAGAAACGACGTATGCGAGCCCTCAAATGTCCAGAGCAGAGGAATCCGAACTTGACGAATAATGGAAGAGATGCGTAAACAAGCAGTGGTGCTCCTGAGCGGCGGTATGGATTCTTGCGTCTCCGCGGCCATCGCACGCGAACGCCATGGCGCCGGAAACGTTGCTGCGCTGCATGCGGGCTACGGTCAGCGCACACAAGCGCGTGAACGCCGGGCATTCGATGAGATTGCAAACTTTTACGGAGTCGACGAACGCCTGGTTGTACAGTTGGACCATTTCCGCGCCATAGGCGCATCCGCTCTAACGGACCGGAGAATCGCCGTGCCCGAAGGTGAGTTAAGCGCGCCATCGGCTGGCGGGAATATTCCCGTAACGTACGTGCCATTTCGCAATGCACATTTTCTTTCCGTGGCGGTGAGTTGGGCGGAAGCGATTGGAGCGGAGGCTGTGTACATTGGCGCAGTTGCCGAGGACAGCTCCGGCTATCCAGACTGCCGGCCCGAGTACTACCGCGCATTTCAGGAATTGGTGCGCGTCGGGACGCGTCCTGAGACGCAGATTGAAATCGTCACGCCGGTGATCACTCTGAGGAAGAGCGAGATCATTCGGCGCGGGGTCGAACTTGGGGCGCCGCTGCATTTGACGTGGTCGTGCTATCAGAGCGAAGATGCAGCCTGTGGCGCCTGCGATAGTTGTTTGCTGCGCTTACGCGCATTCGCCGAAGCAGGGGTGGCCGATCCAATTCTTTACCGGCGAACGGTGGCGGCGCAGGGTTGAGGTTGCATTCGCGACCTTGGAATCAAGCCAAGTTTGAGATAATTGGCACGCGCCGGACGGGAGACTGGGTAGGCTCTCGAGCGGCAAAGGAGAGTGGGGCATGAAGGTACGTTGGAAAAACGGGAACTCGTGGGTGATGTCGATCGTTGTGTTTTCTGCACTCGCGTGCTTATGGGCGCCAAGAGCAGCGGCGCAGGATGGTGTGGTTACCGGGCAGATTCTCGATGTGGCCGGCAAGCCGTGGGCGGACCTGGGAATCCAGGCGATAAGCGACCAGGGCGCGAAGTCTGACACAAAGACTGATAAGGATGGCAACTTTGCGATTCGCGGTTTGCGAAACGGCGTCTACACGGTGGCGATACAACTGCCCGCGCCGAATAAGCCCTATGAAGTAAAGATACGTGTTTCGGGTCCAGACACTCCCAAGGTGAATCTGAATTTTAAGGACGTTGTGGCCAAGCAGGGCGCGGAATACACGGAAGCGCAAAAGAAGGCGGAAGAAGAGCAGAAGAAATTTCAAGGCATGAAGGGGCACTTCGATGCTGGCATTGGTTTCTTAAACCAGGCCGGTCAAGCCAAAACGGATTTGGCAAAGGCTCCAGCTGACCAGCGAGATGCGAAAAAACAGGAAGTGAAGGATCTGTCCGATAAAGCCGTGACGGAGCTGGAAGCGGCAAAGGCCGCGGCCGGTGAGAAGGATTCTAACCTTAACCTGGTCTGGGCGCGTCTGGGCGATGCTTATGAGTTAGACGGTCGGAGCGACGACGCCATCAACGCTTACAAGCAAGCCATCGAGCTGAAGCCCACCGCGGCGTACTACAACAATCTGGGCGGAATTTATGGGCGTGCGGGCAAGATCAACGAAGCCATGGAAGCCTACAAGAAAAGTGCGGAGCTTGATCCGCCAAATGCCGCGCAGGCCTACCGCAACGGCGGAATTACCTTGTACAACGTGGGAAAGATGAAGGAAGCTGTCGAACCGTTAAAGAAAGCGACTGAACTGGATCCCAATAGCGCGCAAGCGTGGTATTTGCTCGCCGCAGCGCTAGTTGGGTCGATGGAGTACAAACAGGTTGGCGGCAAATTGCAAGTAACAGTGCAGCCGGGTACTGTGGAAGCGTACCAACAGGCCATTGAGCACGACAAAAGTGGTGATCCAAACGGCTATGGCGCTCAGGCCAAGCTAGGTCTAGAAGCGCTGCAGCAGATTGCCCCTGGCATCGACACGAAAACGAAACGGAAAAAGTCCTAAACTTTTTTGGACTTGAAGCCGGCCTCTTAGTTCAGAGGTCGGCTTTTTTATTTGGGCGCTTTTCGTTTCGGGTGATTTTTGTATCGACAGCAGCGGCCGGGTACGAGGCGGTCTGTGGCCAACCTCGTTAATCGCTTGTAGAATCTAAGGCAGTGCAGCACAAGTGGGTGTGTTGAACCTGTCGTGGATTCCGGAATCTTGGGCTCTAATCACGGAGCCGAACTGATGGGTGGGGTTGTCCCCCCGTGCTTTTTCGATCGGTTTAGCCCAAAACCTCTTGAACCAAGTCTCAGAAGTCGCTAAGGTAGAAGAAGTTCCTGATTGGGAGTGCCTCATCCTGTCCCTGGGGTAGTTTCAGGCATCTAAACGTCCAGTACTGCGTGTCGGAACCGGGAAAATTTCGAGCTTAGTACCAAGATTCCCCTGCCGTCGAATGGTACTCATAAGGAGTTGAACGTGTGGACTCTAAGAGCTTCGGCCCTTTATTTAGCACCGGTTGTAGCGGGTGTTGCGATTATTGCTGGGCTATCCGGTTCCCATCGGGTGATCGCTCAATCTGGACAAGGACGGTTAGGGCTTCCTGAAGATTGGAGTCACCGGCACATTGTTTTCAGTAATACTCGGGATATACCGCTGCTACTTAAGATCAGACAGGATCCCCGTGTCCTGCATCAATGGCTGAAGCAAAATTCATCGGGACTTAATCCCGGAAGTCGGACTCCTGTTCAACAGCTACAATTTCAGGCAAAGGAGCCAGACTCCGACGCAAACGATCGGGGCGTCAGCCAGGATCATGTCGATTGGAGTGTCAGTTTGGGTGGTGCGAATACCACCATGCCTCGCACTAAGTACCCTGCCAAATACTCATTTGATATCAACGCTACTCCGAGTTGCGCAAATGACTTCACTATATTCTCTACGGGCAGAATCGGAAACGGCGGGCAGGCTACATTAGTTGGCTTTAATAATCTCTACAGCACCCAAGGGGCTGCGGGTGGTTTTTGCAACCACAATGGGCCCAGCGTCAAGTGGGCTTACAATACAGGCTCAGTGATCATGACCTCGCCGGTGATTTCGTTGGACGGCACCAAGGTGGCTTTTGTTTCGAGGGCTCCCGGAACTGTTCACGTACTCACCCTGGGTACCACCGGCGCCAACGGTACATCGGCGATTGCTCCGGTCGTCCCAGGGGCAGGGAACAATGCGGTGGACGTACGGATCGCACTGAACGCCGGCCACCTCGTGAGTTCCTCTTCCCTGTTCGTCGACTATGGGAATGATGTCGGTTACGTGGGGGATGACAACGGCATATTGCATAAGATAACCGGGGTGTTTACAGGTACTCCCAGTGAAGTTACGACGGGTGGCTGGCCCCTCACTGTCTCGCTAGGTGCCGCACGTCTGAACGATCCGGTATTCGATTCCGTCTCGAAAAACATTTTTGTGACGGATGCCGCCGGAAATCTCTCGTATGTGAGAGACGTGGGCAGCACAAGCGGCGCCTGCGCAAGTGGAGCACCTCCATGCCTTGGCTTTCCGTCGGTTGCAGTCAGTTCCGGCAGCGCGATTGTCGACTCACCTGTCGTAGATTACGTAACCGGCAGGGTCTTCTCAGAAACAGCGGCTAATGGTGCCAACGCTCAGATCGTTCAGACGGACACCGCGCTGGGTAATGTGGTGAGGGTGAATGTAGGACTGCAAAACGCGGCAAACCCGCTGCACAATGGAGCCTTTGATTCCAACTACATCAATAGTGTCAGCACGGGTTTTTACTACGTGTGCGGTAAGGCAAATAACGCGACGCTCGACCCGACTCTGTACAGAATCGGTTTCAACGCCGCCGGTGTAATGAACCCTGCTCCTGACGCGGCCACGTTCCGCTTGGGCCGCGCAGCTGGTCAATGTTCGCCAATCACGCAGCTGCTTAATACCGGCACAGGTAAGCAGTGGCTGTTCGTGTCGGTAAGTACCCGTTGCGGGGGAACGAATCTGATCGGTGGTGGTTGCATCATGTCTTTTGACACCACTAGCGGTATGCCCGCAGCTGCAACCGCTTCCGTTCTCGAGAGGAACGGTACTAGCGGTATTATCATAGATAACGTGAGTACAGCCGCGCAGGCTTCGAGCATCTACTTCACTAATGAGGGAACTGGCCCCTGCGGGGACGGGATTAACACCGGTGGGTGCGCGACCAAGCTTACCCAAGCAGGTCTGAAGTGAAATGGAGCGAGCGAATGAATTCCTTCGATTCAAAAAGCGAATCAGTTCATACGACAACCGGGCAGGATCAAAAAACGAAGAAGGTGTATTCGAAACCGGGTCTCCGCTTTGAACGTGTTTTCGAGACCTCGGCCCTTTCGTGCGGAAAGACGCCCGGCTCGCCACAGCAGCAGTGCAGACCACGAGGAAAGTCCTGAATCAGCGATAGGATCGTGTCCATGGCATTAACGACGAGGCGCGAAGCTGTAGGCCTTCAACTATTCGCGGACGTCCTGCAATTATCGGGCAATGCGCAGATTAGAGTGACGGGCAGCAGCATGCTTCCCTCCGTACGGCCTGGCGACATTCTTCTCGTACAGCGTGAATGCATGAACGGCTTGGCTCCTGGCGATATTGCTGTCTTCACGCGCGATGAACGGCTCTTTGCGCATCGTGTGGTCAGACGAGGAGCAGGCGCGATTCCGTATTTAGTTACTTGCGGAGACGCGCTCCCTGAACAGGACCAACCAGTGCATTCTGATGAACTCCTGGGCCGGGTAGCCTCGATCATTCGGGGAGCCCGACGAATCGATCCCAGCGCAACCTTTTTGGACCGCACGGGTTCTGTCTTGCTCAGGCATTCCGTTTTTTTTACAAAATGCGTGCTTTGGCTGTTTGGCAGAGCGCGGTCCTTCAGAGAATTGAGCGAATGTCTAACGCAGTGATGCCCACTGTTCAGGTGGTCGTAGTTGATATTGGTGGCATACCGATTCGTCTTAGTGCAGACAGTGATTCTTTCCTTCGTTTGGTACGGGAGCGTTACAGTGGCTTCCTGAGTTCGGCCCTCGATCGCGCTGTGGACTTGGCTGTGAACGTGTCTTCTTATAACAATTCGGAAGTTGAAGACATTTGCGTCGCACGACATTTAGGAAAATGGCGTGCTGAGCGCGCGGACTTTCGTCTTGACTGGGACTCCGACAGCAAGTCCGGCAACCTCGATCTCACGCTCAATGCGTATTCTTTGGATGCCGCCCTCCGGATCCTGCACACGCTTCTGCTCGCAGAAAACGGAGGATTTCTTCTGCATGCCGCCAGCTCTGTACGGCAGGGTCGTGCTTTTTTGTTCTTTGGCCCATCTGGCGCCGGTAAAACGACGGTTGCGCGCCTCGCACTCTCTGACACCACATTGCTCAGCGATGAAATTTCTTATGTTCGGCCGGATGGTCCAAGCTACGTGGCTCATGGAACTCCGTTCACGGGTGAGCTTGCAAAATCGGGAGAGAACATCTCAGCACCCATAGCAGGTCTCTACCAACTGGTGAAAGCATCAACGAACCGTGTGACCCCCATGAAGCAAGGAGATGCCGCTCGCTCTCTGCTCGAGAGTGTTTTGTTTTTCGCGGAGGATCCCGATCTCGTTAAGCTTGTATTCAAGTCTGTGTGCGACGTCGTTTGTCGGCTGCCGGTGTATCGGTTGGAGTTTGTGCCCGATAGAAGCTTCTGGAATCTGGTCCAATGAAAGCTTGCTACATTTCCAAACATCCCATGGTTGCTTCGCGTGAGCTTGGCGGCGAAATGATTATCATGTCCGCCGTCAATTCCACGCTTTTCACTCTGAACGATGTAGCTTCCTTGATATGGAAGTCTGCCGACGGGGTGACGTCGCTAAGGGAAATCGTCGAATGCAAAGTATGTGCGGAGTTCGATGTTGACCCTTCCATAGCTTTCGCCGACGCCGAAGCTCTGGTGAGCGAACTGGTCGAACATGGATTGCTGATAGCAGCTGAAAATCCCGTGCAAGAGCTATCACCCGTCGAGCACAATTTATGACAGCACTGATGCAAGAACTTGAGTCCAAGGCTTTGGGGCTAGGTGTACCTCTAAACGCGCACCTGGACGTCACCTACCGTTGCAACGAGCGATGCACCCATTGCTATTTGGACCACGACGACCATGGGGAAATGACCCTTGCTGAAATAAAAAACCTCCTCGATCAACTCGCTGATGCCGGAGTTTTATTTCTTACGCTGAGCGGCGGCGAAATCTTGATGCGCATGGATTTCTTCGACATCTTGAAGTACGCGCGCCAACGGCAGTTTTGCGTCAGGCTAAAGACCAACGGCTTCATGATCCGCGAAAAAGAAGCTGACGCCCTGCGCAATTTGGGAGTCCAGGAAGTCCGCATCAGCATCTACTCCCATCGGGCGGAGATTCACGACGGCATTACCAAGCTACCAGGATCGCTAAAGCGCTCCCTGGCTGCGATTCGGCTTCTTAAATCGCGCGGCGTGAACGTCATGATTGGCAACGTGCTCATGGTGCAGAACGTCTCGGACTATGCTGGCGTCAAAGCGTTGGCCAAGGACCTTGGGGTTGAGGTCACAATTGACCCGACAATTACCCCCAGGATGGACGGCGACCGATCTCTCCTCAAACTTGGAATTCGGGACGCTCAATTGGCTGACGTGTTCCGCGATAGCGAATTGGTTGGGGACGTGGACGAGTTCTGCGCATTGCCTGGTACGGTTGATGATTCGGCCCTGGATATGGTTCCGTGCAGTGCGGGGCACACTTATTGCTACATCTCTCCCTATGGCGATGTCTATCCCTGTGTTCAGTTCCCGCTGCCCTGCGGAAATGTAAGGAAAGATACTTTTCTGAACATCTGGCGCAACTCGACTCAGATGAACGAAGTGCGTTCGATTCGCGCTCGAGATCTGCCCACTTGTTCCGCTTGTGCTCACGTTGGGACTTGTACGCGGTGTCCAGGCCTCGCATATATGGAAGGCAATATGCGCGGACCGTCTTCTCTGGATTGCGAGAAGTCATTTGCGCGCACAAGAATTCCCTCAGCAAATATGATATCGAAAGCACAGCTTTCCGGCGGCCACGATCGAATGGGCAATACGCTGCTCCCTGGCCAGTCATTCTCAAGTCTTATACAAATTACCATCCATCAATAGTTGCATCGCTACGGTTGGCATCACATTTTTCGCTCGCGGAAAAGGTTCTCCAGTCCAGCCTGCTTAGACGTATCCTTGCTCCGAGCACCTGTGACGCACCCTCGTTCAATTCAGCACACCACCTCTTCGCGTGAGTGGGGCGCCTTGATCGCTTTTGCATCCCCCCATTTGAGTGTTGAGAGTGTGAGTGCCACGCTTGATGCGCCGCTCGATTGGACCGCGCTGTTGGCGCAAGCCGAAGAGCACGGCGTTCTGCCCTTGATGACAGCGCGGCTTCAGGAATGCGCATTCGTTCCTTCAGTCCCCGAAACCCGAACCGAGCTTGAAGCATGGCAGCGGGCTCAGTCCATTTTCACGCTCAGTTTGAGTGCCCACCTTTTTAGAGCTTTGGACAGTCTCGCGGCTGCCGGCATTGGAGTTCTCGTGACAAAGGGACCGGTGCTCTCGGTCCGGTGCTACGGCGGTCCCTCGATGCGGCAGTACGTGGATCTCGACCTGATCGTGCGTGACAAGGACATTGAACGCGTCACTCAAGTGATGCTGCACCTTCGCTACGAACCAAGGATCCCGCTTGGCGCTATCCAAGCGGCTAGGATTCCCGGCGAGTACACTTTTGTAAATATTGATCGGAAGGTTGTTCTCGAGTTTCACACCGAGCGAACCCTCCGTTATCATCCGCGGCCAATGCCGATAGACAAGCTATTCCGGCGCCAAACGGCTGTCCCCGTGGATGGACGCAACGTCCCAACGCCCTCGCTGGAAGACGAGCTTGTCCTGATATGCGTGCACGGCGCGAAGCATTTTTGGGAGCGGCTAATATGGATTGCCGACGTGGCCGCGTTGATTTCGGCGAAGCAAGCGCCCGATTGGAGTCGCGCGATGGCAGCGGCTCGCGAAGTCGGTGCCGAACGAATCCTCAGGTTGGGATTGTGCCTTGCCTCCGCTCTACTAGGCGCGCAGTTGCCTGCGGAACTCGAGGCGAGCATACAGTCCGACCGCACGGTCGCGAAACTCACAGCACAGATCCAGAATCGGCTAGCCTCCCGCAAGCCTCGCGAGATCGGAGTGATGGAGCGCGCTATGTTTCGTATGAGAATGCGCGGCGGATTGTTCGCGGGTGCAACCTACCTGCTGCGCCTCTCGCTTTCGCCAACGGAAGAGGACTGGACACCGGGAGCAGAAGGGAGCCGTCCTGCTTTCATGGATACTATCGGAAGGCCGCTTCGCTTAGCAAAAAAACACAGCCGCCGCCCCAACAATTGAAAAAGTAAAAAGGTCCAGGCACGCGCGCCCGGACCTTTTCTCAAAACAAGCGTAATTCTCGTCTAAATATTCGTGCGCTGCGTGAGCCTGCGCAGTGCCTTTGGCGTTCGTGCCGGCAACTCCACGGAAAGAGTCACCTCACTTTTGCTTCGAAGGACGCCAATTTTGGCCGTCTTAGCGTCGTCCTGCGAGGCCAGCTTCTGTCGCAAGTCACCCAGGCTACGCACGCGTTCCCCATTAAAGCTGGTAATCACGTCGCCCGCTTTGAGCCCGGCTTTCTCCGCAGCTGACCCGCTGTTCACGCTGCGTACCAGGATGCCTTCGCCGTCCGGAGCGCCGAAGAACGAGCCCAATTGTCCCCCAATGTCCTCCGCGTCGATTCCCAGCCGGGGACGAGCTCCCGGCAGCATGGCCATCTCACCGCCTAAATCAATGGACGGCATGTCCGGCATTTCCATCACTTCCGGCATGCGAAACGCAAAAGTTCCTGGCGTCGCACCCATCCACGAATTGTGGCGCTCTTCGGCTTTGCCCAAAGTTGCGCTCAGAGTTTGCGCGCGGCCATCGCGCCATACCGTAAGCTGCGCCGCGCGCCCCGCAGGAATTTCGTGAATCATTCTCCGGAATTGCGCCGAGCCTTCCACGCGCTGCCCGTTAACTTCCGTGATGACGTCATTCTCCTTCAGCCCGGCCTTCGCCGCAGGGCTATCCTTCGTCACTCCCGCCACCACCACGCCGCGTTCCGCAGGTAGCTTCAACTCCTTCGCATCGTCTGCTGTGACTTCGTGCGTTTCGACGCCCAGCCAGCTCGGCCCCTCTTCACCGTCGAAAACTGTGATCTGCTGAGTCTCAGAATCGAGTAGCGGCTCTACCTCCGCCAAAACACCTCCCGATTGCTCCAGCGCACGCTCGACATCTTGCGAGACGCGGTCCCCATCAATTTGAATTCGCTTCAGCTCACGCACTTTTGGAAGCCGCTCAACCTTAACCGTCGGGGAAGCATCTTCCTGGTCCTGAATCGCGGCCGACGGGCTTGGCAACGCAATCAGCCCGATGCTTAGCACCGCAACGCCCGCACTGGCGCAGAAAATGTTTTTTCCAATCATGTGATCTCCTGTGTCCTTTGGTGACTTCTTGCTTCCTTAGACGCACCCGGCGTTAAACCGTCGACCGCAAAGCCACCAATCGAATGCCTCCGTTCACCGTGTGCAACCGGATCGGCGCCCCGCCTCGGCCCAATTTGCCGTGCATTTCGCGCGGCTTCAGCGTGCTCTCAAAAGTCACCGGCAGCTCGGAAAAGAAGTTCCCATTCAGGCATCGCGTTTCGAGATCGGCATGCGTATCGGCAGGGACAGCCAGCACAACAGAGCCATTCGTCGTCTCCGCGATCGCACCGCTTTTGTCCGCAACGTGTGACAGCTCCAGATGTACATTGCCGTTCGTGGTGTGCGCGTGTACCGAGCCGCCGCCTTCGTAAACTTCAATGCTTCCATTCACCGTGCGCAAATCTTCTACCCTCTCGATGCCAGACACGCGCAGAGTCCCGTTCACCGTGCCCAGATGCTCGACGTGAGCGAAATGCGGCACGTGTACCGTATATTCCACGGCCACCTCCACCCCCTCATTCTGGGGGTAGCGCGTGGCCACGGAGACCACGCCGGGCTTCGCGTCCACGTCAATGGACACAAGCTCCAGGTCCGACTCCCTGTTCTTCGCGGTCTTCACCGCGTGGATCTCAATTGTGTCGCGGTCCCACCCCTGTACATCCACTGTGCCGTTGACGTTCTGCAGCTCGAATGAGCCGCCCGGCTGCAGCGGATAGGTTTGATTGAATTCTTTGGTGATTGCAAGGCAAGCCGGAGCCAAAGCCACGGCCAGGGTCATGATAAACAACGCGGTAAGACTTACGGAGCGGCGGAGCATAACGTTCTACCTCCTTCGAGGACTAACCTTCCAGAATCGAAGACCAGAACGAAACTCGTGTGCGGCGCAACCGGCGCTTGATGCCTAACGCAACTGAAAATTAAACGTAACCGTCGAGATCACGTCCACCGGCTTGCCCGCGGCGGAAAACGGTCTCACGCGCCACTGTTTCACGGCGGCAATCGCGGCTTCCGCAAGCGTTGGAGACCCGCTAAGGATTTTGTCGACTTCAATGCGCCCGTCTTTCGTCGCGCGCACTTGCAGCCGCACAATCCCTTGCACACCGGCTCGCTTCGCAATCTCCGGATACACCGGCGACCGCGACGACACCAGATGCTGCTGCAACTCATCGGGATCTTCGCGGATGCCGCCCAGGAAAGTCGTCTCGAGCGAATTCAGCCAGCGGTCGATCCAGTCGCCTCGGTCCTGTGTCTCAGTGGCAACTTCCGGCGCATTCAACGACTGCTGCTTCACGAATCCCGTGGGTGTCAATTGCCCGGAGTTCAAGCGATCCCTAAGCCGCTCTTGTTGTTCGCGGATCAGCGACTGCCGCAAAGCAGTCTCCGAATCCAGAAATTGTAGGCGGATTTTTCCCGCCGTTGTGCGCAGCTTCAACGGAGGCCCGCCGCCATTCAGCGCGGCCATCGCGTGCACCGGCCCATTTCCGCGATTCTGAACTTGCAGGGCCAGCGCCGGATCGGCTTCAATGCGTCGCTCACCACCAGACTCCACGACGGCATCGATATCGGCGGCCAGGTTGCGCGGCAGAAACACAACAATGTCGCCGTTGCCGGAAGTCAGTTGCGACAATCCGGGCAAGTGCACCGTGCCCCCGGAGGAAGACGCATCGGGGTTAATCCAGGCTGTAATTGTGCCGCCCGCCGTTGCCGCGCGCACCGTTCCGGCCACGCGCGTCAAGCAAATGCTCCCCGCGCTCGATTCCACTTCCATCGGACCGGATACGTACATGATGCGAATGCCGCCGCCCCCGGTTTGCGCCCGTACGGAACCTCGCACCTCGCCGAAATCAATTTGTCCGCCGCCCGTTCGCACGCTGACCAACTTTCCTGCCTGGCCCACCGTGATATTGCCGCCCTCCGTTTCCAAATCAGCGCGCCCGCCAATCTGTCCTGCGCGAATGTGTCCGCCGCCGCTGCGCAGCGCTGCGTCGCCCGCGATATTTCCCGCGTTGATGTGGCCGCCGGCCGTAAATGCCCGCAAGTCTCCCGCAACATCCTGCACCTGGATGTGGCCGCCTTCCGTCTCCAGCCTCGCAACCAAGCGCTCCGACGCTGCGTTCCGTGAATTGCCAATTCCGACGCCGATGCGTCCCGCGCGGATGTTGCCGCCCTGTGTCGCCAGGCTGGCAGTTCCGCCAATGTCGTCCGTTTCGATGTCGCCGGCTTCGGTTTTCACCTCAACGCTGTAACTCCGCGGAACCGCTATCTCGAACTGAACCCAGAATTGCGCGCCAGACGCCGTGAAACGCGCGAATTGAGGCGGCAAATTCCCCGTGATCTCGACACCACTAGGAGTGGATTTGGCGATTAGCGAATAATGGTCCAAAAGATGTTGCGCCAGTGGAGCGCGCACATCGGTTTCGATGTGTACGGCGTACCGCACCAGCGGAGCGGAGCCTGCTTCCAGTGGAACGATCTTCACGGACCCCAGGTCCGTTGTGAGCCGCAGGGTCAATCCATCGGTCGTTTGCAACGATCCGGTGCGATCCTCAGAAATCCGCGGTGGAGTTGGATCACCTGGTTTGGTCAGCCCTATCGCGGAAGGCTCCCGTGCGCTGCCAGCGGTCATGCACGGGACCAGTAGCATCGTTGCACACAAGAGCCGCGCCGTATTTTCCAAGCGGACGCTACGAAGGATTGTTCTATTCATTTCCGGCTTGAGTTTTACTGCACTTCTCGCGGACCAATCTGTCGCAATGCCGCCGCGCTGCGTAGCCGCACATAACGGTTCGGGTCGCTGCGTTGCAATCCTTCGAGTGTGTGAATGACGCGTTCTACCGAAGGATCAGGAGGAATTTCGCTTCCTGCAATCTCGGGCGATGCCGGTGAGACTGGAGCCTCAGGCGCCTCCCTTTCCAGCGAACGCACAAGCAAGTTCACCGCTTCCACGCGCACGCCCGGATTCGCGTCATGCTCTAGCGCTTCCAGCAAAGTATCGCGAACCGCACTATCCGTCGCGGAATCGCGCAACGCTTCCAGCGCCTTCATGCGCACCGCGGTATTCTGGTCCTTGCGTGCCGCCGCCAGCAATGCGTGCCGCACGTCTTTTTCGCCCGTGCGCGTCTTCAGCACATCCAGGCAATCCAATCGCACGCCCGGATCAAAGCGCTCGCCATTCGTCACCACGTAGGTGAGAACGCGCCGCACGTCCGTATCATCCACGCTTCCGCTCAAGACAATCGGCTGCTCCGTCCGCACTTGCAGTTGGATCGTGCCGGAAGAATCCGGCGCCGGCGCGAAATTCACTCCCGCGACCACCATCTTCGACAAGTCTTCGTTCGTCAACGGCGCAGCCTTTACGTTCATCGCCTGGCCCGGACCAAAACTGCCATCGCGTCCGGGAATCCACAGCGCCACCTGCGTTCCCACCGCCAAGCCCACCAGCACCAAACCGACCGCAGTCCATGCCGGCCGCAGCGCCATCCATCGCCGTATCCAGCCAAACGGGCTCCACTGCTCGCGCAATGGCGGCGCGGACAAATCATCCAGCAATTCAGAAAGTTCGCTGCGGCACTGTGCGAGGAGAGCTCCGGAGGGGTCAAGCTGGTCGGCAGGCTGAAACGCGCTCACAAGCGCGCTTTGCATCTCTTGTTCTTCGCGAAGCTGCGCTGCGCAAGAAGCGCACGCCGCAAGATGCGCATCGATCTGCTCACGCTCTTGCGGCTCGACTTCATCGCACGCATAAAAAACCAGCAGGGGAGCGATATCTCCGCAGCGCTTTAGGCCATTCGCGCTCATCGGAGCCCTCCCAATTGCGTGCGCAACTTGCGAGTCGCTCGGAACAGGGAATTTTTTACTGTCTCTTCGGTCGTGCCCAGCGCGTCCCCAATCGCCCGCAGCTTGAGCCCTTGGTAATGCTTCATCTCAAAAACGACGCGTTCCCGCGGAGACAGCCGTTCCATGGCTGTCGCAATCCGCGCCTGAATCTCTTTGCCGAAGAGCTGTCGCTCTGGATCCAGCGTCGGTCGATGCTCCCGCTGCCGCTCGAAGAAATCCGTAATCCCCTCGTCAACATGACCGTTGTTGGCCTCGGGAGCCTGATCCTCTGGACGCGCTTGGCGCCGGCGCAAATGATCCAGGCAAACATTGGTAACGATGCGATACAACCAGGTGTAAAAGCTGCACTCAAACCGGAAGCGATGTAGGTTGCGATAAACCTTAAGGAAAGCTTCTTGGTAAACGTCGCGCGCGTCCTCGGGACGCTTCATCAAATTCAGCGCCAGCCGCAGGACATCGCGGTCATACCGGCGCACAAGTTCCTCGAACGCAGCGCGGTTTCCGGTCTGCGCTTCCGCGACTATACAGCGCTCGTCAAGCTGGGGCAATGAAGCCACCGTGGCCATGGCACCCGTATCTGTAGCCCGGCCAGTAACGCTAGCCAAAGCCAATCGAGGAAGCTGCATATTCGCTTTCCATTCGCAGTTCTCAGTGTTATGGCCTTGGCCTTAACACCTTAGCGCAGGTTTATAGCACGGAGACGGAACCTGAGCCAACGCGAACCACCCAATTTGGACGCACCTCGTCCCAATGAGTGAGCAGCTACCTCTCCTCTTCTAACGTATGGCTCAATCCATTTGTTTCTGAATAAGACGCAAAAACCGCACTGACGTGCAGCATTTTTTGGAGTTCGGGAATCTTGTTCCCGCTTTCTCGATGTCAGCGTCCCTGCAGGCATGGGTTAGGCGCTGAATGTGCCCGTTGTGCTCAACTCAGTGAACTCCGCCCTAGACCCTTTCTTCCTGCCCCCGCCGCCAAGCCACTAATGGCCACCCAAATAAAATCACCAAAGCCACCAGCACCCCATACCCGTTCGCCTTATAGAAGTAGTCCGGATGCCGCAGCATCTCTCCAGCACCGCCCAGCAGAAAGAGACCCGCCACAATCAGGAAATATCCCAACACATTGAAGCGCACGAGATATCGCACGGCAACATCAATGACCCCAATCCAAACCGCCGCGATGACCATCTTCTTGGCCACATCCATCGGATCATGCCAGTTCGCCGCAAATCCGCCCAGCGCAAACACCGCAAGCACAAAAATCAAAGCTCGAAGCCACTTCGGCTGAATCACGCTCGCGATGAACGCGGCCGTTATCGCCACCAGTGCTGTTACAGTCAATCCGCTACGCACCGCGGATCCCAGAATCGCCGCCGCAGGGAACATCGCGTCCAAATTCGCGCCGAAATTCGCCACCGCTCCCGCCTGAGCCCCGGGCAAATGCTGGTTCGCCCATTTCACAATCGAGTCCAGCGCAACCCAAGCAGCCGTTCCACCCAGTCCAATAAACAAGGCGTCCCGGTAATACGCCCTCGGCATGTTGGCCCATGCCGGTATGCGCTCTTCTCCGAAAGCCCGGTTGCCGTAATACCACGCGGTCCCAAACATCAAAGTCAAAAATCCATACGAGAACAGTATGCCCAGCAACACGCTGATAGCAGTGACCCCAATCATAGTCTTGAAAGGAATAGCGGTCTTATAGTTGCTCAGCGCGGTCTGCACGAAGTCGCCAAAAGCAACCGCCAACAGATAGCCGGCAAGTCCCCAGAGTGCCCACATCGCCAGCCGCTTCCACGGAATCCTGCGTCCCGTCTCCGAACGCAAATTTTTCAGGAAAACGATCAGCGCCGTAATCCCAAATCCGGCCACGACCAAGATCGGCATCGCGTACCCAAAAACGATCTTCGTCAACGTCAGCTCTTCCTGCCTCCGCCGCCACTCATCCGGGATCTTTATATATGTCCGGTAATCCGTAACTTCATCGCCCAGCACCACCAGCTCGATGCGCGCAAACGCGTAGTCGGCGGAGTTCGCCTTTGCCGCTGCAGGAGAATTCGCCGTCCCGCCGCCATCAAGCGGCGTATTCTGCTGCCAGGTGAAAGTGTGATCGATCCGGTGCGGCCGCTTGTCAGAGCTCGAGTCCACCAGCGACCACTGCGTCAAATCAATCTTCTTCTCCTCTCGTAAAAACTTCTCCGCGCGTGCCAGCGCTTCCTCTTTACTCAGCGAAGCCCCCGGCGCCTCTTCCGCCACCGTATGCCGCACCGCGTGCAGCGACCCATCCGGCTTCAGCACCACCGCAAATTCTTCCGGTTGCGAATCGCGAAAATACCGGACTCGCCACAGCGCTCCGGGCACCCGCGTGGCAAGAATTTCGTTCAGTCGCGAGACGCCCACGCGTTCGCGCAAAAACTCGTTCGTCACCGGATCGGTGACGTTCACCATCTGCGTCGAATGTATATACGTGTTCGGCTGCAACCCGCGTTGCCGGAAAATTGCGTCCGCGTGTGCGCGCGCCGACCGCGCATTCACCGAAAGCTTCAAATAATCGCCGATCGATTCCGGTTTCACCTTCCAGGCCACCGCCGTGCCCGCAACCAGGCACACCGCCAAGAACGCGAGCGCCCCCGAAGACAGCGCGTCATACCGTCGCGCCGAAACTTGCGCGGAAACTTCTTCCGGCGCCGCGGCTAGACTAATCTCCGGGACCGGCGCAGCCTGGTTCAACAAGTCTTCGTCCGGCTCAAATCTCCCGCGCGACAAATACGAAATCGCCGCAAACAGCAGCGGCGCCGCGGCTGCCAGTGCCACCACCATGCCCGAAACTTTGAAATACAAACTGTTTGATCGGATCAGCAGCAATCCCACCAGCGATGCGTCCACCGTGTAATGCCATATCAACGTCGCCAGGATTCCCCAGCGCAGCATCACCAATCCCGCGATAATGCCGAATATCCCGATTTCAATCCCGCGAATATACGGAGGCTCCTGCGGATAATTGCTGTGCAGAAAACTCCACATAAACGCCGGCAGCACCACGGCAACCCATCGCAATCCGGTTAATCTCTGGAAAAAAGGAATCGCGAACAAGCGAAACGTGAACTCCTCGTTCGTTGAAGCCAACAGACCGATCGCCGCTCCCGCCAGCCACGGAAAAAGCGTGTTCACCGAATCCTGATAATTGATTTCCTGCGGCGCCCACGCTCCGAAATGTTGCGCCACCACGTAAAACAGCACCACATAGCCGATGTGCGCGGCCGCCATGGAGAGCCCCACCACCGCCGCCGAAAAGAATTCCTTCGACCGCAATCCGCGCAACGTAAAGGCTTTCGCAAGCTGCAATCGCTGCGGTTGCGACCCGCGGTACAGCGGTTCCGCCGCGGGTAGCACCAATGTCACCGTCAGTGCCGTCAACAGCGAAACCAGTACAGCTGACCCAATCCTCGCCAGAATGAACCCCGTATAAGAAGCATTCGTGTCGTAGCTCGCGCCCCATAGCGGCCAGTCATTCAGGTTCTGCAGGAAAAGCAAAGCAGCGACGAGGAGGCCCAGAAGAATCGCACCCCGCCACGACGACTGGCCGGCATTCGTCAGCTTGAACGCCAGCCACACCGCACACCCAAGAAGCAATATGTAAGGAATCGTGAACACCAGCGCCAGCGTGTCATTACCTGATCGAAGCCGCTGATAACTTCGCTCCCACGCCTCCGGCACCCGCAAATATTCCTGCGAGCCGCCAATGCGCTCCCCTTCCAGCCCTACGGTCAGCCGGTAAGGCGCGTCTTTCGCTCGAAATCCGTGCTTTTCCCAAGTGAAATCCCAATCCGTCCGGTTCGGCCGCTTCGTCGAATTCGCTTCCTCCGGTAGGAAATCCCACTGGCTGGGATCAAGTCCAAGTTTCGCCACCAAAAAATTCTGCGCTCTCGTCTGCGCCGCCGGGCGGTCCAGCGAAGCCCCTGGACGCGCCTCTTCAATCTTGTGTGTGTACCCGACAATGTTTCCCAGCGGGCTCACCCGCACATAAAATTCTTCTTCCTGCAGCGGCCGGAAAAATCGCACATCCCAATACCAGAGGTGCAGTTGCGACGACATCAGCTGGTTCGCTTGTTGCAATCCCAGTTCGCGCTCCAGATACGTTTTCCCATTGTCGTCGACGCTAAACACAATCGCCGACCGGTAGCCGCTGACGTTCTCGCCCAGCCCCGCAACGAAATTTTGCCCGAGCTTCAGGGCCTCTCCACGCGTTACGTGAAAATCCACCGAAGCTTCCGGAAACGCCCGGAAGAAATATTTGTAAGCGAAAATTGTTCCGATAATTCCGAAGACAACCCACAGCAGCAGCGCGCGTCTTTCCGACCCACTCAGCCGTTCACCAGCCACAGAATCCTCCGCAATCTCGGTTCATCTTGGGGTAAGGGCCGTACTCATCCGCACTTGGGAGAGTCAATCTCTTGACACTTCCGAGAATCAAGCTCACTTCTTAGACACAGCAACCACTCTATAGATATGCCTCGTAATCCCGCAAGTCGGCCGTAGCGACGCAATGCTCCCCGGCTAGGGTTTTGTTGCTTTCGCGGCCGCCGTTTGTCGCAAGCCGCTCACAAAACGTCCTCCTGAGGTTCGGCGCATTGCATCCGGGCCGAAGGATTCTCAATGTCCAGCGCTTGGCAACCTGACTATAGCCAATGTCCGGTTCCGCGACGACTCCTTCCCGTAACCGGACAATCGTGGTCTTCCCCACTTTCGGCCAACCGCTAACTGCCGCCAGCGCAGTAACTTACAAGGAAGTAAATCGGTAGACGATGTGCTCTCAGCTCATCAGAATTCAGGGGATGTTCCCTATGCAAACCCTTTGGCAAGACCTACGGTACGGCATTCGCATGCTGAAGAAGGATCGCGGATTCACCGCCGTCGCCATCCTGACGCTCGCCTTGGCCATCGCCGCAAACGCCGTCGTCTTTAGCGCACTGAATGGCTTGATCCTCCGTCCGCTCAATGTTCCTCACGCCGAGAGTCTTTTTCTAATCGAGCGCGGCGGCGATAAGGAGTTGAGCCACTCGTACCCCGATTATCTTGACCTGCGCGACCGCAATCGCAGCTTTGATGGGCTCGCGGCTTATAACATCTCTCAGGTTGGGCTGGACACCGGCAAAAATCCGTCGCGCGCCTGGGCTTTTCAAGTGACCGGCAATTACTTCGACGTATTAGGAATTCAGCCCTACCTCGGCCGAGTGATCCATCCATCCGATGAGCATGGCCCGAACAGCGCTCCCTATATCGTGCTCACCTACGCCTATTGGCACAGCCACTTCCAAGATGATCGCGGCGTGGTCGGCCGTGTTGTTCAGCTCGACAAGCATCCTTTCACCATCGTTGGCGTAACGCCGCCTGGATTCCGCGGGAGCGTATTGATTTTCTCCGCCGATTTCTTTGTGCCGATTATTCAGCAGCAGGCCGACGGCACGAATCTCCTGAGCGATCGCGGAAACCGGTGGATCGGTTCGGTAATGGGACATTTGAAGCTGGGCCTCACTCCCGCGCAAGCCATTGCCGATCTGAACTCGATTGGTTCCAATCTCGAAAAGAGCTATCCCAAACAGGATGCGCAAATGACCTTTAGCTTGGCTCGTGAAGGTCTTCCTGGAGACGTCTTTGGCCGCGCGATAAAGGCATTCCTCGCCGGCTTGATGCTTCTCGCAGCCTTGATTCTGCTGGCTGCGTGCGCCAATTTGGGCAACCTGTTTGCCGCGCGCGCGGCCGATCGTTCCCGCGAAGTTGCTCTGCGACTCGCGCTGGGCGCGGGCCGCGCACGCATTTTGCGCCAACTATTCACCGAAGCTCTGCTGATTTCACTGATGGGAGGCACCGCCGGCCTTTGGGGCAGCGTAACTCTGCTGCACTGGCTGAGCGTGTGGCAGCCATTTCCCCAATATCCGATAAATATGCCGGTCAACCCGGACGCCAATGTCTATGGCGTCGCTTTGCTGCTGAGCGTAGCCAGCGGTTTACTTTTCGGCGCGGTCCCCGTGAAGCAAATCCTTCGCACCGATGCCTATCAGATCATCAAGTCGGGCTCCTCCGGCGCGGTGGGGCGCCGGCTTACCGCGCGAGAAGTGCTCCTTGGTGTGCAAATCGCCATCTGCGCGGTCCTGGTCACTTCTTCGATGGTGGCCGTGCGTGGACTCGCTCGTTCCTTACGCAGCAATTTCGGTTTTGAGCCGCGCGACGCCATGCTAGTAGATACAGACTTGAATATGGCCGGTTACACCGGCGACCGCGTGCTCGCCATGCAAAAACGCATGCTCGATGCCATGCAGGCCATTCCGGAAGTAACCTCCGTCGCACTGGTGAACGTTCCACCCTTAGAGCCGGCCTGCTGCGTCGAATCCAACATTTTTACCGACGCAACCACCGATCTGCGGCCATCGAATGTCGCTGCTACCGCCATAACCTTTAGCATCTCTCCCGAGTACCTGCACACCGCGCGCACCTCCTTGCTCGCGGGCAGAGACTTAACCTGGCGTGACGACCAGAATGCGCCGCACGTAGCGCTGGTGAATCGGTTGTTTGCGAACAAAATCTTCGGCTCCGCAACAAACGCGCTCGGTCGCTACTACAAGCTCGACAATGGAACGCGCATCCAGGTGGTCGGCATTGTCGAAGACGGAAAATATACTCCGAACATCACCGAAGAGTTGCGGCCGGCGGCGTTTCTGCCCCTCTTGCAGTCACCCAATACCGAGACCTGGATGGTAGTGCGTTCGAGCGGAAATCCGCGGCAACTCGCCGCAGCCCTAAGGACCAAAGTGCGCGACTTGGACTCCGGGCTGCCCTTTTTCATTCAAACCTGGAACGAAGCAATGGACGGAGCTCTGTTTCCTTCGCGTATGGCCGCGTTATCTCTAGGTGTCCTGGGCGTAATGGGTGCCATGCTCGCTGCCACCGGCATCTTTGGAATGGCCGCGTACTCCGTCAGCAAGCGCCTCCGCGAATTTGGAATTCGCATGGCCGTTGGCGCGCAGCGTAAGGACGTACTGCGCGCAGCGCTGGCTCGGCCGTTCAAATTGCTCGCTTTTGGTTCCGCCGCAGGACTGCTGCTCGGAATTTTGGCCAGCCGGGTCCTTGCGTTCATCGTATATCAGGCCACACCCCGCGACCCGCTGGTATTGGGCTCCGTCGCGCTCGCCATGGCTTTGCTCGGCCTGCTAGCTACGTGGATTCCCGCGGAACGCGCGCTGTCCGTCGAACCTATGACACTGCTACGCGAGCAGTAAAATTTTTTAGTTCACCTGCACCTAAGCCGTCCCTCCGACCAGTTGTCCCGTCGTACCCCCTGCCGTACCCTAGTCGATAGTAAGCGCTGACGTGCCGCTCATCCGCTCGCCCGACCTCGAGGCGAACCGAAGCAAAGCGAGAATCTCCCGCCGAGCCCGACCGCGAACCAGCGCCTAGCAACAATGCCCTCGCCAACCTCTCCTTTTCGGCCACAGCGCACCGCTCTGCGCAGGCGCCGATTGATTCCTTCGCCGCATCCATCCAATGCTTCCACGCCTCACTCTCGCGTAAGCGGGTTTGTCTTCAATCATTTCGGAATTTTTCGCGTGAACCCCGAGCTAACCCTTTTATCTACCGCATTTACGCCGGTTCTCCCGCTAAACCCTTTATCTACCGCATTTACGCAAAACACCGGGGGGTGGGTATCCCCAGCTTTTCACAGCCAGCTTTCTCCAGATGATATAAATGAGCTATCGATGCCCCTATCCCTGACCACCGAAGTTCGCATGATCAAAGGCGTTGGCCCGCACCGCGCCGAGCTACTCGCCAAACGCGGCATCTACACGGTCAACGATCTCCTTCACTACTTGCCGTTTCGTTACGAAGACCGCATCCACTTCTCGAACATCAAGGACATCAAGCCCGACGGCGTATACACGATTCGCGCCCGTGTCATGAGCGGTCAGGCCGTGCGCACCATGCGCGGACGCGACGCCATCTATCATCTTCTCGTGCAGGATTCTACCGGCCAGCTCCCCTGCAAATTTTTCCATGGCGGTTATCTCGAAGACCGCCTCAAGCAGGGCCAACTTCTCGTCCTTCATGGAAAAGCCGAAATCGACAAGATGCGTCCCGCGCGCGTCGAAATGGTCAATCCGCAAATGGAACTTCTCAGCAGCGTCGACCATTCCGCCGCCGCACATGAAGCCGACAAGTCTGCAGCTCAGGAAGAAATAGACTCCACCGAGGTCGGCCGCATCGTCCCCATTTACGAAGCCATCGGAACCTTCGGCTCGCGCTCCATTCGCCGCACCATCTATACCGCGCTGCAAACGCTCGATCCCCGCATGCCAGACCTCTTGCCCGAGAACCTGCGCACTCGCCTCGGTTACCCTTCGCGCTTTCAAGCTCTAGCGCAAACGCATTTTCCTGCCGCCGAAGAGTCCCTTGAAGCCCTGAACGAATTTCGCTCTCCCGCCCAACAGCGCCTCATCTTCGAAGAATTTTTCCTCTACCAGCTCAGCCTCGCGCTCGATCGACGCACCGCGCGCAAAGAAGACGCCATCGCCTTCCGTCTCCGCGAAGAAAACATTCGCGAAGCTCTGAAGCGCATTCTTCCCTTCAAACCCACCGCGGCACAAAAACGCGTCCTCGCCGAAATCGCTGCCGACTTGGAAAAGCCCGCGCCAATGAACCGCCTCCTCCAAGGCGATGTCGGCAGCGGCAAAACAATCGTAGCCCTGCAAGCCGCCGTCGTAGCCATCGAAAACGGCTGCCAAGCTGCTCTCATGGCCCCAACCGAAATTCTCGCCGTGCAGCATTTTCTTTCCGCCGGCCGCATCCTCGAACGCGGCGGCTATCGCGTTGAGCTACTCATCAGCGGCCTGAAATCCGCCGAAAAATCCGCCGCCCTCGAGCGCATCCGTTCCGGCGAAGCCCAACTCGTAGTCGGCACGCACGCCCTCATCGAAGATAATGTCCAGTTCGCCCGTCTCGGCTTCGTCGCAATCGACGAACAGCATCGCTTCGGCGTCCTACAGCGCAAACGCCTCATGGACAAAGCCGCCGCCCACGGTCACGCGCCCCACGTTCTTGTTCTCACTGCCACGCCCATCCCCCGCACGCTCTCTCTAACGCTCTACGGCGATCTCGACGTCTCGATCCTCGACGAGCTGCCGCCCGGCCGCACCCCCATCGAAACGCACCTCACCTCCGAGCCTCATCTCCCCGGCGTTTGGGGCAGCATCCGCCGCGAAGTCGAAGCCGGCCATCAGGCCTACATCGTCTATCCCGTAATTGAAGAATCAAAAATTGAATTGAAAGCCGCCGTCGAGGAATACGAGCGCCTCTCCCGCCAAGTTTTTCCCAAGCTGCGACTCGGCCTCTTGCACGGCCGCCTCTCCAGCGAAGAAAAAGACGAAGTAATGCAGCGCTTCCGCAAAAACGAAGTGCAAATCCTCGTCGCCACCACGGTCGTCGAAGTCGGCGTCGATGTCCCGAACGCCACAGTCATGGTAATCGAGCACGCCGAACGCTTCGGCCTCTCCCAGCTTCATCAGCTCCGCGGACGCATCGGCCGCGGAGCGCAAAAATCTCACTGCGTTCTCGTTGGCCCCGTGCGCATGACCGACGAAGCCCGCGCCCGCCTCGAAACCATGGTGCGCACGAGCAACGGTTTCGAGATCGCCGAAACCGATCTCGAGCTTCGCGGCCCCGGTGAATTCTTCGGCACCCGCCAATCCGGCGCCTTCGGCTTCCACATCGCCAATCCCCTCCGCGACCGCGAACTTCTAGAGCAAGCCCGCCGCGAAGCCTTCGCCATCGCCGAAAATCAGGCTCACTCTGCAGCCTTGCAGCGCGTCTTGCGCATGCTCCCTGGCGAATGGCAGCGCCGCTACCATTTGGCGAGAGTAGGCTAATGCTTTGGAGTGCGGTAGCTTGCTACCGCTTTCACGGCGTAAGCCACGAGACCAAATGCCACAGGCACCGCTTCTTCTCTGCGGCCTCTGTGTTCCGATCTCTGCGCCCTCTGTGTTAAATCTTTTTCCTAAGGTTGTAGCCCAATCAGTTCCGCCGTACGATTCCTCAAACAAATGCGCATAATCGCCGGCAAATACCGCAGCCGCATCCTCAAATCCTTGAAGGGCAACGCCCTCCGCCCCACCAGCGATCGCCTCCGCGAAACCCTCTTCAACGTCCTCGG
>Ga0073928_10001972_pt1 | contig 37438 bp, 33 predicted proteins | sample PaiPotPPA55metaG_FD_76969 | JGI IMG/M metagenome (GOLD analysis project Ga0073928, IMG submission 76969) | Iron sulfur acid spring bacterial and archeal communities from Banff, Canada, to study Microbial Dark Matter (Phase II) - Paint Pots PPA... ... | reverse complement strand
TCCTGGCGTGGGTAAAGTCGAACAGATTCGCCAACGGTCCCGAGAGGTTGTCTAACGATCCTCCACCGATGCGGCCGAGGCCCCAGTTATCCTCGATAAAGCGAAGGACAGAGGTGAAGTCTGTAACGCTATGATCCACGAAGTTGGCTTTGGCGTATGGTGAGATCACGAGCAGCGGTATACGCGGACCATATCCGCAGCGGCCCTGCGCGGCGCCAGCCGGAGCGGTACCGCAATGGCCGACGCCAGTCAATGCGTCGGCCGTTGTGTTCGACTGACTTAGAATTGGGCTCATCTGATGATCATACCAGCCGTCCGAGTCGTCCCACGTCAGTATGATCGCTGTTGAGGTCGCCCACGCCGGGTTCTGCTCGATAGTGTTGATCGTATCCGCTAGGAAAGTTTGCTCGTCTAGCGGGCTGGAGTAGCCCGGGTGACCATCCTCATAACCGGGCGCTTTAAGAAAGCTCACCGCCGGGAAATTTCCAGCAGCTAGTGCGTCGGAGAAATCGTGAATATCGTACTGATGATTCGCTGCATCGGTGCTGCCGATTGCTGCAACCGAGCTTGGACGGGTGTGCGATAGGTTGGCGGTCGACCGGTAATACTGAAACGGCTCATGATGCGGGATGTAATCAGTCTTTTTGACACGGGTCACGGTCGACGTGTGTGTCCGACCGCATCCCGTGCTGCCGTCCGGATTAGTAATCGCAAGATCGAATCCGCCCTGAAGTAGCCCCAGGTTATGCCTTTGACGTTCAGCAGGTTGCCGACGTTTTTGCCGGTGACGAGCGACACGCTGGAAGCGCCAGAACACACGTCGCCTGTTGGGTCGGCATCGCCGATAATCGTGCCCTGGATGGTAGCTCCACTGAGATTGGCGGGGCTGGCGCCGTGGGTCTGGCCGGAAACCAGGTTGACATGGCCCGGAGTAGACGGCCCAAAACTGGTGCCAAAGAAGTTATCGCTCAAGGCGAAATTCTTCGTGTAATTCCACACTGCGGTAACCGTGTTGCCGTCGTAGTAGCCCATCACCAGCTTGGTACCAAGGCCGTAATCTGGACACCCGGGACCGCTAACCCCGGTAAACCGAGGGAACCTGTCCATCAGTCCGAAGTCGAAGGCCTGCTGTTCGGGCGTATAGTCGTGATTCTGGTCGCACGTTGCCGCCTGGCTGCGATCGAGCCTGAAAGGGTTAACTCGGTTGGGATTGGCCAAAAGTAGTCCGCCGGTGAGTCCGTTCACCGACGGAGTGTTGGTCGCCGCGGTGAACACTGGTTCACCTGCCGGATTTTTCGCCTTCGGATAAGTGCCAAAGTAGTGATCAAATGAAACATTCTCCTGAAAGATCACGACCAAGTGTTTGATGGGGGTCAAGGTAGCCGCCATCGCCGGCGGCGCTGCACTCAGCATAGCCATCTGCAATGCTGCTAACATGCCGGCAAGGCACCGTTTCGGTGTGTGCATCGAACGTCCTCCGTCTGGTTGCAACTTTTGCGGTCTAAGCCGCTCGCAGATGTTATCGGTGTTGCGTGACGGAAATGTGAAGAAAGGCTTTTATCGCTGTCAACGTTCAATAAACAAGCAGTGATTACGTGCGAAGCCGAAATGATGCAAGGTTCCATGGTGTTGACGAGCCGTCCTGATCTAGGAAGCGAGCCAGCAAACTGTAGAGAATCGATGGTGATTACAATCAAGGTAGTGCTGACGCGGGAATCGGGCGAGGCGACCCTGGCAGTTAGACGAGCCACCGATTAGAAGAATTTGGTCGGTTAATACAAGTCTCCAATCCCGCTTCTATTGGCGAAGAACAGTTATCCTATTTCAATCTCCTACCTCGCGCGGATGCCCGAGCAAACGTCCCGCGTTAAAAATACATAAGGTGTGTGTTAACGCCTTCGTCGGTGAATCATTCGAGTTCGCAGATTTTTGTTTCGCCTATGCAGCTGACAGGCCGCTCCGTCCCGCGATTGTCCCATCAAGGCGCGTCAGGCGGGCTTTCACGACTGCATGGATACCGAGGACAGGTTCCTCAAATGGTTCCGTCATTTCCAGCTCGAGCGCCGGCTCCCGCCGCGGTGATGCATCACCAGAGATGATCGCTGGAACAAAAGTGGCCAAAGTGCGATGCCAATCACAGGATCTTGTCCGTGAGTGAGCGAGGGTCGCGTAGTTGCCATCGCCCGCTTTCGACTTGATGGAAAAATTGCTCGACGAGCTGATTGAATAGCGCCGGCTCCTCCAGGTTGATCGCATGGCCGCTGCGCGGCAGCATCACCATCGTCGCCGAAGGTATGGTTCTTTTCATTAGAATCGAGGCTTCAATACACGGGTCATCCTCGTCGCCAGTAACGATGAGGGTCGGCACCCTGATTTGTCTCATCTGCGCTACCAGGTCGAACAACGAGGGACGGCGCTTTTGTACGCCTCGCAACGTCAGAGCCGAACCGCGGGCTGAATGCTCAGTCAGCATCCGGCGAAATTCCTCCCATCCGCGCGGATCCTTGTTCTGCAATTGGACGCGTGTCGCACCCAGCGCATACGCATTGGCTGCGGCCTCGATGCCGAGCGTCTCGAAACGGGCGGCCGCGGCTTCTGCCTCAGCCTGGAATTGTTCGCGCTTGCCCGGTTCGGCGCCATAGCCGCATCCTCCCACTACCATTGAACGTGCCCGCTCCGCGTATGCCATGCCGAAATGCAAGGTCGCGAAACCACCCATCGAAATACCGACGACATGAGCGTGTTCGATTCCCAAGCCGTTCAGCACCGCACGGACGTCGTCGCGCGCTATCTGCTGCGAATAATCTTGCTCATCGTTGGGCACGTCCGAGGGCGGATACCCGCGCGCGTTGTAAGCGATGCATCGATACCGGCGGGCAAAATACCTGATTTGTGGCTCGTAGCTGCGGTGGTCGCCCCCAAATTCATGCACGAATACGATCGGGAATCCTTCACCCGCCTCTTCGTAAAAGAGTTTGACACCATCGTCGGCAGTCACATAAGCCATAATCGCTCCTCTGGATTAATGGCACAGATCGTCAGATCGCGTTTGTCCTCTTTCAATTCAAAGGCACAGAAGACTGGCAAAAATCGTGGCATTTTTGATAATGACACGTCGTTGGTGTGATGTATCAAACTCCTGTTTACGGCATCAGCTCGAAAGGGAAATAGCTTTGGGGGATGCTCCTATGATTAAGAAAACTATCCTTCTTGCAAGCGCAGTCACATTATCGATCGTGGCTGCAGTATTCTGGCTGCATTACGCTGATGCCGAGACGGCTGGGACCAAAGCTGGCGCCGGCCTAGTCGATGCGGCCCGGCTAATCGCCGCCGACCGCGAACCCGGCAATTGGATGAGTTATAGCCGCACCTACAACGAACAGCGGTTCAGCCCCCTCGACCAGATAAATGCGGCCAATGCCGGGAACCTGAAATTAGCCTGGTATTACGACCTCGATACTTCCCGCGGACAGGAAGCCACGCCATTGGTGGTCGACGGTGTGATGTACGTTTCTACTGCGTGGAGCATGGTCAAGGCGCTCGATGCTCGAACGGGGCGGCTGCTTTGGTCATACGATCCTCAGGTACCGCGTGAAATCCTGATCAAAATTTGCTGTGACGCGGTTAATCGTGGAGTCGCCGTATGGAAGGGTAAGGTCTTTGTCGGCACGCTTGACGGCCGCCTAATCGCGCTCGACGCTGCCAACGGCAAGCCGGTATGGAGCGTGCAGACCTTCGACAAGTCCAAGCCCTACACGATTACCTCCGCCCCGCGCGCTATCAATGACCGCGTCATAATTGGCAGCAGCGGCTCTGAGTATGGTGTGCGTGGGTTCATTTCGGCGTACGACTCGAACACCGGCAGCTTGGATTGGCGCTTCTACACGGTGCCCGGTGACCCATCAAAGGCGTATGAGGAGCCGATTCTTAGGAAAGCGGCAAAGACTTGGCATGGCCAATGGTGGAAGGCCGGAGGGGGCGGAACGGTATGGGGCGCACTTGCCTACGACCCGGACCTCGATCTGATCTACTTCGGCACTGCCAACGGCGTGGAATGGGTGCAGAAATACCGTAGTCCCGGAGGCGGCGACAATTGGTTTCTCGCCTCAATCCTCGCGGTCAAAGCTTCAACAGGCGAATACGCCTGGCATTACCAGGTAGTGCCGGGCGACGTATGGGATTACGACACCACTCAGGATATGGTCCTGGCCAACCTGACTATCAATGGCCGCACCCGCAAAGTGCTGATGCATGCCGCGAAGGACGGCTTTTTCTATGTGCTTGATCGCCGAACCGGGGAGCTCATTTCGGCCAAGCCCTTTGTTCCGGTCACTTGGGCTAAGGGCATCGATTTGAAGACGGGACGGCCGATCGAAAACCCTAACTCCAGATATGACAAGACCGGCAAGCCGATCGATATCAAACCGGCCCCGTTTGGGGGTCATAACTGGCAGCCAATGGCATTCAACCCGCAAACCCGATTGGTTTATATACCTGCGCAAGAGATGGACTTTGCGTTTGCGGTCGACACCAGTTACAAACGCTCCCCCGTCTCCTTTAATATCGGTATCAACCTCGATGCTCTGCCGCCGCCGACGGAGCCAGCAGCAAAGAAAGCAGCATGGGATCGCTTGAAGGGCTATTTGCTCGCCTGGGATCCGATTCAACAACGTGCGGCGTGGCGAGCTCCACATCCCGGTCCGTGGAACGGCGGCGTAATGACGACCGCCGGGAATTTGGTGGCCGAAGGTGATGCGGCTGGCAATTTCGCTCTCTACAGGGCCGATAACGGTCAGGAGTTATGGTCCATGCCGGTGCAAACTGGGATCATCGCCGGCCCGATGACTTACGAGGTAGAGGGCCAGCAATATATTGCTGTGCTCGCCGGCTGGGGCGGCGGTTATGCGGTGACTGGAGGCGAACTGGTCAAGAAATCCGGGAACGAGCGAAACATCAGCCGTGTCCTGGCGTTTAAACTGGGTGGCGGCGCGAAATTGCCATCTCTACCGGTTGAACAAGCTAAGGTTTTGAATCCACCCGCGCAAACCGCAAACGCTGCCACCATAGACCGCGGCAGGAGACTATACGGACGCTACTGCGTGGGTTGCCATGGATTCGATGCGGTAAGCGGCGGCCTGGTGCCCGATCTGCGCTATAGCGGCTTCTTAGCGAGTAAGGGATGGTTCGACATTGTGATGGCAGGAGCACTAAAGAAGGAGGGGATGGTCTCCTTCGGCCAGGTGCTGAATCGTCAAAAGGCCGACGCTATCCGTTCCTACATCATCCAGCGCGCGATCGACACCAAAGCCGCAGGCGAGAGCTACGCCGGTTTTCCCGCCGCACCTTAGCCCCAGAGAAAGCGAGAGCCCCTCGAGCCTCTCGCCTCGTGCCGGCTGCTAGTACTTAGCAGAATAGATTCGCGCAAGAATGTATTGGAAGAACAGGGACGCCTTTCCGCAGATGACCACGGAAGAATCCGATCCCCCTGGTCAGAAGGAGGGACCGGCTCATGCCGATTTCTGTCACTAAGTAATAGCTCATCCGTACAGCCGGCCTTTGTTTACCATCTTGATACCGCTCGCTCTTAGAAAGGCGGTCGGTAACTCGGCGCCGATCATCGCAAAGATGGAATCATTCTCGATTTCGATCGGTGTTAGCAGAGCGGCCTGTGCCCCCGGCTGACGGACCGCCGACTTCATTGGCTCCAGCACTATACTGTTCCGGCGGATCTCAACCAAAGCAGTCGCCGGATAAATTGTGATCGCCCTCGTCGTTTGGAGTGCGATAATCGCGTCGGCATTCTCGGGGGTGACGTTGGTCAGCACCAGCGAGCGGAACGAATAGGTAACGGTGTTGCCGAGCCGCGAGGCCGCCAGCGCCTGTACCGTTTCGGCGCCTGCGTTACCGCCACCGACCACCAGAATTTTGCGGCCGGTGAACTCGTCAGGTTCGATCAAGTTGTAAAAGACCCGTTCCGGGACTTCACCCTCGAGATTCAGGTGGCGCGGGTTGCCGCGTACTCCAATCGCTAGCACCACACTTCGCGATGGATAGGAGTTGCCTCGAGCTGTCTTTACTACCAGGTAGTCCTGTTCGCGCTCGACGCCGGCCACTTCTTCCCGATCGTTAATCACTAGTCCTAATGTTGAGATGATCTTTTCCCATTCTCTGATCAATTCTTCGCGCGAATTATCGCCCTCCAAAAAAAACGAGCCGTACTCGGCGATATCGATCGGAGTAGCCTGCACGAACTTGGCCCGCGGAAACGACCGCAGCGTGCTGGCGGGGGTCAGCTTCTCCAGCGTCGCATACTTGAGACCCAGGACTTTCGCGGTCGCGGTTGCTCCAAGTCCCGCCGGACCGCAACCGACAATCACAACGTCATATAGGTTAGGCCGCACCTGAGGCGAAGCGTGACGCAGTTCGTTAGCAATAGCTTCGATCACCTGCCGTCCCGAGCGCATCGCGAGATTTATCGAAGCGGTGCCCGCCGCCTCACCCACGATATACAAGTGCCGGACGCTGGTCTGATAGATATCATCAAGCGCCGGTACTTCCTTAGAGCGTTGTGGCGCCACATCTGGCGCTGCTTCAGACAATAGGTGCTTCTGCGGCAGTTCTCTGACGTATCCGGCAAACCGAAAAGCGACGAAGCCGATCGCTACCAGCCCCATCCACCACGGCGAAAAGACTATCGGCCGTAGCGGTACCGGTCCGAGCTGCGCATCGCCCGGGCCCCTTGCCGAATGGGGCATGTAGACAGTCAACTCGAAATGCCGTGCCTGGTTGGGCGGAAAATTCGCCGCCGGATTGGGAAAATCCGGGGTCGGTACTACGCCATAGGCATGAAACAAATGACACTGGTTGCACGCTACCACCGTTCGGCTTCCGTCACGCGCGTAGACAGCGCTCGCTCCACCGGTAATCAGCGCTGTCCCATAGGCTTCGCTTTGTATTGCCGTTCCTCGCCATGGCAGCAGAACGATAGGCGGGTTTTTCGCCTCTAGCTGCGAGGGCTGATGGGCATGGCAGTTAAAGCAGCGGAGGAGCGCCAGCGAGTTGAAATCGTCCGGATACCGGCTCGCTGCCATCTTGAAGTGACATTGTTCACAGGCCGCCTGCAGGTGCCCGGCTGAATGCACGAAGACGGCCTTGATATGACGAATGGGAAGCGCACTTGAGTATGGGATAGTCACAGGTGAACGGCCCAGCGATCCCGGCATCTCCATGAAGCTGTCTTGTGGAGCCACATGACATCCCGCTCCGGCGCATCCAGTCCATTTGAAACTCATTTGCTCGTGGCTGCCGGGCTGCGACGGCGGCACCAAATGACAGGATGTACAGCTAAAGCCGCCGGCGACCGGCGGGTAATGCGACTTAATCAGCAATCCATGCTCATAGTGATTGAAGCGGCGCTTGAATAAATGGCGCACGAAGAACTGACGCTGCATCACCGGCACTTGATGCTCGGCAACCTTAGCGATCGCAGGGTGCTGGTGACACCAGGCACACGCAAAGGCAGAACGTGCGCTCACGTTCGGCGCTGTACCTCGATGCTCAGTATGGCAACTGAGGCATTCGAGGTTATGCAATGGACTTACCGCCAGGCCACGGCCCGGCATTAGGCCAATGTCTTTCTGGGTGACGTCAAGTCCGCTGTGTGGATTGTTGTCGCTGATATCGCCATGGCAATTGACACATCCGGCGTTCGATGGCCCGCGCCACGGCCGATGACATGCAGTGCAGTTAGTGTTGAGTTGCTGATGAGCGGCCAGCAATGTTCCCGGCTGGTAACTGGAACGCGGCGCGATCAACACCAAGGCAATTGCCGCGCTCACAATACCCCACGCTAGCGGCGCTATGCGAACGTTCATATTCCCGCGAAATACAACACGCCGGTCACGTGGAAAATTATCAGCACCAGAACGCTAATGGCGAGACGGCGATGAAGCCGCAGCCACGCCGTGCTCAGCCTCAAATTAAACTGATTGTGATCGAGGTTTACTTTACGTTCGGCGATGTTGACCAAGTGGTAAAACGCTGCCGACTCCGCTCCGAATCCGCCCGCAAGAAGCCGTGCGGGCTCGCAAACCGCAGATGCGGGACTGTTGCCCGTGAGCGTCGCCCACAAGAGCGTGCGGGACGGCTGGCTGCCAGCCAGAATCGGCCTTACGAATAAAAGGTAAGAGTGGACCAGAGCCTCCGAATGGCCGAGCACCAGTTCCTCGGCCTCGACGTACAACCCATGAGAAGCAGCCTCGACATCTTCGAGCCGGACCTCCGGATTACCCATCTTGAGCATGCGTGCGGGCAGAAAATCTTCGACCATTGTGCCCAAAAACCCGCTGAGCACCAGCAGCATCAGAAGTATTTCCAGCGCCAGTTCGAGCAGGCTCCGGCGGCCGAATTGGGTATGCCACCAGAACGGTAGCATCGCAAATACACCGAGGGTGACGTGCACCACGCGCCAGGTTTCAAGCCGATCGAGAAGCAGCAGCCGCACCGCCCATGCACGCGGCAGCCGCGATGCCAGGCGCAGCCAGTGCAGCGACAACCGCAGGGTGTATTTGCGCACAGGATAAAGGGCGGCCAGCAAGAACACGCTCACCGTTAAGACACCGGTGCGATAAGAACCCTGGCGCGCGGCCCAACCGGCTGACAACTTATGCAATGCGATGACGGTTGAGGCGCACAACGCCCCCCAAAACAGCATCGAGGCGATGGGGGCTGTATGCCGCCGGGCCGCAGCCTCGCCAATCTGTATCCTCGCTGCCTTCCCTGCGTCACTCCTCTCAGCGGCTGCTATCGGAGAGCGCATCCCCGCGCCAGATGATGCCGCTGGGGACTGTTTCTCGGGAGGCCGTGGCACGGTTGTGCCGAGCGAGGTCACGCGCTCTTAGCAGCCTAGTCGCTGCCGCCGCGTGATTTGCGCACCCGCGAGCCTACGCTCACAGCGCCGGTTTGCTCCAGCAGGGTGGCCGGATCGATCCGGATGGCCGCGCCGGTCGGACAACTGTGTACGCAACCCATGAAAGGCAAGCCGTCGCACAGGTCGCACTTGATAGGGAAGGCGGCTGGTACGTGGCTCGGCACGGCGCCCGCTGGTACTAAATCCGGCTTGCGCTTGCTTTTTGCTTCATGGCCGCGGCCGAAGAGGCGGCTGAACCAACCCTCATCCGCAACGTCGTGCGAAGCAACCGGATACGGCCGGAAGAAGTCGGGGTCATTCATGATGCGAGACTTGCGTGCCTGCGCCAGATCGAAAGTCGGTGTATCGATCATCGCGATATTGTCGTAAGGACAGGCGATTGCACAGTTACCGCATCCGATACACATGTCGTACTCGAAGTAGATTTCTCCCTCGGGCCGCCGTTTCAGCGCCCCGGTGGGACAGGCATTCATGCATTTCGGGTCGTCACAATGGCGGCAAGCGCTCGGCACCAGATACTTACCGAGTTGGATGCCATTGCGAATCAGCCGGCTCTGACCATGAAGCGATTCGCAGGCACGCACGCAATTGTCGCATTTGATGCACAGATCGAGATCCATGACCAACAGGGCGTCGGATTGAATCACGCCGAGCTGCCCCATTTTCCTGAGCAGCTCCGAGAGCTCAGGGGTGATGGTTCGCTCTTGCTCGAGCCGACGCGCGATGACTTTGCGCACCTCAACTTCGATTTGGGGAAAGCGCCGGGAAAGATCGAGAAAATCATCGCGGCCGATTTTAATTAGCTCGCACTTGCCAGCCGTCACCACGCTCGCCCAGCGCACACCGGTCTGAAATAATGCCATCTCGCCAAAAAAATCGCCGGTGCGAAGATAAGCTAACACCCGCTCGCTGCCATCGAGTTCCTGGCGCAGCACCTGGAGGAAACCATCGCGCACTATGTAAAGTGCGTCGCCCGGTTCGCCCTGTTTCACTATCGGGACGCCACGAAGTTCGTAGCGCACGATCTCGCACCTGGGGATCAGTTGCTTGATGAATTCAGAGGGAACTCCCCGGAATAGATCCAAATCCGCGGCAGCAACGCTAACCGCCATTTCACGATAGCGCTCTGCCAGTATGGTGCGGGCCCGCAGATTGATTTCCAGGTATTTTAACGCATGGCGCGGCACGTAGAAGATCTCTGTCTCGCTGGCGGCGATGATATCGAGCGTTCGTGGCAAACCGCCGAGCACGCCCAGTTCGCCGTAAAACATCCCCTCGTGCAAGGTCGCAACATGAATACGGCCGTGAGCCTCATCATCAAAGAGCTCGACCTCGCCAGTCAGCACGAAACACAAGTCAAGTTCATATTCGCCTTTGCGGCAAATGACCTCCCCGGGATTAAAACGGCGCATGCCGATGGCCGGTTCTTGTTCGTAAGCCCGCAGAAACGCATCGCGCTGGTCTTCGGTGAAGCCGGTGAACATTTGGAGCTGAAGGAGACGCTGCCAGACGACGGCTGACGGCTCCTTTACTATTTGCGCACTAATCCACACATAGCCGAGTTAGCCTCAGCCGATCCAGCAAGTCAACAAGGTGAGAATAGGCTCCAAGGTTCTTGCTCCCGGCCAGACACCGTCGCTGGCGATTGCGCCCGCCAATTATTGGCCCACATTGCTAGCACGAGGTCATGGACTTTATCGTCGATGCAATGTAAAAGGTTCAATGTAACAGGCCCGGAGCACTAATCATTTAAACCCGTTAGGGGTTTTTCTGGCTCGCGCTTCCCGGCAATGCGGTAAGGAGGGGCGATCGATGCCCACGAAATTGTATGTAGGCAATCTTGCCTACGCGGTGACCAACGAAGACCTGGAAGCGCTATTCTCGCAGGCAGGTAAGGTCGACAGTGCGGTAGTAGTGGTCGACAAATTTTCCGGTCAGTCACGTGGTTTTGGCTTCGTCGAAATGGCTGATTCGAACGAGGCCGCGCAAGCCATCGAGCAATTCAACGAAACCGAACTCAAGGGCCGCGCGATCCGCGTCAATGAGGCACGCCCGCGCGAAGGTGGAGCACGCGGTGGCGGCTTTGGTGGAGGCGGTGGTGGTGGCGGACGTGAGCGCCGTGGCGGCGGCGGTGGCCGCGGCTCGGGCGGTGGTGGCGGTGGGCGTGATCGCCGCTGGTAAGTCCGCATCGGATTTAGCCCAACGAGCATAGTAAGGCGGGTCCTCATGGCCCGCCTTAGTTCCTTGTAGCAGGTAAACGAATGCTCCTCGTGGGGGGGTCCCGCGTGGTTCATTCCGTGCCTCGGCGGCGAAGTGGATTCCAGGGCCGCGCGGAGCCCGGTGAACTCGCCCTCATTCGGAGCACGACGTTTTAGATGCCCGCGCGTTCCACGATGAGCCGAAGTAGCGATGATTTAGCCGCTGCCGGAATTTGGCCCCGGGGAGAGGAGCCGGATGGACTAGCATCGGCCGATCGAGTTCCAGCTCCAACCTTCGAGGGTGTCTTTAAAAACCGCGACGCCATCCACGGTTGAAGAACAGATGCGAGGATGACAAGTCCGCCTCTTCCTGCATGGGGGCCAGTTACAACTTCGGATGGTGCGCGTGCCAGGGTGTTGCCTGCTCGTACGCAAACGCCATCTGGCAGACGGTTGCTTCGTCGAACGGCTTGCCTGCAATCTGGAACCCGACCGGAAGACCATCGCTGTCGAAGCCGCATGGGACCTGTATCGCGGGCAACCCGGTGAAATTAAAAATCGGCGTGTAGATCGCGAAATCTTCGGCAACAATGCTCAAGCCGGGCGAATCCTCCGGAATACGCGGTACCGGGGTTCCAGAAGTTGGCAGCATCAGGACGTCGCATGTGGTCTCGAGCGCGCTTATCAATTCGTCCCGCACTTGCGCCCTTACACGCGCGCTCATCAGATAGCATACGCTGCTAACCAGCAAGCCGAAGGCGACATACAGTTTGGCGTGCGGGTTATATTCATTGCCGCGATTGCGGACGTTATCCACATGAATCGCGGCGGTCTCCGCAAACAGAGCGGGCCATTCGATCGCCTGTTGTTGGGCCAGTGTTATCGACGGCACTTCGACGATGCGCGCGCCGATCCGCTCAAACTCTTTTACCGCCGCCTCATAAGGCACACGGACTCCCCCTTCACAACTGCTATCGTAAAGCGAGCGTAACAGTCCGATGCGCATGCCTCTGATATCCCGGCCGAGCTTCGCGGTAAAGTCCGGCACCGGAACATTCGCCGAGGCCGGGTCCGCAGGATCATAACCGGCGCACGCCCGAAGCATTAACGCCGCGTCGGTAACGGTCCGCGCCAGCGGACCGGTATGATCGAGGCTCCACGCCAGGGGATATACACCAGCACGGCTGACGCGACCGTATGTAGGTTTCAGTCCGACGATCCCGCAACATTGCGCCGGCCAACGAATCGAGCCGCCAGTGCATGAACCCATTCCCGCATAGGCCAGCCCTGCTGCGACTGAAGAGGCGGTGCCGCTGCTGGAACCGCCTGAGTCGTAGGCCAGATTCCAGGGATTTCGCGTCGGCTTGAAATACGATTTGTTGGTCGGAAACCCGAACGCGAATTCATACGTTGCAGTCTTTCCGGCAATCAAGACACCATTCTCGACCAGCTTGTTAACTGAGCTCGCCTGCTTTTCCGCGACGTAATTCTCGAGCGGTTTAGAGCCGCACGTGGTGCGTCCGTACTCGTAAATATCCTTGATGCCGACTGGTATCCCGTGCAGCGGACCGCGGTAATTGCCGCGCGCAATCTCTTGCTCAGCGTTGCGAGCAGCAGTGCGCAGCTCGTCCGCATAGACGGTGTAGTACGCCTTGAGTCTGGGATTTAGCTGCTCGATTCGGCTGAGAACAGCTTCGGCAATTTCGACCGGCGACACTTCCTTGCGCTCAACCTGCGGAGCAAGTTCCGCAATCGGCAGATAGGCCAACTCGTCGACGTTCCTCATTGAGGGCCTCCTTTCCGGTCGAGCGCGACAATTGTAATAGGCTCGCTTTCGGGGAAATTCATTCCCGCGGCAATTTCACGTGAGTGCAGCATCCCTTCGAGCACCGATTGCCAATCAAGTAGCTTTTCGTAGGCAGGCACGAGCTGCTCGATTTCGGAATTGCTGAGCGTCAGGCTCCATTCGGCAAGCCTTGCAGTAATTACCTGCTTCACATCCATATTCACTCTCCTGCGCGCCCTATTTACCACTCGGAGACACTGCGCTTGAGCTTTATGCCACGTCAACCTCGGATACCTGCCGAATGCCGGCCTTGGAGGCGGCCTATATTGCGCGGCGCACGCTTATCAATCCGGTAGCAATCAGTCTAGGTAATTCACCCCGGCCGGTGGCAAGGCGCCTCGGGCGCTTGCCGCCTTTTTCGCGGAGCCCCATACTCTGAGCCTAGTATGGCGTCCCGTAATACCTTTGCAGGGCATGTGAACCTCCGGCGCTTGTCATTCTCGCGCGTTGCTGCCGCGCGAAGAATCCCGACGGACCGGTCGGTAGCAGTTAGACCGCCCTAAGTAATCCGGGATTTCCTCGCGCGCGGCAGCCACGCACACGGGAATGACAGAATCCGGCGGCAAGGTAAAAGACAAGCTGCGACCCAATATCGTGAAGTTGCTTGCGGGACACTACACTAGGTGCACGAGGGACGTTATGTCAGGCGCTTGCGCCATTCGCCCGGAGGCGACTCCATGGCACCCTCGCTGACAGCTCCGGTGGTTCTGTTCGACGGAGTCTGTAATCTATGCAACGCCTAGGTGAGGTTCGTAGCCCGGCGTGATCCGGCCGGAATTCTCCGGTTCGCCGCGCAGCAGTCACCCGCCGGCCGAGCAATTATCGGGGAGCACATGAGCTGCTCTCCGCAACTGTCCAGTGTTATTCTGATTGCGGGCGACTCGGTCTACACAGAATCTACTGCCGTGTTGAAGATATGCGCACGGCTTGGCCCGCCTTGGTCGTGGTTAGCACTGGCGCGGGTCATTTCGCGTCGACTGCGCGATACCTTCTACGGCTTCGTCGTCCGGCATCGGTACCAATGGTTTGGGAGAACTGATACATGCCAGATGCCATCAGCGGATCTAAGGTCGAGATTCATCACATAACCCCGAGAAATCCACCATCAACGGTCTCACTCATGTGAGCTGGCCTAGCATTACGCTTACCATGCCGTACTATATTAAATCGGCGGTAGGCAGGTCGAGAGACCTGCCCTCAACATAGTCAGTCCTTCGTCGTTCATGCTTCATGCAAGTGTAGTCCCGTCCCCGGGTACCGCAGCTCGAAATTTGAAGCAAGCTTTGGCGAGATGGCCTAGTGTTTAGTTGCATGATTGCGCGCAACAAGGGTTTGGGTTGTCGACTTGGCATGTTCGGTTGTTGGTACGACGTAGCGCCTTTGATCCTCCCCCTGACCAGGGGGAGGGCGGGGTGGGGGTTGCCTGCCTGCGGCCTGTGAACAGATGGACAAAATGACTACATCAGGGAAATTCTGGCGGCACGGCCACTATGTACCGCTGGCAGAACCCCCACCTAACCTCCCCCTGGTCAGGGGGAGGGGATTGCAGTCCTATTCCGTCGCCACAAGCCCAACGCGGATTTACGCGACTTAGTACTAGCGAGGTGCTGGGACTTCGAGTGGTAGATCTACTGAGGCCTTAGGTTACGGGGTGACAATGTCACCCGTATGATCGAGACGACATTATGTGGGCATATGGCAATGAAGTGAAGCAGCGGGACCATACCACTTATGAACCCAGGAAGAAAATGGACGCCCCGGCTTGGACGCTCGAAGCGTACCGCGAGCATATCACTGGTGTCCTGAGTGATGTGCGGGACTTTATGCAGCGGCTGGTGGACGAGCATGAAAAGCAGTATGACGCTCGCTTCCGCGCGGCCGAGATCGCGGTGACGGCGGCCTTTGCGGCGCAGAAGGAGTCGGTGACTAACGCCTTCGCGGCCAGCGAGAAGGCGATCGTCAAGTCTGAAGAGGCGCAGCGCGCATACAACGAACGCTCTAACGAGTTTCGCGGCCAGCTCGACGATCAGGCCAAGATGCTGATGCCGAGGTCGGAGGCGACTGCCCTGATACGCTCGCTAGAGGATAAGCTTTATGCCACAACGCAGGCGAGTGACCGTGAGCGGGCTAACTTGATTGACCGCCTGAGCTCCTTGGAGAAAGGTTCAGCCAATCTCCAGGGGCGCATGTGGGCAATCACCGCGCTGGCGTGGGTTATAGCATTGGCAGTGAGCATCGCGCTGAGGTTTGTGCATTAAGTAGTCGACGCCCCCTCTCTCCCTGCTGTTGTCTGTCACCCTCGCGTGGCTGCCGCGAAGGGTCCCGCGTCTTCGCTGCTGCGTCTCCGGGATTCTTCGCGCGCCAGGCAAAGAAAACAGACGCGCGAGAATGACAGGACTCTCGGCTTATCCCGATGAGCTTACGCATTTGCAGCGGCGCCGGCGGCGCGCAAATCGGGATTCAGTTGGCGACCTCGCCATTGGCGCCGTTCAAGTTCATCACGCATATCACACGCGCAAAGGCGAGCCTGCCGATTCGCGGCGGCCTCCCGCGAATTGCAATCTGCTGCTACCTGTTGCGGCACTGTTGTTGCCAGTGCTGCAATCCTGCCAGCCATGACGGCCTGAATGACCTGTGCCGGCGCGCCAACCTGTAATCAGCCGGGACCTGAAAATCGGCGCCAGACCGGCGACCGATTCTGCCAGAGACAAGCGGAACTGAAAAATCTTTTTGACGCGTCCCGTTTATCGACCTCACAGACACCTTAAGGTGGGCGGTAGTTCTTCTCTCTGTCTCCTTCCCCGTTGTTTGACACGGGGGAGGACGAAGGAGGGGGTGCAGTAGCTTTGCTGCCGCCCTCTCTCTTTAGGAAGAATGGCGCGTCGCAATTAGCTCCTATTGAACAAAACTCGCGCCAGCTCCGGCCGCAGGTCGCGCCTAGACAACCGGCTGTTATTTCGATGCGCGAATTGCTTGTGGTTTCGAGCTTCTGCTATAGCCTTTCACGACGGCTGTTATCGTCGCGGCTTCCTGTCCGTTGACTCGTTTAGCGTGCCTTCCGCATCTGCGGCTACGCACCGAAGGTTCCTATTGGGGAGGTGTCGGCCACGAGTTAGTTCAGGGAGGAGCCATAAGGAACAGACCAGGAGGATTGATCGTGTTGACTGATTCCGAACAGATTGAGCATCTTAAACTCACCGCTGACGTTGCCGGTCTTGAATTGCCGGAAGTCATCCTGCCCGAATCGCATCACATCGTAGTCCACCGTATCCGTCTGCATTATCTCGATTGGGGTACCGAAGGACGGCCATCAATCGTCTTTCTGCACGGTGGCGGCCTCAATGCGCATACCTGGGACGTGGTTTGCTTGATGCTCCGGCACGATTATCGTTGTGTCGCACTCGACCAGCGCGGCCACGGCGACAGCGAATGGGAGCCGACCGCTGATTACAGTTTCGAGAGTCAAATCAGGGATATTGAGGGCTTCGTTGAGAAGCTCGGGCTCCAGCGGCCGCTATTGGTCGGCCATTCAATGGGTGGCTTTGCTGCGATGGGCTATGCAATGCGGCACGCCGCGAAGATGGCTGGATTGGTGCTGGTTGACGTTGGCCCTGAGTTGAGCATGGACGGCGCCAAACGCATCCGCGATTTTGTCAGCCAGGACCGGGTCCTTGACTCTGTTGACGAATTCGTCGAACGCGCAATGGCCTTTAATCGAATGCGTAATCCGGCTCTTTTGCGCCGGAGCCTGTTGCACAATCTGCGTCAACTGCCGAACGGCAAGTGGACCTGGAAGCATGATCCCAACCGCCATTCGCCGAATTTCGCCGGCGAACGCGATACGCGAGCGAAGCAGATTCTAGAGGAAATCCATCGAATCTCTTGTCCGACGCTAGTCCTGCGGGGTGCGCGGAGCGATGTTTTCACCGACGATAACGCCCACAACTTCGCCAATGCGCTGCCAAACGGACGTTGGCGGCGGGTACCAAACGCCGGTCACACCATCCAAGGCGATAATCCGCGCGGCCTGCTGGACGCATTGGAGCCGTTCGTCAAGGAAATCGGCTTATGACCATTTGGCTATCCCGCCCCTGAGTTCCCGCTACACCGGACCATTGCGAAGCACACCCTTCTGCTCCAGCTCCCGAATCCGGGATATCGGATAGTTCAGGTAGCGGCGGAGGATCTCCTCGTTGTGTTCGCCGAGCAGCGGTGCCTCGAGCTCGAGGCGGCGAGGATAATCAGAAAAGCGCAGCGCAAAACCCGGCACATCAAAGTCTCCCAAAATCCTATCATGCACGGTACGCACCGTGCCGCGCTCTCTTAGATGAGGATGTTTTACTGCTTCGGCCACCGACAGCACCGGTGCATGCGGCACGCGGTATTCTTTCATTGCGGCCATCGCGGCGTCATCGCCGACTGCCTGGAGCCATTGCTCCATAATCTGGATCAACTCATCAAGGTTGGTCAGCCGATCGGCATTGGTTTTGAAACGATGGTCAGCCGCCAATTCTGCTTGACCCATTGACCGGCACAGGGCGGCGAAGTGATGGTCCAATGGCGCGATGATAATGAAGTAATGTTCACGCCCTTTGAAGATTCCCGCCGGCACCGCATACCATGAGTGCTGTCCTGAACGGGTCGGTTTGACTTCGCCGCGGCTCAAGCTGTGGGTCTCGATACCGCATTCGTGGTAATGCATGTAGGTATCGAGTAAAGATACATCCAGATGCTGGCCGTGGCCCGTTCGTGCACGTCCCAGCAACGCGGCGCATATCGCACCCATAGCATGGACCCCGGTGCTGACATCGCCCAGTGCGACCATCGGGACATAAGGCGCGCCGTTGGGCTCACCGCACATCGAGACGATTCCCGCATATGCTGCACCCAGGTAGTCGAAGCCGGGCTCATTCGCTAAGGGCCCGCGTTGTCCGAACGCGGAAATCGAACACATCACGATGGCCGGGTTCAACGAACTGACCGCGGCGTAGTCAAAGCCGATCCGGCCCATCACGCCGGGGGCATAATTCTCGACCAGGACGTCGACCTGTGGGATCAATCCTCTGATGATGTCGCCACCTTCCGGATGCTTGAGGTCGATGCAGAGCCCTTTCTTGCCACGGTTGTGCTGCACGAAATAACCGCTGCGGTTGTTCACAACGTAAGGGCCTCGCCGTGCCGCGTCACCGTCTGGCGCAAATTCGACCTTAATCACTTCGGCGCCCATCTCTGCCAACATCAACGTACACGTCGGGCCCGCAACAATATGCGTGAAGTCGAGCACCTTGTAGCCGTCGAGTACATGTCGCGGTCCTTCAGCAGCCATCTGGTTCCCTCCTGGCCTATCGGTCTTCGCGTGGCGTTGTCCCTTAGGGGCCATGTACCGCATTACCCGCGCTTTTGGCAAAGGCTGGTACGCGAGTTTTTCCAGTCCCTGCAGGTCATTCGAGCGGCCACTTGGGAGGAAATAACAAAAAGGGCCGCAGACTCTACTCCGCGGCCCTTTTCCTCATGCGTGTCTTCTCTTTACTGATTCGCGCGATACGGAGCCTGTTGGCCTTTGTCGAGCGCCCTCAAATCTGCCGCACGCCGCTGCAGAAAGCCATCCTGCACCGCGCCGTAGAGGTCAACTGCATAGCGATCCACGTCTTCAAACAGATTCAGATGTAGCGAACGATAATTGATCGCTTCCATCGCATTTTTGCCGGCCGAGGTAGGTATGTACACATACCACGGCACGAAGTACGGCAGCGGCCACATCGCGCCGTCCGCTGCGTAGCCGACCGTATCACGCACCGTCGATGGCCCGATGAACGGCCATACTATGTACGCGCCCGGCGGCACCCCGTAATGACCGAGTGTCAGGCCGAAATCATTAGGATGCTCTTTAAGCCCGAACCACTTGTCGGCCACGTCAAAAAACCCGGCGACTCCGAGCGTCGAATTGATGCCGAAGCGCGCCAACTCGCCACCCGCCTCTGGAAACCGGAGCTGAAATAGATTGTTCGCGAAACGCGGAATGAAGTTGACGTTTGAGAAGAACCGCCCGACACTTTCGCGCACAGGAGTTGGAGCGATATCGGCATAGCCCTTCGCTATAGGATGCAGGATGTAGTGGTCCAGCTTCAGGTTGAACCAAAACATCTTCTCGTTGAACGGTGCAAGCGGATCGCTGTAGGCCTGCGCATACTCTCCCGGTAGATGGGGTGGAGCCTGCTCCTGGGCCATCACCGGTGCGGCGCACACGCCGATCGCCAGCGCGATAGCCACACTGATCATCTTAAGCACGAGGTTTCCTCCCGAACGCCAGATCTCAATTGAGCTCAGTATACTATGCCTGATAGCGCCTTGTCTTGGTGCAGAATCATGCCGTGTTGGACTAATTTCTCTCCTCGCTCGCGACCTTCAGATTCTGTCAGAGCCGAGGATTCGGCGCTTGCCCTTATCCTTCGCCGAGCTCCGAGCCGAGCTGCTGCTGTTTCGCGCGTAAATCAGCCATCAGCTTGGGAAACCCTTGTTCATTTATCACCCGGTTAAACTGGTTGCGATAATTTTCGATGATACTGATACTGTCGACCTGCACATCGTAGACCTTCCATTCGCCGCCGGACTGCTCCATCAGGTACGTTACTGGAATCGGGTCTTTACCGGCCTGGATGATCCTCGTGTCAACCTCAGCGGCGCCTTCGCCAAGCGAACGCGATTGTCCAAACTGGACCTGTTGGCCCTCATAATCCTGAACTTTGTCGAGATACGCGGCCTCGATAAAAGCGGTGAACAGTCGCGTAAAGTTGGCGCGTTGATCGGGCGCTAACGAACGCCAATGGTAGCCTAAGGTAGATTTTGCCATTTCGGTGGAATCAAAGCGCGATTCCATCAAGGGTTTCAATTCACGCCTTTTTTCCAGGACGGATTTTTCCCTGTCGCGCAGGATTTGCAGCGCTTGATTGACGAATTCCTGAGTCGCCGCCTTAGCACTTGTTTGTGCGTGAGCTGGTATTAGTCCGACGATGAAAGTCGTCGTGGTAAGCACCAGGATTGCGATTGCGAAAAAGCCCAGCAATCGAGAATGGCCGGAATCTTCGCCTTCGCCAACATGCATTTGGTTAGACGTTTTGGCTTTATGATAAGATACGTTCAAAATCTGGCACCTACCTTTTCTTGCTTCGCTGGTTGTCCATGCAATTACAGTTCCCAGCCTTCGCGGTTGACGCCTCGTTGACGCCGGGGATCGGACTCCCGCCCGCGGCAGCTTGACTGCCGCCTGACGCGCCATCACTGGATTTCGAACCTCCGCCTGAGCTGGAACTATTGATTAATTGACCAATAGCATCCTCGAGCACGAAGGCCGATTGTGTCTGGCGAATGGTTCCGCCGGCCGTAAGGTTGTGCTCACCGGGGCCGAGCGCGACTGAGACATATTTGTCGCCGATGATGCCACTGGTTTTGATAGCAGCGATAGCATCCGTGTCGATTTGTATGCCGGTATTAATGCGCATCCCAACATGCGCCCGATTATCTTGTATCGAGATTGACTGGACTTTTCCAATCGGCACTCCAGCGAGCTGTACCAGGTCGCCGGTCTTGAGACCGGAGATATTGTCAAAGTTAGCGTACACTGTGTAGCCGGGAGTTGGGACAATACCGATGTTGCCGAGTCGCACTGAGAGGTACACCAACGCGGCGATTCCCAGCAACGCGAACAGCCCGACGATCAATTGAGTAAAGCGACTGGCGTACATTACGAGCTATCTGCCAACGGTGGCGATCACTTGAGAAGCAGGACGTTCTTCCTCGCCCGAAGCCTTGCCGGCGAGAAAACTCTTGAAATGCTCATTGTCCGAGGCCATCATTTCGGCCACGCTGCCGGTCAGTTCTATCTTACCTAGATGCATGAACGCCACCCGATCGGACACCTCGAACACCTGCGGCACGTCATGGCTAACCATCACTGCGCTCAAGCCAAAACGCTGCTGGGTGTTGCGCACCAGGTCATGGATTGCGGCGGTGCGGGTCGGATCGAGCCCGGTAGTTGGTTCGTCCAGCATCAATATATTTGGACGTCGAATAAGCGCGCGCGCTAACGCGGTGCGCTTCTGCATTCCGCCGCTCAGCTCGGATGGATATTTGTGTTCCATACCCTCCAGGCCGACCTGTCTTAGAATTTCGCCGACGCGCGGCGCAATCTGCTCACGAGTGAGATTGGTCTTTTCGACCAATGGAAACGCGACGTTGTCAAATACGGACATAGAATCGAACAATGCCCCAGCCTGAAACAGCATCCCGAATTTTTCTCTCACAGCGTCAATGCCGCGTGAGCCTAACCGCGTGACATCGACCCCATCGATCACAATCTGGCCGGAATCCGGCCGTAACAGCAGGTTCAAATGCTTGAGCAGGACGGTTTTGCCGCATCCGCTAGGTCCCACAATGGTAGTAATCTGATGGCGCGGACAATCGAGATTGACACCGTCGAGCACCTGCTGTTTGCCGAAACGCCGCCGCAATTCGCGTACGACGATCGCCGGCCCATCTTTCACACCGTTCTCGGTCATCGCCTGATTTCACATGCTCCCAACCCGCATCTGTCGGATTCTTCCAACTAATGAGACTTCCCGGGTTCACCTGACACGCTGCGCAGAATGCTGAAGAATTGTTACAGAAGAATTGAGGTCATAAAATAGTCCCACGCCAGAATAAGCGCGCTCGAAAGCACCACAGCATCGGTCGTGGCACGGCTTACCCCGGTCGCCATCCGAGCGGCGTGGTAACCCTTATAGCAACAGACCCACATCACGACCACGCCAAACACCAGCGCCTTGTAGAGCCCTATCGCAATATCATGACTGCCCATATTCTGCGCAATGCCATTGAGGAAAGGCCCCGAGGGCGCGCCCATTAGTCCCACCCCAACCGCATACCCTCCCCAAATACCGATAACATCGAACATGCAGGTCAATAACGGCAAACTGATTACTCCAGCCAGGACGCGGGGCGATACCAAGTACTGCACCGGATTAATCGCCATCACCGTAAGCGCGTCGACCTGCTCGGTAGCCTGCATCGCACCAATTTCCGCCGCCATCGCCGAACCCGCCCGGGCCGTGACCATCAGAGCCGCGAGCACCGGACCGAGTTCGCGCACCAGCACCAGGGCAACCACGGTGCCGAGTGCTCCTTCCGAGCCAAAACGTCGCAGCGTGTTGTAACCCTGTAGTCCGAGTACCATTCCTGTGAACAGGCCTATAAGGCCAACCAGAAAGAAGGATTCCGCGCCAATTGTCCGTAGTTGCCGAATCAGCAGACGCGGCTTGTACGGCGGCGTGAGCATGTAACGGAGGGCGGACATTAGGAACAGCACGAAGCTGCCCAACGCCACCACGCCTTCGATAACGGCTTCCCCGAGGCGTTCTATTACCCGCACCGTGTATTCGTCCGCCTTCCGATTTACCGGCACTGCTGCGCTTCACCCAGTGTCAGCTCTGCGCGAGACTTAGGCGAGCGAGATGGGCCTGCGTATGGGTGGGGCTGTGGCGACGCTCGAATTCCTGCAAATCAGCCGGTACATCGAGGTCGAGCGCCGGACGCTCAAGCCGAACAATCTGACACGCGATACCCTGCTGGCGGCAATCGTCCAAATGGCGTAGCAGGCTGAAGCGGCCAAATTGAGTTGCAATCACATCGGGCGGCTTGCGCACGATGATGTTGGTCCCGGAGAAATCTCGCGACGGGACCAGTGTTACCGCGCGCTCCTGGAAGGGCATTGCCGCGAACGCGGCGTCTATGTCGTCTCCGGTGACCAGCGGAATATCCGATAACAGTGTGCAGATGCAGGTCGTGCCCGCAGCGATCAACTTCGTCGTGGCAAGCCGTACCGCGACGTTGAGCCCGCGTGGGTATTCCTCGTTTATCACAGCCGCTCTTGTATTTCGCGCCACCATCATCAACACGGGATCGCAAGTCACTACTATCACGCGCTCCGGGGTTTGCGCACTGAGCGCTGCACTCAGTACGTCTCGGAACATGGCCGCCGCCAGACTGCTTCTTTCGCTCACTGCGGGCAGTGCCGGTATCAGCCGGGTCTTGGCCAACGCCAGTTGCTTTGCTGCGATGAGAACGGCGCGCACGGCTGTTTCTTATAACCTATCACGATGAGATGGGCCAGACGCATCGGCGGGCGATGCCATAATGGTTCCGGTCACCGTCGCGGCCTCCGCGAAGCGTCTCACCGGCACTTGAGCCGTAGCCTCAGACAGTGTCTTGATGTCCGCCCACTTGACAGGGATGCTGGCGTGCCCCAACATCCGAATTGCTTTCAGACTCGCATCCCGGTTGGCCCACTGGGCGGTCGCTTCGGTGGGGACCCTCACGTGCATCACCACTATTGGAAAAGCGGGGGGTGGAGGTTGATGAATATATACCGCGCCAGGGCTGGGCACGATTGTGGCCGGGCAGCGTACCTGCTCCCGCCCGTGCTCGCGATGCTGCTGATCGTGGGATGCAGTCGTAAGGGAGCCACTGATTATCTCTCTGCCGGCGACGAGGCAATGCAGAATACCCGATTGGCCGAGGCCGAAGCCGATTATCAGCAAGCGGCTAAAATCGCGCCCAATGACGCGCGGCCACATCTGGCGTTGGGCAGTCTTTATACGTTCGAACATAAGCCGCCTCAAGCTGAGACCGAGTTGATGAAAGCCCTCGAACTGGAACCGGGCAACCCCAAGGCGCATGCTATGCTCGCGGGCGCCTATACCGCGCAATCTGAATTGGGATTGGCGGAGGCTCAAGGGCGCGCCGCCGTTGCACTCGATTCAGCCAGGGCTGAATATCGCGTGAGTCTCGGGACTACTCTTCAAAATGAGCAGAAACTCGGCGCAGCAGAAGCCGAGTATCGGACCGCCGTGGGTCTGGAACCTCGGAACGCGCACTCGCATCTGGCCCTGGCGATGTTGCTCAATTCGGAGCCAAATCGCCAAAACGAAGCCCTGGCGGAATACGCCGAGGTTAAAGCGCTCGATCCCAGCCTGGTCCCCGCCAATACCATCGGAACCGCCGCCGTACCGGCGGCGGCCAACGCGCCGCTCGCGAGTACCGCGCCGATCGCTCAGGGACCTGCCATCAGGGACGCCAACAAGCGTTTCCTGTTGACGCACGATTCACCGGTTTATGAATCGATGAGTGACAGAGCCCGCGTTGTCGCCCAGGTGCATCGGCGCAGGTACGTTCATGTGACGGGTCTGGGAGGGCAATGGCTGCGCATTCAGCTCCGCAACGGCACGATTGGTTTTATTCCGGCGACTGCCGCGGAGTAACAATTGAGAAGATAGGCAGGCTTGCTCCACTAACGGAGGCACAACGATGGCCGCTCAGGAGGTTAACGCCAGGGAAGTCAATTATCCGGGCAAAGCTTGCACGCTTAAAGCTTACGTCGCGGAGCCGTCGCACGCAGGCCACCAGCATCCTGCCGTGATCGTCGTCCAGGAATGGTGGGGGCTCGACGAGCACATTAAGGATGTTGCGAGGCGATTGGCGGCTGAGCACTATTTCACCATCGCCCCGGACCTTTACTCGCGGCAAGGCAGCAAGGTAACCAAAGATCCGAACCTGGCTGGCGAACTGATGAGCGGCCTGAATCAGAGCGACGGCATCGATGATCTGCTGAGCACAATCGGCTGGCTTAAAGCGCAGAGCACTGTGCGCGCGTCACATATCGGTGTAATCGGCTTCTGCATGGGCGGCAGCTATGCGATGGCCCTGCCATGTGTCAGCCGCGACATCAAGGCCGCTGCGCCATTTTACGGGGAAATTCCGCCGGACGAAAAGCTGCAGAATCTGAACTGTCCGCTGTTCTACGCATACGGCGAAAATGACGGATGGATTCAGCGCAAAGATGTCGATCGGCTGGCCAGCGCACTAAGCAGGTTCAACAAGGCAGGTGAGGTCAGGGTGTACTCCGGATGCTCCCATGGCTTCTTCAACGATACCCGCGCGGACATTTATAGCTCCAAGGATGCGCGTGATGCCTGGGAGCGGTCCCTGAGACTATTCGAGCAAAACCTTAGGCCAAAGCCTTAAGTATTGATAGCGAGTCCGCGCTTGCGAGTTGCGGAGATTTGCCCAGCGTCGCGCCCGGCCAACTTGATCCCAATCAACCGCTGCTTGAGCTGTCCAATTGTTGAATACTTTGGGTTTTGAGTGTCGGAGCGCCGGGTGGATTTCAGGCTTGCGGCCGAAGTTGTTTCGGCTGCAAAACTGCGGCGCTTCCGAAAGTGCGATTTCTCATCACCGTCGGCATCCCGCAGCGAAAGTTCGTTGACCGCCCTGCGGCCATGCCTTACGCTGACTCCACTGCCTTCACCTCAAACTCCGGAAAAAATAGCGATTGATTTTTTGTGCCGCACCTCGATGAAGTCCAGGTACTGCGTTTCCTGATCCAGTTTACGCTGTTGTTCGTAGTCGCACGCGTTCTGGCGGATTTAATGAAGCGACTCGGCCAAGCCACGGTGATTGGCGAGTTGCTGGCCGGAATCGTGCTGGGACCTACATTGCTTGGTCATGCCGCGCCGGCGGTTTATCGCCTGGTGTTTCCAGCCGATCCGCTTAGCGACCATTTGCTCGAAGCTCTCGCCTGGCTCGGCGTGATTCTGCTGCTGCTGTATACGGGCCTCGAAACCGATTTGACAATTCTGCGCGGCATTGGCCGTGCCGCGGTTGCGGTTTCGATGCTCGGAATCGTGATCCCATGGGTGAGCGGATTCGTGCTTGGGTGGGAGATTCCAGCGCACTATCTGGCCTCGCAGAACCATCGTCTGATTTTTGCGTTGTTCATGGCGATCGCAATGTCGATTTCCGCAGTGCCGGTGATCGCCAAGATCCTGATCGATCTCGATCTGATGCGGCGCGATCTCGGTTTATTGATTCTCGGTGCCGGTCTTTTGGACGACACCGCCGGCTGGCTGATGCTGTCGTTGGTCGCAGGTCTCGCCGCCCGAGGCACGGTTGACCTGCGTTCACTCGGATCGATTGCGATCGCGGTCGTGGTGTTTGTCGGGTTTTGCTATCTGATTGGCGCCAGCGTCGTCGTCCGTATTATGCGCTGGGTCGATGACCGCGGACTTGCGGAACACGCCGGGATGAGCGCGATGGTCGGAATCGCGATGGTTTGCGCGATCACCACGCAGGCCATTGGGATTCACGCGGTGTTTGGCGCATTCATAGCGGGCCTGATGATTGGGCGCTCAGCACGGCTGCGGCGCTCGGACCGCACTGAACTGGAAGCCGCAACTATCGGCGTCTTTGCTCCGGTTTTTTTCGCCTACTCAGGCTTGAAAGTCGATTTGTTCGCATTGCATGGGATAAGCGTGCTGCTGATCGTGCTGGTAATCGCGATCTTGGGCAAGCTCCTGGGGTGCACCGGCGGAGCGCTGCTTTGCAGGTTTCGGTTTCGCGAAGCCCTGGCTACCGGGGTTGGCATGAACGCGCGCGGCGGCATGGAGATAATAGTCGCTCTCATTGGCCTCAGTCTCGGCGTCCTTACACGGGAAATGTACGCGATCATTATTATGGTCGCGTTAGTGACCTCGTTGATGACGCCACCCCTGCTCAGTTGGCTGTTAGCCGGAGTGGAGCGGCGGCCCTCTGAAGACCGCCGACTGGAGCGCGAGCGAATACTTGCGCGGCTGCCATTTACCAAGGAGGGCGCCAAATTGCTGGTGCTCGCCGGGGGCGGACCGCACGCGCAACTCTCGGCCCATTTAGCCGCAGCGCTCGGCAATCATCACGATGCGAGCGTGACCGTATTTCATGCCAGCAGCGGCGAGCCGACGCCCGAAGCCGAAGAACAGTTCAACCAGCACTTCGCACGAATAAAATCGATTGCGGAGTTGAGCGGCGCACAAAACGTCTATCAGCGCTCCGGCTCGGCCGACACCATAGCAGAGGCCATCATTAAAGAAAGCGAGCGCGGGTACGACGCAATTTTTGCCGGTGCCTCACCGGCCGAGGGCGATTACGCCCTCGGCGGCCAGGTCCTGCATGAATTAGTCGCGAGCGCGCAGACCCCGGTAATTATTACCCGTAACCTCGGTGCCCCAGTGCCCCTGCGACGCGTCCTCGTCCCGACCACTGGCGCAGCTTTCTCGCGTTTGGGAGCGATTGTGGCAATGCTATACGCCCATGCCGCACGAGCGCGGCTTACGGCGATGTACGTCAAGGAAACCCCGTTCGTCTCATTGCGCAGTTTCCGAGAAGGTTACGACCAGCAGAACGATGGCGCATATATCATCGGCGATATCCAGACCCTCGCTGATGAGTTGGGGGTACGGCTCGACACGGTAATTGCTTCTGGAAGCCGGCCTGAGAACGCGATCGTCGCCGCGGCCAACCGTGGCCAATTCGATTTGCTCGTGCTCGGCGTACAATTGCGCCCGGCTGAGCGCCGGCTCTTCTTCGGTCCGAAGGTGGAACATATCCTGCGCAATGCGCGATGTGCATTGGCGGTGGTGGTCACACCGGAGCTTCCGGCCACCGCTCGCGCCTGATGGCTTTTGCGTCGCGCTATGGCGAATCGCGGTGCGGTCAATGTTGTCACAGGCGCCTTCGGCTACACTGGGCGTTATATCACCGCCCTGCTACTACAGCGCGGAATTAAAGTCATGACCCTCACCGGCCATCCGAACCGAGCGAATCCATTCGGCGATGCGGTGATGGTGAATCCCTTCAGCTTTGATGATCCAGATACACTCGCGCGCAGTCTCGAAGGCGCCAAGGTGATATTCAACACTTACTGGATAAGGTTTCCTGAAGGCGAGCTAACCTTCGAGCGCGCAACCAGTAACGTCAAGGCTTTGATCGATGCAGCCAGGCGAACGGGTGTAGACCGCTTTATTCATATAAGCATCACCAACGCGCGCGCCGATTCTCCCTTGCCGTATTTTCGCGGCAAGGGCGTCGCCGAGCAGTATTTGATGGACTCGGGATTGTCTTATGCGATTTTGCGTCCGGCAATAATCTTTGGCCCGGAGGATATTCTGCTGCACAACATCACTTGGATGTTGCGCCGGTTTCCGCTGTTCACTATGCCCGGCAACGGCAATTATCGCGTCCAGCCGGTTTTTGTCCGCGACCTCGCCCAACTCGCCGCTGATTTGGCCCACGAGCAGCGCAATTTAGCAATCGACGCCGTTGGACCGGAGATCTTTACATTCAATGAGCTGGTAGGGTTGCTTGCTCGAACGGTGGCGAGCAAGGCCTGGATCGTTCACGTCAGCCCATCAGTTGAGCTAATCTTGGCGCGTATATTCAGCAGGTTGATGGGCGACGTGACCTTGACGCGTGACGAAATTCGCGGGCTGATGGAAGATCTGCTGGTTTCGAAGAATGCGCCGACCGCGACAACGCGTCTGAGTGAATGGCTCGCACGCAACGCCGATATGATCGGAACTCGCTACCGTTCAGAGGTGTCGCTGCGCGCCTGATCGCTAATCAGTCAGAGACGGGCCAATTTTCTGATCCGCTGGAGGAGACGAGCAAGTGGAGGCTTATACCGAAATCTGCCGCGCGATCGATTCCTATCAAAAAAGGGTGGTTTCGCTCAGTCACGAAATTCATGCGCATCCGGAGTTAAGGTTCCGCGAGCACTTCGCCTGCGACCTGATTGCGCGCGCGATTCGCGATCTGGGGCTTGAGGTCCAGACCGGCGTTGGAAGTCTGGATACTTCCTTTCGCAGCGCCTTCGGCAATCCCGGTCCCGCTATCGCCATTCTGGCCGAATACGACGCCTTACCCAATGGCCACTCATGCGGGCATAATCTTATCGCTGGAGCGGCGCTGGCCGCCGCTGCAGGTCTTGCGTCGTTGCGTCAGAAGCTACCAGGCCAGATCCTGCTTATGGGCACCCCAGCGGAAGAAGGTGGTGGGGGCAAAATTACGCTGCTTGACAACGGGGCCTTCAAGGGAGTCGACGCCGCCATAATGGCCCATCCATGCGACAGCGAATACAGCGCCACTCCCGTGCTTGCGATGGAGTACCTGCGCATCACCTTTCACGGACGCGCGGCTCACGCTGCCGCGGCACCCTGGAATGGAGTCAGCGCTCTCTCGGCGGTGCTGCATACCTTTCAAGCTGTGGATGCGGCGCGATTGCACTTTCGCGATCTTTCCCGTGTCCACGGCATCATCACCAACGGTGGTCAGGCGGTCAACATAGTGCCCGAACTAGCCCAGTGCGAGTTTATTGCCCGCGCTGTCACCGGCAAGCACGCCGCCGAAATCGCACGAAGGATTCGCCGATGTGCCGAAGCCGCGGCGATGGCAACCGGGGCCAGCCTCGAGCATCAAACCGTTTGCGCCTACAAGAACATGATCAATAACCGGGTCATCGGGCAAATCTACGAACGTCATTCCGAAGCCCTCGGCACCATAACTCGCGAGGCGCCGCCGGGAACCCCGACCGGTAGCACCGATATGGGCGACGTAAGCCATTTCATCCCCGCGATTCATCCGCTGTTTCAGATCTCGAATCATGGCGAAGGCACTTGTCACGAGGATGCGTTCGTACGATACAGCGATTCAGATCGCGGCTACGCGGCGATGATGCGAGTAGCCAAGGCGATGGCGCTGAGTGCTTACGATCTTCTTGCAAATCCGGATGCCCTGGCGGCCGCCAAAGCCGAATTCGCGGCCGAGAAGAAATGAGTTCAAAGTCGTCCGGCAGGCCGAATTGCAGGCTCGAGCCCCCGACTCGAGGGCCACTGCCTAAGTGTCTCAGATCGGCCTTTACCGATCTCCTATTTTGGGAGACTTGAAGAGTTCTGAATGGGTAATGACCTCATGAAGCATTAGGGCGCTTTTGAAGAAAGCAGTGTGAGTAGTCAGTTTCAATCCTAAGCCAAGGGTTTCTCGTGAAGTTTCATCTATATTCGTCCGAATCGCGTCGCAACCCGAGGGTGAGGACTCACATCTTTCAGCAACGGGGCTACATTCGGATGTCCTCCAGACTGATTAAATTAACATATGGATTATGAATGGCGGACGCATGGGCACGACATTAAATCGATATAGAGACAAGTACACCAGCCTTTCATGGCATTATACCGATAGAAATAGCCGTTGCTCACGGCCAGGATACATTCAGCTGTATTCGGCGCCGCGAGAGGCTTTCGATCCGATTCTGGAACGAGTGGGCAAACAAGTCGCTCTTCTGATCTCTTTAGCGCTCACTACCGAGTTTGCAAAGGCTTTGGTTCGCAGGAAGGATTCAAGCTCTATGAGCAGGCTTCGGTACTGAGCCGGCGGCTTACTGATTAAGGTGTACCGCTGCTCGACCACACCTTGTTGTTTATTGAAACCGCGAACGCAGACGGTAATCGTGTCAAACTCTGGTGTAGACCTGATTGAGAAAAGGAGACCAACTCCAATGGCCGATTCGTGGACCCATCATACTATGAAGGTGAACGGTTTCCGCATGCATTATATTATCGCCGGCTCAGGGTACCCGCTGGTCTTTCTGCACGGTTGGCCGCAAACGTCGTATGAGTGGCGGAAGATTATTCCGTCTGTGGCAGAGCGTTTCACGATTATAGCGCCGGACCTGCGGGGCTTGGGTGATAGCGAGTGCCCACTCACCGGATATGACAAGCGGACGCTGGCTTCTGATGTGTATCAGCTCATCAAAGGCTTGGGATACGGTGGCATTGGCCTCACCGGCCATGATTGGGGCGGCACGGTGGCTTATTACCTTGCCTATGATCATCCCGAAATGGTCAGACGCCTGCTCATCCTGGAATCGATCCCTGGCACGCGAGGTGACGAGCTTGAGCTGCGAGGGATTCGTCGCCAGTGGCATGCGTTCTTTCATGGCTGCGCCCCTGATTTGGCGGAGGTGCTGGTGCGCGACCATATCGAGCTATACCTGGATCGGCTATGCAGCGTGGCATGTTACAATCCGGCTCTGTTCAGCCGGGACGAGATGGCTGAGTATGTGCGCGCGTACTCCCGACCGGGTTCACTGCGCGCCGGATTTCATTATTACCGGGCGGGATTGGAAGAGGATGTCGCCGCCTTCAGCGGATGTACGAAGAAGCTCGAAATGCCCGTTCGCGCTTGGGGTGGGGAACGCTTCATGGGCGACGTTACTGCGGCATGGAAGCGCGTAGCAGCGGACGTGCAGGGAGGAAGCGTAGAACGGTGTGGACACTTCATGGCTGAGGAACGGCCCGACTTTGTGTTACGGCAGGTAGACGAATTTTTTGGGCCGTTACAGGACAAGCCGTTATGAACCACGTACCTTCCGCACGCAGAACGAAAATCTCAGGCATCGAAGCGCTCACAGCGCCGCGGTGCTTAATAGGCGCAGTGCACTGGCAAGCACAGCAGGATAGGTTTCCCAGGCTGTCTGCCAACGGACCGAAGGTTTCCTCATGACTGATCCTTGTGCTCATCATGTGGCGGTGGTAAACGGCTTCCGGATGCACTATGTCATCGCAGGTGCGGGCTATCCGCTCGTGTTTTTACACGGATGGCCGCAGAGCTGTTATGAGTGGCGCAAGATTATTCCTTCCCTCGCCGAACGCTTTACAGTAATTGCCCCAGACCTGCGCGGTCTGGGCAACTCTGACCGTCCAATGACCGGATACGACAAGCGCACCCTCGCCTCCGATGTGTACGCGCTGGTGCAGTCGCTGGGCTTCAGCAAGATTGGGTTGACTGGCCACGATTGGGGCGGCGGCGTCGCGTACTATCTGGCTTACGACCACCCGGAGCTGGTCGAGCGGCTGATGATCTTAGATGCAATTCCTGGCTTGGGACGAAGCGGTGACAAAATCAATCGGGAGATCGCAAAGCGGCTCTGGCATGTATTCTTCCATGCTGGAATACCCGATTTGGCCGAGAAGCTGATCAGCGCAAATGTCGAGGCGTATCTCAGTTACTTTTATACTTCCACCGCTTACAACTATAGCCCGGCGGTTTTCAGCAATGATGATATTGCAGAGTACGTGCGTGTCTATTCAGCGCCGGGCGCGGTACGAGCAGGGCTTCAGTATTATCGGACCGCGTTGCAGGAAGATCTTGAACATCTGAGCAGTTGCACTCGCAAGCTCACCCTACCGGTCATGGCTTGGGGCGGAGAAGCATTTTTGGGCAACATCGTGCCCAGTTGGCAGGCGGTGGCCGAGAATGTCCAGGGAGGCGAGATCAAACAATGCGGGCATTTCATTGCTGAAGAAAAGCCCGAGTTTACTATCGGGCAGGCGCTGGAGTTTTTTGGTCAACTGCAGAAACGAGCCTAACCTTTGGCGGAAATGCAGTCGATTCGGAGTTGTCGCCCGCCTTATCGAGGATTTCTTTGCCGCATCCCCCCAACGATGCGCTAAAATCGACTCGACCGTTTTGCTAACAGCAACCGCAGGAACCGCCACAGCAACCGCCACCACCGCGCATCATCGCGGTTTCGCTGTGAGGCTTTGCTGCGCTGATACCGCCTCGTGAAGCAAACACCGACATCTCCCGGCTAATCTTCACGCCGTTGCATGATGGACATTGGATTTCGTTATGGCCGGGCTGCACGAGCGTTTCGAACGAGCTATCACAATCCTCACAATGATATTCATAGATTGGCATGAGCGAACTTTACTCCCCGATTGAACGTGCAGGTTGCAGACTTCCTCTGCTTCGGCCGGCTTCTACGGCCTCGGCTTAGCGGCTGAACTTAGCGCAGTCTTACTGCGGTTGCGCGTACTCGACCAGGACCCCGCGAGTGGCTTTGGGATGTAGAAAGCAGATCATACCGGCAAGCCCCGGCCGCGGCTGCTGGTCGATCACCTGAATACCTTTAGCCCGGGCCCGTCTCAATTCGCCCGCGACGTCTTCGGTTTCAAAACAAACGTGGTGCAGTCCGCCACCGCGGCGGGCAAGAAACTTGCCGACGCCGTTCTCGGGCACGATTGGTTCGAGCAATTCGATCTCACTCTCCCCGGCTTTCAGCAGCGCGGCCTTAACACCCTGGTCCTGCACGACGGCGGTTTTAACCAGAGCTAAGCCGAGCAGATCGCGCCAGATACTCATTGCCTTCTCCAAATCCGGCACGACTATCCCAACATGATGAATTTTCTTGAGCATTTTTTCGTACAGCCCGCAATGCGCGGCCGCTTCCGTCTCAGGCTCTGTCTCCCATCATCGGGTAATGTTTTTTGTGCCGGGTCACCCTTGCTCCTCAGGATGGTTGATGCAGACCCGATGCTGGAGCTCACGCCATTGGGCCTTCATCGCCGGTGAACCGAGATTCGGATGTTCGCTGCGCGTAACCGCCAATTTGTTGCATGCGCTGTTGACGTTACCCTCCTGGGCAAAGATCTCGGCCATGTGATACTTGGCCTCATAGAACAGAGGATCCGACTCCGCAGCGATGGACTCGACTCGGCTCCAAAGATCTAGTGCATCCCGGTAATTTTTGCGCATCTGGGCGATCCGCGCGAGTCCCGCGTTGGCGTCTGGAGAACCTGGGTCGGCCTGTGCGACCTGAGAGAAAATGGCGTTTGCTTTGTCGACCTGCCCTTGTACGAGATATGACTCACCGAGGATTGAGAGGGTGCCGGTGAGATCCTTGGCAGGCATCTTACCCTCGCGCACCATCCGCTCGAAATATTCGTAGGTTATCGCAGTCAGCTTGGCATCCTCCATGGAATCGGCGTAGGCGACAGCGCGCTGTTTCGCCTGGTGGGCTTTCCAAAAATCCAGCCCAATTCCCTTGATGTAATCGTTTTGCGCCGGAGCTCCAGCGTCATGCGCGACAAGGTTCGCTAGTTCGCGCTCAAGTTCGGCATATTGCGCGGATTGGCGGAGCGCCTCGACGCGCCATTCGAAGATCTCATTGAAATGCTGACTCATTGACGGGTACTGGGCCTCGTACCCAGCAAGCAGTCCGGCGACCTGCTGATAGTCCACGGCGGGTTCACTTTCAAGCAGGGTAGCCAGCATCAGAATTGCGCGGCCACGGCTCTCATGCAGCGCCCGGCGTTGCGCGATTGAGGCGTAGCGTTCGGCCGACGGCTCCAGATTTATCGCCTGCCGCAGAGCGTGCATTGCGGCCGTGCGGGTCTCAGAGAGCTGAGACGCCGCCAACGGACCACCTGGCTTATTCTGTGTCCCCTCCGGCCCCAGAGCATGATAATAGCATTCCGCCGCATTGAACCGCGCTGTGAATGCATAATCTGCATTGCCCACAACCTGCTCGTATTCGCTTGCTGCCATCAGATACTGACCCTTGCGCTGAAGCATCTCAGCCAGCCTGAAACGCGGCTCGAACGCGTATTGTCCGTGCGAATAGTGCTTAAGGTAGTTCTGCGCCCCATCGACCCAGCGAGTTTCCAAGGCGGCGCTCCGTTTTCCGCCTCGTTCCCATTCGATGCGCGGGATCTTAAAGCGCATGTATGCTGCCCACTGAGCATCCGGGCTATCCGGATGCCCGGCTATTTCATTGGCCACTTGCTCAACCATGTCCAGTCGCCCTTGGGAGTAGTAGAGGTCGGCGGCATACTTGTAAGCCTTGGGATACTTGCCGCTTTGCGCTGCTGCCCAATAATATTTCGCTGCCGCGAGTGGCTGATGCTTGTAATAGAGCACGTTAGCTAGAAACCAGTTCTGGAAGCTGTCGTTGCTGCCGCCGAACTCGGCAACCGGATCACGTGCAAATTGTGCGGCCGCTGCAACGGCCACTGCCCAGCTATCCTTATCGTTCTGGCGGGCGCGGATGAAGTCCAGAATCTGCTGATGTAACTGCTCGTGTTTTGCCGGATTCGATTCCACTGCTTCGGCCCGGAACAATTCCTTCAGGTGCAGCATCTCCAGTCCCCGCTGCTGCGGCCCGTTGGTGTCGTCGGCCAGGCGCGCGGTGAGTCCCTGAGCTTCGTTGATCCGGCCCATCGCAGCGTAGGTAGCGGCCAGTCCCTGTTCTGCAGCCCGGTACTGACGAGTGGGCCCGTCCTTCATGATCCGCTTGAAGTCCGCGATCGCTCTTGAGTATTCGCCTTGGTCAAACTTGCCCAGCTCGCGCTCCGCAAATGCGCGCCCGAGCAGATTTTCGCGCACAAGCTCAGGCGCTAGGATCACCAGGGTACTATCGGTAAACCCGTCGATCGCCTGGTTTAAAAGGCGGCGGGCCTCGTAAGGTTGACTCCTGTAAAGCGCCGCTCCTTCGAATTTGAGCCATGAAAGCGGATAGAGCGCGCGCAGCGCCAATTGTTCCGGCTCCTCGTAATCGCAATTGCCTCCGTGGTCGATGGTGTTGATGCAGGTGTCCTTGCGGTTCTGATAGGTCTGGTACATCTGGTCGAGCATTCGCTCGAGTCGATGATAAGTCACGAGCAGCTCTTCCTGATCGACCCTGCCCTCTTCGGCGACTCGCGCGAAATCAGCCTCAGCCTGGTCCAGCCGATCAATAGACTCGCTCGCGGCGTCAGGGTTGGAAATGCTTTGAGCGACGCCCGGTTCGATCTGGTCCAGGGTTTCGTTCAAACCGCGTAGAGTTTGAGCCGTGGCCGGGCCCCGGCTGGTCACGATTATGATAACCGACAGGGTCAGCGTCAGCAGCGCAAAGTCACAGGGTTTTCTCATCCTCGACTGGCATCGGAAGCAATCAGTGCTTGCCAGGCGCTGCTTCCGACGGCGCCGCCAGTTAAAGACAGTTAGCCTCTCCTCGTCAAGCAACAAAATGGCAGACCTTCAGCTCACCGACGGGCCCGTCAGGGCGCCTTGCAGATGATAGGGGCCCTCGCTTGGGGCATGGGGCAGCATATTCAATAGGAAGCCGAAGCTTGTTCGGCCCTTGGCGGTTGGCGTCAGCGTCAAGGTGAGTTCTACCGTACTGTTGGCGACATCCGGCGCGAGCCGAATCTCCCCATTGGCTTCGAGATCGCCATCCGGACCGTCGGCTCTCACGCCTTGCAAGATCGCGACGCCTTGTACAAGCAGCACCTTGACGCGGATGACGCCTAGCTCAAGTGGTGGGAGGCCATTTACGATCGTGACTTTAATATTACGGCCGAGAAGAATCATGCTCGCGCTGCTCCCAATGATGTCCGGGCCCATCACCTGCGCTGAACCGCTGCCCGAGAGTTCACCGCTCAAAACTACGCCAGGCTGATCCGGAGCATCCCCTTGCTCATTGCCCTTGCCTGACGCAGGGAGTTCCAGCTCACCAGCCTCCCGGCTGATATGTTCGAGGTCGAGCGAATCGAGGTCGAAATTGACAATTGTGGCCCGTGCATGCTGGCGGATGGCCGCATCGATCACGCCTCCATAAATCTGTGCGCGGATTCTTACGCTGGGTCGGCCAAGGAAAAACCAAGCGACGCCTGGCGAGACCGTAACATCGGGACTTTGGAGCAACAACCGTTCGTCGGGGATTGAGATCAAGCGGACGTTTCCCAGTCGCGCGCCGATAGGAAAGTTCATCGCTTGCCGTTGAAAAACCACTTTCATTCTCATCGGGGCGACAAGCGCCGAGATAGTGTCGGCATACGGGAAACTGGCCATGACAAATGCAACAAACAATATCGCGGCGAAGACGCCGTACCCGGCCAGGAGCAAACGGCGCTTGCGCTGGGGGGCTCCAGGACGCCTGTGATAGGGAAATTTCGACGCCGATGGGGGAACGTACGCCTCGCTTTTCGATCCCGACCGCCCAACTTTCATCGCACGATGAGACAGCTACGGCCAGTCTAGCCGGTCTTGCCTAGAGCCATGCAAGTCAAGTCGACGTCGTACGAATGAGAATCGCGTGCGTGCTGATGGATTTGAAGACTGGAAATACTGACCGGAACATTAAGCGTTTGCAGGTTGTAAAGTGTATCTACTATCTGCGGCAGCGCGATTTCGTTGAGTTTCACGTCTACAGCATATTGCTCAAAACCACCCGGAACCTGGTGCTCGCTGGGCGTGATCGACGCGATTTTGGCGCGCCCGACAATGTTGGTAAGGGTCATCTCCAGCACCGAGAACAGCGCGGGATCCTTGCCGCCCGGAACCGTACGCTTTTGCGTCGAAGCGAGTTCGACGCGCAATCGTTCATAACTCCGCATCATGCCACGCAGACGCATGACTTGCTGCTGCCGCGTTGCCACGCGCTCGGCCAGGGCGTCGCGCCATCCTCGCGCCGGTACATACAATACGTTATAAACGAATAGAAGGGTGACTACCGCGCTCAGCAAACGCAACAACAGCTTCTCGCGCGGTTCGCGTTTCTGATACCAATCGGCCGCTTGCTGCCAATAAGGGCTCACCGTTGCGCGCGCCCGAACGATATATGGTTCGCAGGCCGAACTGAGTCGGGACCATACAGCGGCTGCCTGCGGACGCGGCAGAAAATGTCGAATACTAAGCTGCATAGTGGGTACGTTTCGCTAATCGAGTGTAGCACTCAGATGGAAGTCAACTTTGCCCGGCTCTGAACTGGCGGCAGCATGATCC